>Ga0222718_10000672_pt1 | contig 34938 bp, 32 predicted proteins | sample C33_27DmetaG_FD_165045 | JGI IMG/M metagenome (GOLD analysis project Ga0222718, IMG submission 165045) | Estuarine water microbial communities from San Francisco Bay, California, United States - C33_27D | ecosystem: Environmental > Aquatic > Marine > Unclassified | place: USA: California...
AATATGCAACAACAACCACCTTCCAATAATATGCAACAACAACCACCTTCCAATAATATGCAACAACAACCACCTTCCAATAATATGCAACAACAACCACCTTCCAATAATACACCTATATCAGATATATTTGGCGATACCAATTTATCAACATCCGAAAAACTAAAAAAGGAAAGAGAGTTACAAGACGAGGAGTTTAAACGATCTTTTTCTAAGACATCAACTATGTCAACAGGTCCTATATAATTATCTATATAAACAAATAATTATATATTAATAAAAAATGACTGAACGTAAAGTATCTATATTAACCCCTGTATTTAATCGTCCTGAGTTTTTAATTATGATGGTTCGTAATATAAATATCCAAGATTACGATAAAAAAAAATTAGAGTGGGTTTTATTAGATGATGGTCATATTCCTCTAAGTACCAATGAACTATTTTATAAATTAGAAGAAATGGTTAAACCAGTCAAAGTTAAATATGTAAGAGAAACTAAAAAAAGAGAATTAGGAGATAAACGAAATCAACTTGTAAAGCTAGCAACAAACAAAATAGTTATCCATATGGATGACGATGACATGTACTTGCCTTCATATATTTCTTATAGCATAAACTCATTAATAAACACTACAAATAAGATTGTAGGAAGTTCATGTATGAATATATTTTACCCTTATCATAATAATAAATGTGTTATATTAAAAAATAATAAAAAAAAAATGATACATGAGGCTACAATGTGTTATACAAAAAAATTTTTCAGATCTACACATAAATTCAAAGGTACTCATGCTGAAGGTCAGTATTTTTTATTTGATACATCTGATGATATAATTGGTGATTTGGATATTAAAAAAATAATGGTATGCACTAGTCATAAAACAAACACATACGATAAAAACCAATTTAAAGATAATGCAACTGAAATTATTGTAAAAAATAAATATATATTAGAATCGATGAAACTAATTAACAATATTTTAGGGACGACGAATGATTCACTATAAGGTAATTATATAAATTTATAAATTTATATAATTATTACATGTATGTGTATATAAACGATTCCTTATCTGGTTGACAATTACCGTCGCAACTAGCATTATTATAACAATCCTTATAATTCCTTTTTACACATTTATTTCCTCCCCTTTTACATACATTTTCATCATTACAATAATAAGACCATCCTCGTAAAGCTATCTGACACATTTGGTCATCAGCACCTTTTCTTACGCAGACATCAGGTAAGGGAAAAGTTATTTCTGATAGATCTATTTTGTTTGGCGTGGGAGCACTCCATTTACGCTTAGGTTTAGGAGGTGCTGCTCCAGGAGGAGGGGGGGGTCCAGGAGGAGGAGGGGGTCCAGGAGGAGGAGGGGGTCCAGGAGGAGGTTCAGGTTTTCTTGATTGTTCTATTTTTTTCTGAGCCTCATTATAAATAGTTACACTATCTGAAAAAGAATCTCTAAGAGAGTTAATTTCACTTTCGAGATTCATGTTTGAAAAGAAATCAGGTTCAGGCATAACTGGAGTTTCAGGAGTTGGAATATCACCACAACATGTATCTGATAATTCTCTCTTTACACAATCTTTACTTATACGATCTATAGAATCATATTCATCTTTTAGTTTATCATATGCCGATTTAAACAAAGGAGAAGCCATCTTATCAGTACCTGATGTTATTTTTGCTACAACTGATGTTTCTTGTATTTGCGATATTATATTATCTTGATTAGATCTATATCTATTACAGAAAATGCTCGGGTTACATGTTATAGCGTTACAGCAAGGTGTTATATTTTTGTTCATTATCTCTTTTTGTTTGCTATCATCTTTATCTACAAAACTTCCTGGAGAAGCGCATATTTTATCTGTTGCACATTTACATACTTCATCGATAAGTTCAGGTTTCCTTCCTTTTTTCGGGTATGTTTTTTTGCAATATTCCATGGCTTGTTCATCGCAAACAAATTTAGGTTGACCACATACATCAGAAAATTTCTGAACTGTATAAATATAAGCTAATTGACTGTCTTCGTTAGAAAATATTTGCTCTGCAACCTTAGAATTATTTCTTTGAGTTTTCTGGTCTATTACTTCTTGACTGTCGTCTGAATTTATTTGTTCTAATTGTACACCAAACATATCAGTATATATAATATTTTGTACTTCTTTTAATTTTTCAGCACATTGTTCAGATGTTTTTATCTTTAGAGGGTTAAATGTTTTCTGTAATTTAGGGAATACATTAATATAATTATCACCAACAACTTTAGTTATAATTCTACCATTTTGTGAGTCTAATGTAACGGGTTCTATTTTAACAATTTGTCCAGGACACGGTCCATGACAAAAATGTCCTTCTTCAGGACACTCTCCTGATCCAGGTATAAACTCTCCACCGTCGTCTAGCGAAGGAACTCTACCACCCCCTGTCAGATTAGAATTCATTAAAATTACAAATTCATTAAAAAAGGGACCGAGTACTTCATCTTTAAGAAGTTTTACAACTTTTCCTCTTTTTACTTCTTTTCCTTTTTTTATAGATTTAACAATTGACTGGAATTCCTTATCATTATCTAATATATCGTAGAATAATTCAGAAGTTAATTTTGATGCTATATCAGGTGATTTTATAACATAATTGTAGCTGGTTATCGAATATTTACTAGTAGGTGTAGGAATGTTTGTATTAGGACTCGGTGTCGGTTTAGGAGGATTCGGTTTAGAAATCTGCTTGATTTTAGGAACTGTGTTCGATGTTGATTTAACAACTGGTTTAGGTTTAGAAGTAGGATCAACATATTCATTTACAGCACAATTACCATCGCAAGTGTCATTTGTATAACAATCCTTATAGTTTCTACCTGAACAAAGCTTTGCTGATTTTTTACATACGTTTTCATCATTACAATAATATGACCATTTTCTTAAAGATATACCACATTGAAAACTATCAGGACCGTATGTTTTACACTCTTGTGTTTCAGGTATAGTACTTACAATATTGTTTCCATCTTCATCTGATTGACCCGTTGTTAATACAACGGACGAAGGTTCAGGTAAAGGTGGCGGCGGCGGTGGACCGGCGGAAGGAGGTAAAGGTGGCGGTGGCGGTGGACCGGTGGAAGGAGGTAAAGGTGGCGGTGGCGGTGGACCGGTGGAAGGAGGTAAAGGTGGCGGTGGTGGTGGACTAGTTGTTATTACAACAGTTTCCTCTCCGTTATTTCCTTCGTATATCGTTAATTTAGGATCACTAAGTAATAATTTAATGATCTCTATAGTATCATCTATAATCTCATCATTAGGATTTATAAAACAATTAGGTGTTGATTTACCGTAATAATTATTTATTTCTTTATTTGATTTACTAAATAGCAATAACATAATTATACCAGTTAGTAATAATACGAAAACCATGACAATTAAAAGAACATTCATTTATTTATAATAATAAAATATTTTTATAAAAATGATTAATAATTTTATTTTTGTAATAAAATACAAATGGAAGTTTCAATAGATGCTGTAAAAAAATATATAAACAATGAAAATATAAATACACGTTACAAAACTTTTAATCAAAAGTTTTTTACAGCAGGGGACGAACAGCAATTCATCGAACATAAAATATTCACCTGTTGTAAAACAAATCATACATGCGATAAAAATGTATATAATATTAAACCTAGTATAAAGTGGCATAAATATACAAAAATCAACGACAGATGCACTATTAATACATTTAGATATATGTTTAATAAATTTAAAAAGGGTATATATGTAAAAATCAAAGATAATAAATTATGTGTTTTTCTACCTTTTTCTAAACATAAGTATACAAATGAATGGTATACTAACATAGATACATCTAATATGAATGAATTATTTGAGTATGTATGTGTAAAAAGTGGATATAAATTCAACAGAAAAAAAATTAATAATCGAGTTCATACATGGTTTGCTAATAATCATTTAATACGATATGAATATCCTGTATCAGAAACAGAGACTAACATCTGTAATATTAAAAATATGCTAGAAACATTATGTAAAGAAAGAAAAATTAACGATGTTGAGTTTTTCATAAACAAACGAGATTTTCCTATTTTAAAAGTAGATGAAACAGAACCATATGAATCATTATGGAACTCGAATAATAAAAAACTGGTTTCTCATAATTATAGTTGTTATACACCTATACTATCAATGTGTGGAAATGATAATTTTGCTGATATATTAATACCGACACATAATGATTGGTCTAGAGTAAATACAACGAATGAAGCTTTTTCTGATCAACAATGTATTTTTGATGATGATGTAGAGACAGACTGGTCTAAAAAGATAAATATGGCTATTTTTAGAGGTAGTAGCACGGGAGAGAATGTTACAGTTAACACTAATATGAGATTGAAAGCATGTGTTTTATCAAAAACACACGAAAAAATATTAGACGCGGGTATTACAAAATGGAATTTAAGACCTAGAAAAATAAAAGATAAATCCAAACTGTGTACTATACAAGTAGAAGATACAGGTTTACAATTAAAGGATTTTAAAACAAGTAAAGAACAATCTAAATACAAATATATATTAAATATTGATGGTCATGTTTCTAGTTTTAGATTAAGTAACGAACTTGGATATAAATCAGTCATTTTAAAAGTAGACTCCAAGTGGAAATTATGGTTTAGTGACCTACTGAAACCTGGTGTTCATTACATACCAATAAAGAATGACTTATCTAATCTGATAACAACTATAGAATGGTGTATAAATAATGACGATAAATGTAAACAAATAGCTAGTAACGCACGTGAATTCTACGACAAATATTTGTCTAATGAAGGAGTTTTAAATACTCTACAGAAAAAATGCAATGAAATAGCTTACATACAAAAATCTAACAATTTAAACTTAGATTCTGATATATATAATTTGAATAACATGGTAAATAAACAAATTAATATACTAACAAATATACACTCAATCAAAGACACTTCTAATTTTATCATATCAAAAATTGATAAAGAAGATCTAGAAGGAAATACATTTCATAGATTTAAAAAAATAAACAGCTTACGAATATTTCCTTTTTTAGAGTCTATTAATGAGTTTTTTGTCTCTAGTGTTAAACTAAACAGGTTAGCTAATAAGATACCCAATTTTAACAAAAATATATCTTATGAAGAAAAAGATGGACAATATTATATTAAACAAAATGTTGTAGAAGGAATTACCTTTTATGATTTTATGCTTTCTGATAATTTAAATATACATGATTTTATATCTATAGTTGTGCAGATTTGTTTATCGATTGATATGTGCAAATACAAATGCAATGTTATTCATAATGATTTAACACCATGGAATATAATTATTAAAAAATTGGACAAGGAAACAGAAATTATTTATAAATTATCTAATCAAAATACATTTAAGTATAGAACAAATATATTAGCAGTAATAATAGATTATGGTAAATCTAGTATAGTATACAAAAATAGTTGTTATGGTTTATATAACAGATATATAATTAACGCTTTTCAGGACATTATTGTGTTTATTGTAACAACATTAAAATGTCTTTTGAAAAAACATCAATCAAAAGATATATTTAATTTAATGATGCATATGATAACATTTTTTAACGGATCTAATTTTATCAGTAATAATATAACATCATGTAGAGATTTAAAAATATTTGTAGAAGAAAAATCCAAATTTAGTGATTTGTTATTACAACACGACAAAAGAGATTTTTATAACGTAACCCCTTTAAATTTTTTAAGATATTTACATAAAAGGTATAATACAATTCCGTGTATAATAAGTACAAATATAATATCAAAAGTTGATTTACAAACATATAGAATATTTAAAGCATTTATCGACAAGTATATTGATAAAAAATATCACGATGAATTCAATACATATAAAATTGATAACTTAATACAAATAATGTTAAGATAGTAAAAAAAAAAATAAAAAAAATTGTGTCTATATAATAAAATGAACAAACTTGTGATATTCCTTATAATCGCTCTCGTACTCTTTCTCGTCGTCATGACAATTAATTTAATTTTACCTAAAGAAAGTCGATTCTTCTTTGGAGAAGAGACATACAAAAAGCGAACTGTATCAAGGAAAGCGACTTTACCTCTTAATTATCATCGTCGTAGATATCCCGTTAGAGAAAACTACACATATGTTGGATCTGAACCTGAATGGCAGGAGACATTCCATTATCAACAACCTGTAGTTGAAAACTTTACAACTCAGTTATCAACTGCTGATTATGATAGTATACAAGATGTGATGGATATGTATCCTCTTGCGATCGATGAACACGAATTCGCTAGAGATGATCCGTATTATGGTTGGGAAAATAGTATGCAAAGGATGATTAAAGATAATGAAATTCAAGAGATGATTGATAAAGAAACCCACAGTCATGAAGGTACTATTCACCCAGAATCGCCTCAAATATATACTCATCAACTTTCACCTTACAGTGCATCGATCGGACCTTTGAGAAAAGTAGGAAATGATTTCCGTCCCCCTGCTTTGGCTCAAGCAGTTGGATACAAGAATTTGATAGATTTTAATGGTGAAAATAGTCCATGGGGAGGGTCTAAATCTCATTTAGGTAAACATGCCCTACACACAGGTTCTGCTATTTTCGATAATGTTTAATATCAGTTACAACAAACTAAGTTATTTATTTTTGATTAATATCAAAAATAAATATAATATATAAAAATGGCTCCTAATAATATTGTCGACAAACAATTATATGATAATATAGTGAAACAAGCTAAAAAAAAATTTAAAACTTGGCCTAGCATGTATGCTAGTAGTTGGGTAACTCAACAATATAAATCAAAAGGAGGTAAGTATATCGGTAATAAACCTTCGAAAAAAACAGGTATATCCCGGTGGTTCAAAGAAGAATGGGTTCAAGTAGAAGGTTATTTAAACGGAAAAAAAAGAATACAATGTGGATCTGCTATAAAAAAGACAAAGGCTTGCAGACCTTTAATAAGAGTTGATAAAAAAACTCCTATTACTTTACCTGAATTACTGAAGATACACAAAAAATCAGTTTTATTGAATATAGCTAAAAAAAAACAAAAAGATATGAATGGTAGAATATATTGGAAAACAGCCACATTTACTCCATCTTCGAACAAAAGTAATTCACAATCACCTAAAACTAGTAAAAATATAAAGGTAAAACTCACTAATAGTCCAAAAGCAACAAAAAGATATAGAATAACATTTGAAGATGGTAAAACTGTTGATTTTGGCGCCAGAGGATATTCGAATTATACTATTCATAAAACCCCTGAACGTATGCGCAACTACGTTACAAGACATGGCGGAAAAGTACCTTTATCTACAAAAAAAGAAACTGAACCATCCAAAATACATAAAAAGATGTTAAACGTTAAATCCAGTTCAAAAGAAGATTGGACAATAAATGGTATTAAGTCAGCTGGTTTCTGGAGTAGATGGCTACTTTGGAGCGAACCATCTATTAAAAAAGCAAAGTCATTAATTACAACAAAATTTAAGATTAAATTTTAATAATATTTTTACATGTAAATAAAATTGATTCCTATAATTGTTGTAATATTATATTTCAAACATGACAAATACAACTACTCCATTTCAACCATACGAACAGAGATATAAGCTACCAGAAAATATCGTTAATAAATTAAAGAGTATGAAACCTAATTTCGGATTTAATGGGCTTGGAGAGCTTGTATTTAGAAGGACTTATTCAAGAGATAATGAAGATTGGGCAGATGTTGTAACAAGAGTTACAGAAGGGGCTCTTTCTATAAGAAAAGAACATTACACTAGAAACTTATTGCGTTGGGATGATGATCATTGGAATTCGTTCGCGAGTGACATGGCAATTTCGTTGTTTAAAATGGAATGGCTACCACCTGGAAGAGGGCTATGGATGATGGGTACTGATTTTGTGTATAATAGAGGTAGCATGGCCTTAAATAATTGTTCGGCGACAGACACAAAGGAAGATTTGGTTCACTCAGCTGAATGGACGATGGATGGTTTAATGAATGGTGTTGGGGTTGGATTTTCAACTTCGTGGAGAGGGGTAGCTACTAAACCTAACAAAGAAGACAATGAAACATTCGTTATTCCTGATTCCAGAGAAGGTTGGGTTAAGTCTTTGATAAAGTTAATGTGTGCATATATTGATAGTCCAAGGTATGGAAAAAACAAATTCCCAGTGTTTGATTATTCTCTTATTAGAGAAAAAGGATTGCCTATAAAAGGATTTGGAGGTATGTCAAGTGGACCAGACCCACTAAAAAAAATGCATGTGCGAATTGAATCGTACTTAGATGCATTTTGTGCTGGTGAACTGATTGTTCCTGCCAAAGAAAAAACTGAATGGTCTCCCGCTACAACTGAAGTTCGTAAACCATACGGTCATACTCGTCTAATCGCAGATATTTTCAATTCTATTGGTGCTTGTGTTGTCGCTGGTAATGTAAGACGTTCTGCTGAGATCGCTTTGGGTGATGTGAATGACCCTGACTTTATTAACTTGAAAAACTATACTGATAACCCTGAGAGAATGGAAATTGGATGGATGTCAAACAACTCTGTAACACTTACATCTGGTGATGATTTCGAAGATTTTTCTTACATTCCAGATATGGCAAAACGTATTGTTGATAACGGAGAGCCTGGAATGATTAACCTGTATAATATGCAAAAATATGGAAGATATGGAAAAGAATCGACTGATGAAGCAAATCTTTGTAATCCATGCGGCGAGATTTGCTTGGAAAACTTCGAGTTATGTAATCTTTCAGAAGTATTCCCTCATAGATGTAACGGTATTGACGTATTTAATCAAGCTCTTAAGTATGCAACTTTTTATTCTACAAGTGTATCTTTGCTTCCAACTCATCGTCCTGAAACTAATGCGGTAATTGCTAAAAATCGTCGTATCGGGGTTTCTATCAGTGGAATTGCGCAATGGGTTAGCGATGCAGCCCCTAAGGATTGGGGAGCAATGAATTATACAAGACTTACTCGTATACTGAGAGACGGTTATAAGATAGTTAGAGCTGAGAATAAACGATTGGCAAAAGCAGCAGGTGTACCTGAGTCTATTCGTGTCACAACTATTAAACCTTCTGGTTCTATTTCTCTTTTAGCTGGAGCAACTGCCGGTGTTCATTATCCAGTAAGTAGATATGCAATTCGTCGTGTTAGAGTAGCAAACGATAGTCCTCTAGTTCCTTCTCTTAAGAGAGCAGGTGTTCCACATGAAAAGGATACTTATAGTGATAACACTTTAGTATTTGAGTTTACTATAGATCACGGAGATGTTAGACCATGTGAACAAGTAAGTCCATGGGAACAATTTTCGTTAGTGGCATTACTACAGCGTTGTTGGTCAGATAATATGGTTTCGGCTACTGTTTATTTTGATAAAGAAAAGGACGCAAACGACATAGAAAAGTTATTGGCTATGTTTATTCCTGTTCTTAAGTCAGTAAGTTTGTTGCCTCATAGCGGACATGGTTACGCACAAGCACCTTATGAACCTATTGACAAGGAAGAGTATGAAAAACGAAGATCTAATTATAAAAACATTGAGTTTAATAGTGTATCAGGCTCAGTACCTACAGGAAGTAGGTTCTGTGATGGAGAAAAGTGTGAATTGTAAATAAAAATATTTACACCTTGAGAGATTTAAAATACCGACTTTATACGTAGTTTTTTCTTGTCTTATTTTTAGGTATATAATACCTGACTACTGTAATCTTATAGTCTTTGCTTTTGCGTAATGGCACATATTTATATAAAGATACCTTTATATAAATATAATGAAAATAATCATTGACATTACAAGACTTTTATTATAAGTAAATATATTTTTACAAATTAACATTTTTTTAGTTTATAGAGTAGCAATAATGTATTAACATTTGCACACTATTATCGTGAGTGACATGCATGTCCATTCTTGCAATACCACTTATTGATATGTGTTACTTCACAAAATATATGAAATAAAAATCCAATAAATATATAAGATAATAACACCTTCCACCAAAAGTGATATTTAGATAGTTTGAAATCTGATGATGTAATAAACATTAGTAATGTCGAGAAAAATAAACCAAAAACACCTAGTAACAGTCCAATTACAACTGCTTCGATAAATAATGATAACTCATAATTTGAATTTCGTTTCATTTTATTATATATTTATATATATTTTGTATTATATAATAAAATGATAGATATAGAAAAAATAAATCAATTAGCAGCTTTATCAACTGAGGGTAATAATCAGCTTAGATTTCTGTATAATAACGTTGGCAACCCTGAATATCACGATATTATTTATGTATTACATATATATATTCCTGATCAAGGATTTAAAAATAAAATAGGAAGAACAACTTTGGAGGGTTTTAATAAACGTATGAAAAAACATGTAGATGTATGGGGTGCAAAGAATATAACATTATCATCTGTAAAAAGTATAGAACACTGGAAAGTAGAAAACAAATTTCATAAATATATGAAATCGTTTAAGGATGGTATGTATGTATCAAATATACGAGCTAGAGGAAAATCTTTCGATGAATTTTACGAAGATGACCCAGATGTATTAGAAGAATTATATAAATTTATATTATAGAATTCTTAATTTTCTTTCTTGTTATCTGTTTTAGGAGGAACAGGTAAAGGAGGTGGTAATTCGGGTTTTGAATTACCATTGCTTAAATTTCCTAACATATTCATCATACCGGCTAAATTAGGAGCACCATCTTCGTTAGTATTTAACATATTGATAGCGTTACTTAAAGCAGGTATGTCACCACCGTTAGTACCAGATGTACCATTATTTTTATCTAACATATTCAACATACCGTTTAAATTAGGAGGAGCTCCATCTTTCCCACCCATCATCTCTTGAACACTACCCATTAAACTACTTAAATCAAGACTCCCATCTTTTAAACTTGAACCCATCTGTGTTACCAGATCGTTAAAAACACCTGATTGTAAGACAGATCCTATAGCTTCCATTGGATTACTGTTTGGATCAATAGTACCTTCAATTTTTTCGACAATATCTGACAAGAAATTAGTCTCTTTCGCTTGGTTATTTGATGTCTTGCGTTCTTTCAAAATCTGTTTAGCTTTACTTAAGGGGTCGATTACTGCATAAATAGTTAATAAATGATCCCAAATTAAATCTTTTTGATCACTTTTATTTATTATATCGTATACATTGAATTTTACATTTTCAGAATAAGTAATCATTTTTTCTTTTATTTTATCTAAGTCTCTTTCAAACAAAGCATCACAATTATTATCGCAGAAATTTTTAAATACATTGCAATGTTTGATAACAACATCTGTATGAGATAAAGTTGTTTTTGATAATAATCTATGATACAAAGCTAACCCTCTATTGGTTGTACCATAATTATTGTGTAATTCAGATATGAAGTTATGAATTAATTTGAATTGAACTAAAATATTATCAGGTGCAGAGATACTTGAAGTGTTCATATTTTATTATTATATTTTTTAGATTTTAAATAATATTTAAATTAAAATTACATTTTACAAAGTTAATCTAAAAAATATAACAAGTCTTATTAAATGAATAATTCGTACGACATATCCATTATATTGAAAAAAATAAAAACTATTGAACAAGAGTTAGTTGAACTAAAAGATATTGTAAAACAAAGTATTAATACTATAACTTTAGAAGATAATACACATTTAAATTTAACACAGGATAATACAGATTTACAATCGAGTAATCAAATCGATCAATATAATAAAGAAGTAAATCAATTAATAACCTCATTAATCAACACCACCAAAATAGCTAAAATATTAAAGAATATAAACCAAATAAGAATGAAATATTTACAAAAAACCGGTCTACATGTTTATATACAACAGTTGAATTCTGACATAGAAAAAATAGAAAATGTATTAAAAAGTAAAAAAATGAGTGATAAGAAGATAAATTTAAATGTGTCTAAAAGTATTTCTTCGATTGATACACGGTTAATTAAATATCCAGGGTATACAGATACTAATTTGGATATAGACGAATTAGAAGTATTCAAATGTTGTTTGACAGTAAATGATAATGATATACTGTGTAAATCGTTTTATTTCGATTATACTTTAATACAAAAATGTTTCACAAATTATGGTCTTGTTGTATTCAATTTAAAACAAAATATTGATAGAGTTATAAGAAGTTGTAAAGGGAAAATCATATATGTTGAATGGTGTTCAGATACATATGTAAACGAAGACCCTTTTAGTTTTTATGTTTTAGATGATATAAAAGGGTCTTTGAAATATTGGAAGATGGACTGTAGATTATCACACTTAACAGATGTCATATATAATACTCTGTATGATTATTTAATTAATAGTTTTAGGCATATATATTATAACATTTTCTCAGACAATGTATTTAGATCCGGTTATGAATCTAATTGTCAAGTTACAGAATTTGATTGTCAACAGATAATACAAAATTTGCAACAAATGTTAGATAAATATAAATTAAATAAAATTATAAAAGATTCCGTGTATAAATTATATAAACACACATCAAATGAACTCTCTAATGACAAATTTAATATAAAAACTGACGATTTGCTAGAGAAAAATAGAAAATTTTCCATAGATAATTCTAAAAATAATATTAACAGTTTATTATTTGACTCTAATATATAATTGATATTCCTATACGATATTATATAGTAAATAAAAGAATTAATGGATACATCTGCTTTTTTTATAAAAGATAAGGCTGTTTTTGGAGATTTCCCAACTCAAGATACAGTAAACCAACTAGAATCTTCAGATTTCAGATTTTTCATAGATTTAACGAATGAGTTAGAAAATAATATAGTTCCATATAAGACGTCGTATACATACATTAAATTTTCGATTAAAGATAGAGATATACCTCAATACGACTTGTCGTTTATAGAGTTTATATTCAAAATAGTAAATATTATTATAAAATCTAAAGAAGAAGAAAAGTTATATTTACATTGTAGAGGTGGTCATGGTCGTTCTGGAATTATTGTATCATGTATAATATGTTGTTTATTCAATTGGTCATCTAAAAAATCTTTATATTATACTAACATGTGTCATTCTAACAGGAAAAATATGAGAGACAAATGGAGGAAAATTGGTTCTCCTCAAACACTTGTTCAAAAAAATTTTGTGAAAAACACATGTTCTGTATATAAAATTTGTAGTAAGAATCCACTATCTATTCAATCTAATTTCTATATTAAATGTCCTTCATGGATTGGATATTTCAATACATTGGAGGACGGAATCAAATACTTCGCTACTTTTAACATATGTGAAAAATATGTTATTAATTATCTAGTAAGACTGCGTTTTAAACAACATCCAATATTACAAACATGTCTTAAAAATACTGGATGTAAAATACTATTGTTTACAGAAGTATCGGATGTATACAATAGTATATTATGTAATGTTTTTAATGCTTTTAGAATGGAGTTATATAAATAATTTTAAATTATCATATGATAATTTAAAAAAACAATATATTGTAATAATAAAATGACATATACAAAAATCTTAGAATTCGATAGTACATATAGAAACAGGTTAGTTGATGAGTCAATTGCTAATTTTAAATTAAGACCTTCTGAGAACAATCCTTCTATATCACTTGCAAATACCGATAAAATTTCAAATGAAGTTATATTAAGAAGATGGAGACCTTTTAATTTTGCTTTACGTGAATTTGCAAATATGGTATTTGAATATCCCGTAAGTGCTTCAGGTGGTACGCCTAACGATATAATCAACCCATTACCTTTTTTTTATTTTCATCAACCCGCAGTAGGAAAGGATGGTGTCCTCCCCTCTCCGACCACAAAATTGTTAGGATTTTCTAAAAATTCAACAAACGCAAGTGGTTATATAAAAGATTTCACAGAAGGTAGAAAAAATCACCTTGTATCATCTATAATGTTACAGCCTTATTTCACAAAAGGATCCCATAATATTCCAGAACAGTTATCCACTAGTACAAATTTAAATATTGAAGGAGGTCAAGTCTTATCTGAACAAACAAAGAAGAAACCCGCACCATCCTCTAATTTAATAATACAGGCTACATCTGTATTTGAAATACTAAACGCAAGTGGGATTTATACTAATGTCAGTGGTGTAAGTGGTAAAAATAATTTTAATATAGGACATGGTATATTAAATACAGAAGATAACTATTATGTAGGATGTACGATTCAACTCGAAAATAGAGATACACATGATGTTATAGCTGTAGCTACAATTATTAAATATGAATTTTTAGGAAATGATATATGCAGAATTACATTATCTAATCCATTGGGTTACGGAGGGTTAGATTATACAACTGCATCTGGTTCTCATGTATTAAAAATTGTAGATCCATCAAGTAATGTTGATAATATAATTTCAAAAAAACATTCAAATGAATTTGCCAGAATCTTTGTACCAGGTGGTGCACCTGAATTTTCATATACTGGTATGTATTTATATAGTTTACAATCAAACGAACAAATAAATGCAAGTGGTCTGCGATACCCTAAAGAATATTCATACAAAATTCTTTCGCACGAAAAAAGCAGCAATATAATTACAATAGATGTAAATTCTCAACCTGAAGATAAGTTTGATGAACATACTGAATTTTTTATAAGAGAAAAAGAACCAATTTACACCGAAACTTATTCTAAACATGGTGTGTTAAGAGCTTATAGTGAAGAACGAATTGCTCATACTTTATTTGGTCAGAATGTTAGTGGTATGAAAGTAGGTAATATAGAATCAAATAATACATCTAGTATATTGGCTAATGAGATGAAAAGTACTCATGAATTTAATATTTTTGATAAATCTGGTTTACTATCAAACAGTACAGATGTAGAGAGATATCAAAAAAATAATAATATTGTTAATACAGAAGGTACATTCGTTACCACTTTTGACACACTTAAAGGAACGCAATCAGGCACAGCTAGTGGTGTATTTGATAGTACTGTAAATAGAGGCGTTTTAGGTAAACCTATAACTGCTAAAGCAGGTGACATATTAGAAATGTCACCTAGAAATTACACAGGTGCTCATTCCTTATTAGGAACCTTCATGCTACATGAAACTGATCCCAGCAAGATAATTGTTAATAATTTTAGTTTTACAAGTGATCTTACAAATATTGAGAGTGTTGGTTTTAAGACACCCGTCAATGTTAACGCATCAGGAGAAGCACAACAAACACAAAGTATGTTAAAAGATAATTCGATCAGTAGTTTTCAAGATTTTGTAAATGATCAATACAAAGGTTGTACAATACAATTAATTTGGGATCATTATCAAGATCAAGACGGCCTTAACAATGACAATTTTACAAATGTTGTCGAGACAAAAAAAATAAAATCCTGGCTAGCATTGGTAGATGGTGATCCTAGAAATACACAAATAACACTTGACACAAATAGTATGTTTAAGTATACGACAGTAGCGGATAGTCTTAGCGATTCGGTTACAAACGGAGGTGTAAAAAACGGTGGGATGTTTCATATAATTCCTACTATAGAACATAAAATAATAGAAAAAATAGTAGATGCTCAACTAGTATTAACATCACCGGATAGTATCGATGTTTTTACGGATATCATCGTAAGTAGTTCTCCTAATAAAGGTATATGCAATGATAACAATGTTGTTAATAAGGATGATTATTACACTGGTTTATATATAACGATAACTAAATATAATAGTACAGGTTCTCCTTCAGCAATTGCACCAGCTAGTAATCAATATAATGCCAGTGGCAATTTAAATGCGATAGAAGCCTTTTCTTTTATAATAACAAGACACAAAGTTATAGATAATGTAAGTAGAATTACAATAGAGCCTCGTTTTCCGATAGACGAAGGTACCAATTATAGTGATCTAGCTAGTAGTAGTAGCAGATGGACATCTGGTATAACGCTAACACAACATCTCGTAAATGGATGTACATGTGTTATCAAATCCTGTAAATTATTCGAACCATTTACGAGAACACCTGTATATGAAAATGACTTTTTTAGTATATTAAAACCAACCAAAATAAATACTTCACGTATTATTATGAATGATCAAATGACAGGTAGAATGTACCAAGATAGAGAAGTAACAATAAAATTACAAGATATAATTTTACCAAATAGTTTATTGAAGTGTTCCAAAGGTGGGTATATAACACAATATCCATTTATATATGTTATACTGTCTGGTTCAAATATAAACGAAGGAAGAAGTACTTTATCTAATAATCCTAATATAAAAAATGGATTAAGATTTAAAGTTATAATTGATAATTATGTAGACGATATTACTACAAAATTTGTAGTATTGAGAAGTTCTGCTGAACTTGTTTGTAATATGTCTTTTCAAAGCGATATACAGTTTCAAGTAAGAATGCCGGACGGAGACTTATTTGAAACAATAGATGAAGACACAAGTAGTCCATATGAACCAAAAAAAGATATACAAATTTCAGCTACATTTGTAATACAAGAAAATTGATAGATAATACATTTTATTTTAATTAAGAATAAAATGTCTATAGTTATTGATGTAAATAAATTAACTGATTTTGATAAAGAAGAAATAAATAAACAGTTAAAAATAAAAATAGAGAACAAATATTCATATGGACTACCTAGATATATTTATCCGTATATTTTAACAGATAATAATATAACTATACCCTTTGCATTCGCTGTATCTACATTGAAAAATTCGAGAAAAAATAGAATTAGTTTCGATTCTATACAAAACAATTTTAAAGGTGTTTTAAGGGAAGAACAAAAAGAAGTTAAAAAGGAATCAATACAAACTTTGAATAAAAAAGGTTCAGTTATACTGTCAATGTATTGTGGTTTTGGAAAAACAATAACAAGTATAAACTTAGCGTGTAGTATCAAATTAAAAGTACTTGTTATAGTAAATAAAATAGTTCTGATGAAACAATGGAAAGACAGTATACTTACATTTTGTCCAGATAACACAGTTTCATATTTAAAACCTAAAGGTGAAATCTATGATAGTGATTTTTGTATTGTAAATGCTATAAATGTGGAAAAATTTGATAAAAGTATTTTTGATAAATTTGGTTTGGTAATAGTAGATGAAGCGCATTTAATAATGGCGGAAACCGTGTCTAAATGTTTAAATTGTGTATCACCTCGTTATTTAATCGGTTTGACAGCTACACCTTACAGACCAGATGGACTAGATAAATTGTTAGAATTCTATTTCGGTAAGAATAAAATAATACGTAAATTGAATAGAAAACATATAGTATACACTGTTGAAACGGGTTTTCAACCGACAATAGAACAAACAACTAATGGTCGCGTAAATTGGGGTATTGTATTGGATTCTCAAGCAAATAATGAAAAAAGAAATAATATAATTATAGATATCATATGTAAATTTAAAGATAGAACATTTATGATAATAGTCAAGCGAGTTTCACAAGCTGAATATTTATCAAATAAATTAATAGAAAGTAATGAAAAAGTATCTCTTATAACCGGTTCTACACAGACGTATGATATAAATGATCGTGTATTGATTGGAACGGCTGGTAAAATAGGTACTGGTTTCGACCATCCAAAAATAGACGCATTAATTATAGCAGCTGACGTTCAAGAATATTTTATTCAATATTTAGGAAGATGTATGAGAACCAAAACAACAGAACCTATTGTATTTGATTTAATAGATGATTATAGTTTATTGAAAAAACATTATAATACACGAAAAAAAATATATAAAGAACACGGAGGTATAATACATAAATATACGTTATAATAATTTAAAGTTACATTTAGCGATTTTAAATTATTATAACGTATAATTGTTTACTGTGTAAATATTAAACTTTCATTCATTGAGTTAGATTGTTCATTTAGTTTTTCTTTGACATATTGTGGTATAATACTATCAGTATTTGTAGAAGGGTTGATTTCGTTTATGTAACCTTTGCTTTCGCATGTACCAATATCGTAACCCAAATCAATCATATTTTTATTTTCTTTTTTTATTACTTCAATTGTAGGCCATTCATTTGATATTTTGTGTTCACTACATGTTTGATGACATTTACCATCTTCTATTTTATGTAATGTAAATTTATTTAAGTTTTCACAACGTAAGTCTGTTTTATTATCAATAAAATCACATGATTGTATATTATCAGTTGTTGTTTTCATATTTCCGTCTATATCACATTTAAATTCTTGTACTAAAAAATCTGAACTATTACAAGTATATGTTAATTTTGAGCCTATTTTAACTTTGTCACCTTCTGGTGTTTTTATTATATCTGTTTTTAAAGGTTGTCTTTCATCTACAGCAACAGTTCTGTCTTTAAACTGATCGACATTACACATAACTATGTCATATGTTTGCGGTAGTCCCAATAAATTTCTCTTAAGCATTATTTCATTTTCAGATTTCATAGTATTTAATATTTTTATTCTATCAGATCCTTCAATATCAGATGTATCTATTAGTAAATTAGGGTCACGTCTTATAATAAGCTGAGATGAATTGTATATAATTTTCATTAGTTTTTCTTTAAATTGTATGAAATATCCATTATATTCTAGATTATACATTTTATGTTCATCTGGTATTCTACCAGTTAGTTCTGTTATTATGTCACGTTCTTCGTCTGTTTGACCTTCCCATGTACCGTTGGCTGCTATAATTACATCTCCTGGAAAAAGCACAGTATCATAGGAGGAATTTGAATCATTAATATCGTATATATCAATTATATTAGCTATACCAGTAGTGTTAGGAAATATTTGTTCTTTAATACTTGTATCTGTAAATTTTATTGGAAAACGAGATAATATACTGTTTATACGAACATTCACGTCTTTATTTTGTACCAATCCTAATTTGAAATAAGTTTCATTTATACCATTTAATTTTTTACCGTTTACATTCAATATTTTACCTGTTTTGCTTCGTATAGGATTTATCTTTAGACGAATTGTTAAATATGGTCTTTTTATAGGCTTACCTATTCTATTATTTTTTTCATTACATATTTTATATTTAACATTTGGAGAGTCTTTATTGTTTTTATTATATTCAGATATTCTTGTTTTTGGATCTGTACATTCATAATTAACATAACAAAAGGATTTATATCCAGGTTTTTCTTCGTCTATTTGTTTCTTAATCTGTTCCTTTGTTTTACCTATTGAATTATAATTTTTCAATTGATTTACACAACCTATTTGTTGCATATATGTTTGACCTCCTGTTTCATCGAAAACCCATCCATCTTCTGTACAATCGCAACTAGACTTCATATCTTTAATTTTATCATCCACTTGATCTTTTGTAAAATCTTCGCATGCAATTTGTGTTTGATACAGATCCCAAGGAGGTAACTTTTTTAATTTCTGATCACTTTTTGATGTAATATTTGTAAATTGATTTATGAAAGCTTGTGTTTGATTTTCATCTAGTCCATCTAATTCAGCTAGTTGAGCGCTACTATACTGACATGATGGATTAACATTAGCTATTTTGTAATCAAGATTATTTCGTACAATATGTTCGCTTATTCTAGGAGCGTCGTATTCAAGAAGTACTACATTTTTATTAGCTTTATATTTGTCGTATATAGCATTACTTTTACTAAGGGTTAAATTGTAATAATCACAACCAGGTGTATTAGTATTATATTTTATAACTACATTATCAGGTGATTGTTCGTCATATTCAAAAGTAATATTATTATCAGATGCTACATAATTGAAGAATTTTGATGAGTTATATTTAGGTATTATATCGAGTTGTTCTTCAACTGTTTTATTTTGTGTTTTTATCATATCATTTAAAACATCTAGCGAATATGTTAAATATCCGTCACTTGTTGGTTTACAATCATCAGATAATATTTTTCTTCTTTGATTTAAAAGTTCAACTTTGAGTTTATCTTTATCTGATATGATTTCTTTATACATTTCATGCCATATTTTGTATCTCTCAGGCCAATTAGTTAATTTATCTTTTATAGAGTCAAACCATTTTTGTTTATATAATTTAATCACCGGTTCTGCTATTTTTTGTCGTTCATTTGAATCAATAAATAAACCACCTTGTTGTATAGTTGAAAAACTATCTATCACATTATTAATTATGGAAAGCAATCCTCTCCAGTCACCAACATCGTCTTCAGGGATAGGATAATATTTATTCACACAGTGAAGATGATTTATAGATGATAAAAGATCTGAAGGTAAATCACAATAAACATTTTGCTCATCATTACCTAAAAATATCGGTTGATCTATATTTTGTTCAAAAGATCCGTTCTTAAAACAACCACTTCCTATAGTTCCACATTGACATTTATCTAAATCTTGGTTATATGTAGAATATATGTCTTTATAGTTAGAGTCTGTAACATCAGTTATACTTCTATCTAGCTGGTAACTACATATCAAACTTTTCTTTTTTATCTCTTCTTTTATTTCTATTTCCTTTTCATCTAAATCCGAGTTTATTGTTGCAACTTCCGCTAATATAGCTTTTAACTTTAATATTCTTTGTTTTTGTATTTGTTCGTTATCGAAATTTTGCACGATTGATAATATATCGATTACATCTTCGTAATTAAGTCTATTTTTAAATTGCTCATAATCTTCTGTGTTTATAAATTGAGCTATGCTATTTAGATATTCAATAGATTTAATATTATCTCGTAATGTATTATGGGTGTTTATATAATTTTGTAATTCTGAAATTTGTTTTTGTATACCTTGTAGTATGATATCAATATCTTTGTCATTGTCAGTAAACCATTGTTTTATCCATTTTAACCAAGAATTACTTGTCTTTTTACTTTTCATATTTTCATATTCTTTTCTAAGTTCTTGTATATTTGCCTCATAAACAATTTTTATTTCGTCTAATTTAGTATTTAAATTTATTATATTTCTATATTGTTCATATAAAAGTGTATTTTGTTTAATATTGGTTTGTTTTGTTTCTTCATCCTTTTTTCTAATATCTTCTTGTATTTGTTTTAATATATCTTGTTCTGCCTTTAATCGTTCCTGTTTTTTTAACTCGTCGTTAAGAGCTACAATTTTTTCAATTTCTTTTTGTTTCTTTAGTTCTATATTTTTTCGTTCTTTATCTTTGTAAACAACTGTTGCTACTATCTTTTTAAATTTATTGTGTATATTATTTACGTGTTTTGTATTCTTATCTATAACTAATATTTCTTTTTTCAGCTTAGATTTAAGTAGTTGCATTCTATTACGTTTACGTTGTTCAACATCATCTAAATCTTTTTTGTTGTTTATGATAATCACTACCATTAGAGATAATAATGATATGGATACAACGATAGCAGCTATTGTTATGTATATATTCATATTTTATATATACATATATTAATTTAAAATTGATATATTTACTGTTTTGTGTATATAATAAAGTAAATGACATCGACTTCTAATACAAGAGAATCATGGCAACATAAATTTGCTTTTAATAATAAAAATAAAACCAGAAAAGATGTCAGCAATAAAGGGACTCGAAATTACGATAAAGGTTTTAAGAAAGATGTAATAATAAATACCTTATCCGAGGGTGATATTAATAAAAAAAATGAGATTACATCGCATATAGATCTTCAACTTAAAAATGATTCTGTATGGCCTTCATTAAATGTTAAAAATGATGTTGACTTGAATAACACTCCAAACAAGAGTGTTCAACATTGGGAACAAATTAAATTGGATACGACAGATTAAATAATACATATTAGAAAAGTAAAAAAATTATATAATGAAAAATTCATTATATAATAAATAAAAGAACAATATGCCAACAATCAATATTATAAAACCTAAGAAATCTGGAAGAGGATCTGGAAGAGGATCTGGAAGAGGATCTGGAAGAGGATCTGGAAGAGGATCTGGAAGAGGAGGAAGAGGAGGAAGAAAGACAACAAGCAAACAATTTACATTTACTAGTGGCGAACCAATTGATGAAGACGCCAAAATACTTAAACAAAATCTCGAAGATCTTGAACTAATACCATTAGGTAAAGATAAAGTTGTTACTCCTGTAAAATATACTAGACCTCCATCCATACCTTTTAAATATGTAGAGTTTGGTAATGATGAGAGTTCTAATTTAGGAAATCCTGAGCAAGTATATAAAACAGCGGAACAAATATTGTTCGACATTTTATCAAAGATGTCATTACCTTTTGCTAGACTTAACTCTGGTATGGCTAAAAGTGTATGGTTAGACAAATCAAAAAAAATAGCAAAAGAATTAAACAGTAAAATACTATCAATGAAAGTCTTTAATAATTTATCGGACTACTTAAACATATTCAGTTCATATTGTGCGTTTCTAGTTTCATTATTAGAAGGATATCACATACCTATTTATAATACAATATTAATGAATGATATGACAGTTGAAAATATAGTATCTATTATAAATGATTTCTCTCTTGATAATACTATTACACCTGATCGACTCACAAAATATATGAAAGCATTTGCTGTAATGATATTAAAAGATAGATTGATTCGTTCGAATCCATTTAAAAGAATACCTACAAAGCCCAGATACGATCCTTATTCTTTCGACTATAATAAAATATTGGTATTGTCAATTAAAGAAGATGGATACAATACAGATTATAGTAGAATAAATGCTTTTGATTTTTCGTCTGATGAAACCGATGATATAGACGATATAATGGAAGAAATGGAATCATTGAGTATGACTACGATGAGTCCTAAAGTGAGTACGTTAAAATGCTATAAATGTGATGGTTTAATTGACAGCGATAATATGGTTACTACTTGGAAAAAAACTAAAGGAGGAAATCCAAGTGCAGTGACTTTCTGTTCGTACAGTTGCCTACAAATGACAGATTTTTAAATTATATTTAAGAAATATATGTTTAATGTATAAAATGGATTATTCGAACATACATGAAATGTCTCTTAAAGATTTAAAAAGTTTGGCCGATACTTTAAATGTTAAATACAGAAGGTCTATATCTGATCTTATATCAGATATACGAGAAGCGAAACATCGATCTTATAAAATAGGCAAACAGATAGGAAATGATGGTAGAGATTCAAAGGTGTATGAAGTAACTATAAATGGTAAAAAATATGCTTTAAAACAGTATAAAAAATCAAAATCTCCAAAAAAAATAAGAAATGAGGCTGATATGCAAATAACTTTGTCGGTACATGGAATCTCTCCTAAAGTTATTGATGTTGATCTAGATAGAAAATATATAGTTATGCAGAAATTGTCTAGTCACTTGTTTACAGATGATGCAAATATTATAATTAAAGACAAACATCAAAAACAACTGTCTAGAATATACAAAATAATGGATGAAGAATGCATATTTCACAACGACCCCAATCCACTGAATTATATGTTAAAAAATAATAAAGTTTTTGTTATTGATTTCGGAATGTCTAAATATATAAATAGTTCTCTTAGAAAAAAATTAAATTCAGATAATCCGAATACAGAAATAATGACACTCGGTATAGTTCTAAAAATGAAAGCTCTTAATTACAATCCGTTGTCTTATAAGTATTTAATTTAATATATTGAATATATTAAATTAGTATCCTTTTCTAGTTTTTATACCAGGTACATAATTACAGGCTGAATCTTTAGGTATTTTTTGATTTAAACTACAGTCAAAACCTATATCTCCATAAGGAGATGGATTACATGTATCATAACAAAAACATCTATCATCACCTGGGGTACATCTCTGTCCTCCTTGGTTTGAAACACCGCCTCTAATTGAATGAGCTAGTGAAAAAGGAATGGTAGATGTACTACATTGACATTGAGGGACTACAGGAACTACAGAGTTGGGAGAATAAGGTAATACACCACTAGTATAAAAGGGTGGTGGTGTGCTTCTGTTGGGAAAACTCGGTCTTAAACTATAATAATTTGATGTATCATAATATTGTCCCGCAATATAATATGGATCATAAATACTGTTCATAAAGTAATACGGATTACTGTGTGGATACATTTGAAAAGGATATCTGTTGTATGGACGGTCTAAATATCTACCCCTTCTTCTTCCTTCACGTCTTGATGATTTTATGTCTTTCTCCGAACTCATTTATTTTATTATAAATATAATTAAGAAAAATATATTATTTTCCATGATTGTAATTGACATATAACGTCACATAAATCATCTTTTTTCTTGCTTATACTTATATGTTCTAAATTAATTTCATCATTTCTTAATTTTAAAATTTCCTTTGATTTGTTTATACACCATTTTTTACGAGCTGGTTTATCTATTGATTTATATGTATTTTTACCACTTTTGTTTTTTTTGTTTTTAAGTATTTTAGCAGCTCCAAGTATTTGAGTTTTATGATAGGCCGGAAACTCAACTATATCCTTGAAATTAGCGTATTTTATAGCAAAATAAGAATAACAGTGTTGACCTAATTTGATAGCCATAGGATTAACACGATTACCAAATTGCATTTGTTTTTCGATTATAAAAACAGAACACATGTCCCAAAATTTTGAATATCTATCTAATACGTCGGTCATATTATGAAATGTATTTGGATCTAATTTGCATTTACTGTCACAATTACTAGTAATATCGACGTTTTCTAACAATAATATTTTTCCATTCATGTATATTTTATTCAATACATTGTTATCAAAATCATCAAACGGTGTTCCGTTTTCGTGATATCGTTTATTTTTAGATGGAAAATTATAGTGTACACTATTATCAAACATCTCAACACAAAAACTAAAGTTTTTTTTACCTATATCGAAACTAGCGCATAACATTTAAATATTACTATTTTATATTTAAATGCGATATTTAATCTATAGCTTAGAATAAATATTATAAAATGTTTTGGTTGCAAATAGGAAAAACTAAGGTATATGTTTTTGAAGAAATACCCAATGATTATGACATAACTAAAACTGTAATGTTTTATACAACTAAAGTAAATTTTAATATGTTTCAAAAAGATATAGAAGACGAAGGTTCAGGTATATTACTAGTTAATTATGTTACAAACGATAATATAACAATAAATGAACAATTAATTTTAAAAAAAGATGATAATGTTATTCAGCTTATATTAGATGATTATGATTACAATTTGTTATGGGAAGATGACGAAGAAGATGAAGATGACGACGACGAAGATGACGAAGAAGATGACGAAGAAGAAGATGACGAAGAAGATGAAGATGACGAAGATGACGACGACGAAGATGACGACGACGAAGATGACGACGAAGACGACGAAGAAGAAGATGACGACGAAGAAGAAGATGACGACGAAGATGACGACGACGAAGACGACGAAGAAGAAGATGACGACGAAGAAGAAGACGACGAAGAAGACGACGAAGAAGATGAAGAAGAAGATGATGACGACGAAGAAGATGACGACGAACATATTACACATAATAATCTAAACTGTAAGGAAAAGTGTAATTGTATAAATTGTATCCAAGAGAGAAATATTACATTATGTGATAATACACATTGTAACTGTATAAATTGTCATGATACATTCACAATTTAATCTTTTTTACTTTTTTATTTCGTTTGTAAACGATTTCTCCAATATTTTCCCCTTTGATTACATTATCACATGTTGTATAATCAACATATAAATTTTGATTTTTATATTTAGTATTAGCTTTACATAATTTAGCTCCATATATTATATGTTTCATATCTATTGTTTCATTCGATTGGTTTACAAGTATTACATAACATGACGGAAACTTAGATAAATGAAAGAATATATCGGTTTCTTTAATAATATCTGTACGTGTAAGTATATACCAATTATCTTTGGCATTCTCACCTATTAAATATGTAATATTTTCTAGATTAATAACTTTCATTGATTACAATATAATATATGATAGTTATATTGTAATTCATTTTTACTAAAATATAAAGTGAAGATTATAAAATTTATGTCGGTAATCTTGATAATTCATAGTCAAGTATTTTATTGTCTTCATCCCAATTATCATTCGGATTTATTACAACAATTTCTTCCTGTTCATGTATCTCATCATAATACATATCGTCAGATAATAACGGTGCTTCTAACTTAATTTTATTGAAGGAATCTTGTATGTTTTTTATATAGGATATATTATCAGTTAACTCGTCATTTTCTAAATCATGTATTCTTATATTATTTTCTAAGTTACTGTAATTACTGGATGCTAACTTGTGTGTAGAAATAATTTCTTCGAATTTTATAATTTTTATAGAAGACATTATAATACTAGAAAATATACTGATGATAATTGAACTAAAAGATAATACTGTATTAGGTTCTTCCATATAATTTGTCAATCCTGTTATAGTAGCTGTTATAGGTCCAGCTATAATACCACAACTTGTTAATATGTTATATATATTATTGTATTTATTTGCTTTCTTCAAATGTACATGTTTTAGTTTTTGACATTGTATCAAAAGTCTATTTAATATTTCTGTTTGATCTATCATTTATTATTGTCCATTATATTATTTTTATTTAAACATTTACACCATTTTTTACCAATGTTACAAATAACACAAAAGTCGCATGCATGTGGCCAGTTAACTGAATTACATTTGACATTACAATAACCTCTTTTTTCAAAAAAATCATCATTATCATAATTTGAATTTATACTTTTATGATACACAACTTCATTTCCTATAATTTGTGTATTATCTTTATTTAGAGTCTCAATACAATGTATAGAACAATTACATAATAATTCTTTATGTATATCAAGCTTTGTAAACATTATTTTTTATCAACATCACACAACTCTTTATATTTATAATTACCAATTAACATTATTGTCTCATCTAGTTTTGTTTTCTTATAATCATCTATACGGTTCTGTATTTCGCGTATTTTCTTTTTGTTTTCTAATATTATATTTAGTTTTTTACTATATTCACTTAATATATATTTGTCTTTTATCATGTTCGTTAGACGCGTGTTTTTATCATGACCTTTATCGATTTTATTTTGCAATTCTAGTATTTTATCATCAGTATAAGCGTTTAATAAAATATTTATGTCCACATTAGTTGAACAATCTTTCATGTTGTATAACATGGATACAAGCTTTTTTTTCTTTATCTGTTTATGTTCATATGTAAAATCTATATATTCTTCCCATAAAGCAGCTAAACCTAATTTTCTGATCATTTTTAATTTTATTCTTTCTATATCATTTTCGACTATAGCCAATTTCTGTTGTTCTGTTTGAGTATCTTGTTGTGTCGATTCTTTTTGATTGTCAGGTTCTAATGAGGTAATACTTACGATTGGTTCAAAATGTATTTTTTTATTTTCAAGGATTAATTCCATATATCGTTGCAAAGTATATATATCAATATCTTCACATAAAGATAAACCGTTTTTTGTTGTATATTGTATTATATCCTCTTTAATCTTACTAGATATCTGATTCATTTTTTCTTCCTTTTTATATTCAGCTTCTTCTTTGTTATATTCATCATCTAAACGTTTCTTATAATTTAATAGATCATTATCCCTCTTTTTTTCCAAATCATAATACTCATTTTTCTTTTGTTCTAATTGTTTATTTTTTTTTTTAGTTGGCATTATTTAATCCTCTTTATTATAATCATCTTCAATCTTTAAGTTAACACAATTACTCTTTGTATACTCTGAAAGATACCTAGATGATTTATTATACATCATAACAGATAATACATGAAATAAAGATGTAGTGTCTAAATTTACAGGTGTATCATCTTTATAATATGTGTACATATTTTCTATTATTATATCGTATATGTCTTTTAATTCTTCAATATAATTATTGTGCCATTCTTCCCTGTTATTAGCTTTCATTTTATTTAAATATATATTTGTCTTCAAATATATATTTATTAATTTTTAATAAGTTCAGACAATTCTTCTGCTAATGCTTGGTCTAAATCATCATCACTTAAAGGCAATTGTGGGTCTTTAGTTGTTTGTTGTATAAATGATTCATCATCTTCATATTTTGGGCGTTGTTTTTCAGGTGTAGGTATATGATATCCGGCTCCTATATTTTGATTAACTTCTAATACAGTGTCATCGTCTTGTTTTGTAATTTGTTTTTCAGATGTAGGTATATCGTACTCGGCTTTTGAATCGAGTTCTAATACTGACTCATCGTGTATTGGTTCTTGGTTATAGTTTATATTTGGAAATGGACTTCTATAATTATTACTCAAATGTTTTTGTGTATCGATATTAACCACATTATTACTATGTGTAGTAGATGATTCTTTAGACAATGGATTAATAAATTCTTCGATATTATCAGTTTTTCTTTTCTTTGTTTTTGTATCAGAAATATTTGTCATAGATTTGTCATTGTTATAAAATATAGATTTAGTATGCTTTAAATCTAACTCTCTCATACCAACAGATATCGTATCTAACTTATCATCAAATCTTTGCATATTGTCATTGATTTGTACCATCTGTTCTTGAGTATATGATAAATTGCTTTTTAATTCATCTATTATATCATTTTGTTCGGATATTTGAACATTCATCTTCTTAATAGTCTTCTTATGTTTGTGTAACATACTAAATAAAAAATAAAACAATACAATAATAACAATAATCTCAACAACCAGTTTGATATTATCTTTTGTTAATAAATTATCTGTCCATTTCGATGTATTTGGATTCGGTATAGATGCTGATTCACTCATTTTTTGTTAGACTTATATTGTTTTAAGTATGTATTTCATGCTACCATGTCAGCTTTTATCGTACCATGACTTATATAGTTTTTAAGTTCGAAGTCTTCGTATTTTAATAGTTCTAAATCTGAAATTGTTTTTATATCTTTGTTAATTTTTATAAAAGGTTTGTTTAAAGGAGTTCTATTACATTGTGTTTTCATTTGATTTATGTGATCATCGTATATATGAGTATCTCCCATAGTTATGTTTACAAATCTGGCTTTTTTACCTGTTACTTTTGATATTATTTCCAACAAAAGAGATGTTGATGCTATATTATACGGAACACCCAAAAATAAATCTTGTGATCTGTTGTAACAAAATAAGTCTAAATATTCTTCATATACATAGAATTGTATAATTAAACTATGACACGGATATAACACACCTTGAGGTGCTTGCACTGGATTATATGTAGTCATTAATATACGTCTAGAATTTGGATCGTTCTTTATAAGATGTATCACGTTTTTTAGTTGATCGATTTTTACATATTCTTCTCTATCATTAAACATTTGTTCTTTAATATAAGGTTTATTGTATGTACGCCATTGATAACCATACATCGGACCCATATGTCCTTCACTCCAGTTTAAACCAACACTTTCTATAAATTCATTACTTGTATTTTTTTTCCATATATTTACATTTTTATCAGACAAAATATTAGTATCGGTTTCACCTCTTAAAAAAAATAACAATTCCTCTATTATACCTCTCAAAAACATTTTTTTCGTGGTCAACAGAGGAAAACCTGTTCGTAGATCAAACTTCATATGATTTACAAAAGATGAAATTACGGGTCCGTTTCTACCTTCTTTTTTTATATTATTTGTTAAAATATCACTAGCTATTGATAAATATTGTTTTTCTTCACATGGAGTATCATTTGAATATTCAAACTTACAATAAATAAATTCCTGGTCAGTGGTTAAACCGTCATCTATATATGTCATTTTGAAATCAGATAGTAAATTTCTATTAAAATATGTATCTGGATTATCTGCTTTAATTTTCATATAAGAAATATGAATAACGGAGCATAGTTTATTCGATAGAAATAATTCGTATATATCAGAACCTCCAGCTACAAAAAAAGTAGTTGATGTATTATACATACTCAATATTTGATTTACAGAATTTACAATTACTGTATTTTCTTTATTTTTCCAATTGGTTATATCTAAATTTTTATTTCTCGACAAACATATTATGTTTCTATTTTCTAAATAAGGTAAACTTTCGCATGTTTTTCTACCCATTATTAATGTGGATCCTTTTGTTATATTTTTAAAATGAATCAATTCATTTTTACAGTTCCAAGGTAGTCTATTATTTTGGCCTATAGCATAATTTGAGTCAACAGCACAGATCAATTCAAACATTTTATAATTATTTAAGATAATTATAAAATGTTACAATTTTAATTTACTAGGTATATTTTGTTCTAAAAACTCTAGAGATGTATCACTTTCGTTATCATCACTATCATGTGACGAAGGTAAACTATATTCATCCGACATTTCGTTATATTCAGCATTGGATTCTGGTATATCTTCATCCGTTATGTATTTATCTATATTTCCATAACCAATCATTTCATGTACTTTTATAACCATATCTTCGTCATCATCGTGCTTTTCAAACTTAAAATTAATTTTCGATAATTCTCCGTCAAATTTACGATGAAATGTAACAGAATTTAATTCTATAGAACACATCTCTTTAGCTGTTTCTTCAGAAACAGTATGTGATATATCCATATCAAAAACAGTACATCCTTCGATTAAAGTAGAAGGATTTATTTTTGTTATTTGTTTATGTAATATATCTATATTTCCCTCATTATTATTATATTTTAAAAAGTAATACCATGATTCACAACTATCTTCATCTGTTTCCATTAGAATAACATACTTATTTTTACTAGATGTCTTATTTGAAAGTGTTGTCATTTTTTATTATGTATTAAATATATAAATATGTATTAAGAAATGTTCTCTTCTTTTACAAATAACAACCGACCTAATAAAATATTGTACGCGGATTTAATACAATATCCAATAGCTTCTTATTACTATTTTAATAAACAAACTATAAGTAGACTATTAGACTATATAAAAACAGGTATATTTTCTAAAATACATAATAAAAAATTAAGCCATGAATTAGAAAAGGAATTTACTGTTTTTAATAAAACGAATGATAATAATTATATTAAATGTAATTATACTGGTGTACGATTAAATATAATAAAAAGAATCACGATAGGATATTTACCTGTTAATGATATAGATATGATTTGTTTAGCGCATAATATTAGATATTTAATCGCGACTACATTCGAAGATATATTACATGCAGATGAAATATTTACAAATGCACTGAATATATACAAACATATATCAGGTGATAATTTGTTTAATATATCGCAATGTGACAATTCTATAATAATCTTAACGAAAAATGATTACGTCAAGGAAAATAATTGGTTAGAATTATTCAATAATAGAGTATATTGTGAAAATAAAATGAATAAAAACTTAGATATGTCGACGCAAAATGTTTACACGCAAATTTTGAAAGGTATTGCTAAGAAAGGTTTTTAGAATTTTTTATTATATTAAAATAAAAAATTACCAAGTGGGTCTGTAATGGAAAGTTTCAGGTGGACAGAATGGTTTTTTCAATACTTTTGTACAATCGGGTCCGGCGAATGATCCTATTTTTTCTATAGCGTCATTGCAACCTTTCAGAACCAGATCTCCAGCTGAAGCCGCACATGCTGTTCCCATTATTTCACCAAGAGGGGGTGGAACAGTAGCACCAACCATTTCACAAACCCCAGCCATTTCAGCTGCCATTGGTTCACACATAGCAGCGCCAACTTTACCTTCTACCTGTGCAAGAGCCTTGTCACATAATACATGTACATTATCGCAGTAAAATTTTTGAGCAGCACCTTTCATAGCATGAGCAGCTTTTTCGACTTCGTTGGCAACAGCAGATGCTTCTTTAGCGATAAAGTGTCCAGCAGAACTGGCTGCATGAGCAGCTGCTTTAGCAGCAGCTTCAGCCTTCTCTTTCGCTTCCTTGGCGATCGCAGCAGCTTTAGCTTCAGCAGCATGAGCAGCGGCGGCAGCCCTATCAGCAGCAGCTTTGGCTGCTCTTTTAGCAGCAGCGGCAGCGCTAGAAGCTGCACTTGAAATCGAATGAACAATACTACTGAAACCAAAATTTTCTACTAAGTCTCCAGTTAACATGCTAGGGTCAGAATGCATGTATTGAGATTGATGGTAGGGTATAACACCATCCTCATTATAGTTATGCATTCCTCCGTAAGAAGGAATACCTTGTCTGTGTAAATACTGTTCAGCTTGAACAGCTTTCTTATGTTCACTGTTAGCATGATCAGCTATTTTTCTTAAGGCATTAGCCTTGCGTACAGCCTTATGTAATTTATAAAGATGATGTTTAGCATCGTTAAGTAAATCTCTGGGATCTGTGTACCCATACGCTGATTGTCTATGAACATAACCATGTGGTAAAACACCTCCTTCCGAGTATCCATTTGTTAAACTGTGATAAGATTGTCCTACGCAACAATCAGCTTTGTATTTGTCATGAGAGTTCATTTATTATATATAAAAATAAAAATGAAATTTTTTATTTTTATATTAGAAACCATAAATATGACAGATGTTATGATAGATATAGAAACATTAAGTACTAAACCAAACGCTGTGATTGTATCTATTGGTGCGATTCGGTTTGACAGAAATAAACCACTTGATAAATTAGAAAATTACGATCAATTATATATGAGAGTTTCAAGAGAGTCTTGTGAAGTTCTCGGGATGGATATTGATCATTCTACAGTTGAGTGGTGGGCAAGACAAGATGAAACTATTAGGTACGAGGCTCTTGAGAACCCAACAGATAGATTAGATATAAAAGACGCTTTAAAAAAATTAAACACATGGTTTGGTAGTTCCAAGTATATATGGGGTCATGGTGACGATTTTGATTGTGTAATATTAACTCAAGCATATATTAAGTGCGGTCAGCCGATACCTTGGAAGTTTTGGAATACGCGAGATACAAGAACATTGTTTGATATCGCAGGTGTGACAAACAGAGATTTACCAAATGCAAGTAAACATCACCCTATTCATGACTGTTATAGACAACTTACAGGTCTAAAAAAAGCTTTTAACATAATAAAAAATAGATAAGAATTACATTTATTGTATTATAAAGCAATAAATGTAATTATATAAGGGAGATGTTGGAACACACAAACAACATAAAATACCCGATATTTATACAATGTTGTCAATACATCACTGATAAATATTGGTATTCTATTTTCAAAGAATTATCTTATGGCAATCCTCCTTTTGGATGTACCATCAAAAACAATGCATTAATATATAAAAATAATACAAATTATAAAAATAAGTTTGTTTATCATTTCGACAATATTAACAAAAATCCAAAAACCATTTGTAACGATGTAACATCATTATTGAAAAGTAAATTAAACTTAATTTCACCTTCAGAACGTGTAAATAATATAGATTCGCTCATTAAACCTGTTGATTTAAGTAAATCAAAAAATACATGGAACGATATAAAGAAAAAAAGTGATAGGGAATATTTAATAGAAAAGTTCACAATAGATTCCATGAAGAAATACAATATAAATATTATAAAGATCAAAAAATTACAGATATTTTTAAACATTAATATTTTATTTAATTGTATAAAGTCTAATGATATAAGTATAAACTGTAGCGGATATATAGACAATATAGAAGGTATAAATTTTAAAAATAATGAAGTTATAATTTTAGAGGATATATATAATATAGATATAAAAGACGAACAATTAAATGATAATAAAGAAATAAAAAAAATATTAGATAAATGGATTAAATACATCTCTTCATTACAAAATTCTTTCTTTAGTAAAAATGAAAATGAAAACACTTTTTCGAAGGACAGTTAAGTATCAGACTATGAATACATTAAGGCAATCAATTATTGATACAGTAGACAGGTCTATACTGGAATATATTAAAATGGTATCCGATAAGTATAATATTAATAAAGACGAGCTGATAAGCTTATATAATCAACGGGTTCCCGAATCGCAAGTACAAAATAATACAAAGACCTCTTCTCCTACAGCTGTTATAATGCCACTATCCGTTACACCTCAAAATAATGTATGCGCCCCTGTAAGTATCAATACAACTCATGTACTAGGTGATAATAACAGTACATCCAAAACATGTCCTTACGAGTTTGTTCGTGGTTCACTTAAAGGGACAATCTGCGGGTGTGTTGTTAAAAAACACGACAGGGTATTTTGCCCTAAGCATCATAAAAAAAGTAATCATACAACTGATACCGGTATAACTAGAGAAAGAAAAACTACACCTGTACCGCCTGTAATATCAGATAAACCATCAAGATTACTTGTTCGTCATAAGACCCTTGATAAAATGTGGCATGAAGATTCAGGATTGGTATTTCGAGATAAAACAGATCTGACTGTTATAGGTAAATGCGTAGACTCTGTTATTATACCGTTGACAACTGACGATGTAAAGACTTGTATAGAACATAAGTTTAAATATGAAAAGGTTGTCGAGGAAAATGGTGTCGAAGAAAAGGTTGTTGAGGAAAATGGTGTCGAGGAAAAGGTTGTTGAGGAAAAGGTTGTCGAGGAAAAGGTTGTCGAGGAAAAGGTTGTCGAGGAAAAGGTTGTTGAGGAAAAGGTTGTTGAGGAAAAGGTTGTTGAGGAAAATGGTGTCGAGGAAATGGTTGTCGAGGAAATGGTTGTCGAGGAAAAGGTTGTTAAGGAAAAGGTTGTTGAGGAAAAGGTTGTTGAGGAAAAGGTTGTTGAGGAAAAGGTTGTTGAGGAAAAGGTTA
>Ga0222718_10000673_pt1 | contig 34927 bp, 52 predicted proteins | sample C33_27DmetaG_FD_165045 | JGI IMG/M metagenome (GOLD analysis project Ga0222718, IMG submission 165045) | Estuarine water microbial communities from San Francisco Bay, California, United States - C33_27D | ecosystem: Environmental > Aquatic > Marine > Unclassified | place: USA: California...
CCGCCTCTCGGTAGGCGTTGTCGCCCTCAAGTTGGGCAAGGCCGGTCAACTGATTGAAGACCTGCCCCTGCGCCGAGTTCTGGAAGTTGGCGCGCTGCGCCTCCAGGCCGGCGAGCCTGCTTTGCTCCTGCCCGCCAGCCAGGATGGCCGCGATCCGCGCGTCGTTGGATTGCTGGCCAAAGTCCGACATGGCGCGAGTGTACGCCTCAGACCCGATCGCGATGCCCTGGTCGGCGAGCCGCTGCTCCAATGCCGACCGATCCCGCGCGAGTTGCGGGTTAAGCCTCGTCATCAGCGCATCCTCAACCCGCTGCCTGTCCTGGCTCCAATCAATGCCATAGGTGCGGGTAATGTCGCCCGCCTGACCGGGGATCCCGGACAGATCCGGGGAGCCTGGCGCACCCCGGAGATTGGCGGCTCTGACGGCTGCCAGATCACCACGCGCCGGCAGGGTGGACACGTCCATCGGTCGGTCTAGCAACCCGCCGAGACGCGCCACCTGATCCGCGCCTAGTTGACTGAGGTTGGTTTGCAGTCGCTGGGTGTTGTCCACGATCTGCTGGCCAGCCGGCGTGTAGTCTGTCTGGGCAGTGAATTGCGGGATGTCATACTCTTTGCCCGACAGGGGGTCGGTCCACTGATACGTCCCGGTCTGATTGTACGAGAGATTACCGTAGGGCGTGACCTGATTGGTCTGGCCTAGATACTGGTTCGCGATCGCCGTCCCGATATTGGCGGCGGTCTGCGCTGACGCGGTCTTGTTCGGATCAGGCGGCTTTGGTGCGGATGGCTTGCCCATAGGCGGTGCCTTTCTCTAGGTATTTGCGCCACGCTTCGCGCGAATAGGTGCAGATGATTTCGGCCTCATCGGGGCCGCGGAGGTCGGGGATGCGATACTGCGTTGCCCCAAGGGCATTCCAGATCCGGATCACCCGGCGGTTATGTTCGCTATGCCGCGCGACGACCATGCGGACGCCGACAACGTCAAATGGGTAGGCGAAGATTTCCCGGATGACGGCACGGGTCGTCCAGTCTCTCCGACTGCTGTAGCCGCTGAGTTCGATCAGCCCCGCGGTCGGGTTCCAGTTATGGTACACAAAACCAGCAACCAGTCGATCGTCGGGGCCCACGAACCCCAGTGCGACGGACTCATCCGCGAACCGTTCGCAGCCAGCCCACAGCCCCTGCGCCACAAACGACCGCACCTCAGACGGGCGTTCCCAGGTGGGGGTGACGCTAGGCATACACAGCGCCAACGGTATAGGTCAGGTCAAACCCGATCAGCCGCAGCGGGAGTTTATACGACGCCCCGCTGGTCACCTGGGCCTGGATCGCGAGGTTCCGCCCCTGCTTCCCGGACTGCGTCCAGCGCCGCCAGTTGACGTAATCAAGCGGGTCGTTGCCGCTCGCCCAGAGGGCGACATCCCAGAGGGCGACATCCCAGAGAGATCCGGCGTTATTGGTCACCGCGCTTGCCACAGCCGGCGGGACGGGGAAGTCTATGACGTTGTCCGCAGCGACGGAGTGCTGGGGGTTGATAGGGAATTGATGCATCCATCTCGCCTGGACGCCGTGTGCGGTTTTGTAAGATCCGGGGATGTCCAGTTCATCAAAGGCGAGAGCGAGCCGGCAGACGAATGTGGAACCTGCGTCCTGCCCCCCAACATCACCTTCGTAGACCTTGCCGTCTGTGCCGCCAAAATGGAGGCCGTCACCGAAAACTGCGATGGCGGACGCCTCCCAGCCGGTCCAGCGATACCACGCGTTGGTTGTCAAATTCATTACCCACAGGAAGGTCGCGGGCGCATTCGCCGTAACCGGCGCGACGATCAGTTCGTTTTTTTCGTCCCAGACGATCACCCGCCAGTCCACTGCCGCGCCGCCGCTCAGAACTTGCAGTCGCCAGTCACCCTCAATAGGCCGCGTCAGAGCATGTCCCGCGAGCATCGAGGCGTCGTGCTGGATCGCCGCCCGCAGCGGTATCAAGCCGGTTGTCGTCGCCACCAGCAGATCCCCGCTCACTCGCTCGTGGGCATGCGCCCCCAGGGGCTTGCCGATGTCGTAGACGCCATCCAGCGACCAGTCGGTCGAGGAGGACGGGTCGCCGCCGTGGTAGATCGCGGCCTCCCCCTCGGTCGTAACAAACACGCAGCGGTCGTCCATGCCGTCGCCGCTGTCGCTGGAGAGCGTAGCGCCGAAAAGCAAAGAGCCCCCACGGTTGAATACCGACGCGAGCGGGATCTCTGTGGCCGCGCCGCCGACCGAGTTGGTGCCGAGATACCACGCCGAGAGCGTCCCGCCTTCGATGAAGAACTGCCGATTCCGATAGAGCCAGACGTAGGACAGGTCGGACGTGGTGACGCCCGTGATGGCGATGGGCGACGACACGCCCGTGATAGCCTGCCAAGTGCTGCCGCTATAGATCTGCGGGGAATCGTCCCCGTTGACGATCGTCAGATATGAGCCGCCGCTGGTCGTGTTGTTCACCCAGGAATAGACCCCGGATGTCTGGCCGGTGATGTCCGCTGTCAGCACCGTCTCATCGGCGGTCGCGTCGGTGAACGGTGCCACGGTCGTTGCCGCTGCTGCAAAGTATTTCTCGGACCCAGCCGCGGTGTAGGCGAGCAACTGCTTCACGGCGGCGCTGCTGGTTGTGCTGACACGCCAGTTGCTGCCACCGCGCGGTTCGATCGTCTCCTGGGTGACGCGAAAATTGTCGATCAGGCGGGCTATGCCCTGCCCCTGCGTGATCATCGCCTCGTTGGTGACAAGGCCACGGATAGGCGGCGGATACGATCGGCTCTGCACCTGCGGCTGCTGCGGGCGGCGATCTCTCGCCTGGAGCCTGGCGGGCAGCACTTGCACCATTACTGCATCCCCCGATCAGCCCGGATGTCGGCAGCCAACGAGGCCTCGGCCTCCGCCATGATGTCGTCATACGGCAGCCCCTGCTGGCGTTTCCACCGCCATGCTGCGCCCAGTTCGACCAGCCGTTCGGGGACCAGTATGGTGTCGCCGTCCGCGGTTGCCTCATCCTTGCCGGATACCCACTGGCTGCTGACGTAGCGCATGACGGCGCCGTCGCTGTCCACCTGCGGAGAGAATAGCAGGCTCCCGCCCTCGACGTGACAGTAGGGCTGGGCTGTGGTGCGGATCAGCACAAACGCCCACTCGTGGGGCTCCGTCAAGATCCGCACCGGCTGCCATGTCGCCTTGGTCAGGTAGACGGCATCAAGAGCGTAATAGTCGCTCGGCAGGGTGTGGCTGCTGGTCGGGCCGGTGACGGTGTCCGTCGTCATCATCCTCTGCCAGCGAGCCCTGCGCGCGACATCCAGGCCGGCCTCGTTGATAAACCGCAGCATCTGCTCGGTCTGCCAGTCAGTGGCCGTCACCGCCGGGGCATCGACCTCCAGGCCGACGTGACGGAATGCGTTGGTCAGTACGGTCAATGCGCTCATGGAGCAGCCCCCAGGTGCAGGCGTTGATCACCATGCCGGATCAGATATGACCGCAGGTTCGCCTCTTCGATCATGGTATCGACATAGCCCCTGGCCACAGCGGCCTTTTCGAGATCCCCGACGCTGCTGTACGCCTGGAATATCACGGCGTAGAGGTACAGTTCCGGTTCGGCTGTTAGCAGGTGATTTGTGTCGGCGCTGTCGAGGCTCGGGATGCTGGCATAATAGACAATGACGTGGTCGGCGCTGGCCTTGGTGCTGACCAGCGTCGATCCCCGCACGGTGAACCCGTCAGCGCTGCCGGTCAGGACGCGATCCAGATCGAGCCGCGGAAAGATCCGATCGGAAACCCGCACTGACCGGATCTCCTCGAAATCGGAGGGCAAGGTCGCCTCACCATCCGAGTCGGTGGTCAGCGTGGTCTCCGTTTCCTGGCCGGCGAGGCGCAGGCGTTTGGAGAGATATTTCTCCGCCATGCCGACGACCATGTCGGCACGGGTAGTGAGATCCGTCACGCCCGTGCGGCGCGCGGCCTCCAGCACCAGTTCGGCATAGTCGTCGAGAGCCATCACACGGTCCCATCAAATGTTCTGAAGCCCCGGTTGTCCGAGTCGTTGAGCCACCGGCTGACGTAGGCGTCGTCGCCCTGGTCGTGAGCCTGGGCGAGACGGTCGTAGTAGACGTTCAGCGGGATTGAGGCCACGCGCCGGCCATCGCCCCATTTCGCCCCAGCGTGGTCGCTCCGATCGGCGGCGTTGTCTTTCAAAACCTGATCCACCTGATAGTCGATCCGATAGTGATTCTGCTGCCCATCGTAGTAGGACCAGACGGTGCGACCAAGAGCGAAATCGTGGCTGATCAGTTCCCAGTTGCCGTCTTTGATCCGGGCCATATTAGCCTCCGTAGCCCTCTTCGCCCGGGTAGGGATCCGCGCGCTCGGCGACACCCAGTTCCACCAGCCGGCGGGCCTCAGTGGCTGGCACCTCGACGATCGTGCCTTTCTCGCAGCGGGTGTTCTCATCGGGCCAATAGTTGCGGTGCAGCAGGACCGGCGCCAGCACTGTCGGGGCGGCGGAGGAGGGCGTGGCGGATGTCGATTCTTCCTGGCCTGGCGCGGCCTGTGTTCGGGTTTGGCGAGCCATTTGTGGCGTTCCTTTGTCAAGGTGAGAGAGGGGAGGGGACTTGAAGCCCCCCCCCAGGTGATGCCCAGACGTGCCGGGCAAGAGGTTAGGACGATGCGGTCAGGCCGTAGATGTCGGCAACGACGCCCAGGCCCTTTTCGTTTTTGACGCACATCGTGCCTTCGCCGATGACGACGCCCTTCTCGGCGTCACCAGTGCGGGCAATATCCAGATCCTGGATGTTGCGAAGCCATTTGAACTCCAGCAGATCCCGATCAAGGATATAGACACGGCGAGCAACTGCAGCGGACGTTGCCATCACCCGGTTGGGGATGACGGTCGTCTTGCCAAAGTCGCCCTCGTAGATGTCCGCCGTGGCAACAATCGTATTCGGACCATTGCCCTGCGCCGCGTAACGGAAAGACGCGACGTTGCTGTCGGACATGAACGTCGTGAACACCGTCTTCGCATACGGGGACAGCACCGCATAGCGGTTGCTGCCGCCATTGTTGTAGCAGGACTGCAGAACCGTGTCGAAGAGCGCCTTCGTGAAGGCCCGCTGGGTGCCGGTCGTCTCAACGTCGGTCAGGCCATCGCCCGTGTTGAAGCCGCCAGAGGAGCCGGTCGCACCACGAGACTCGTTCGTCTCAATCCACGTCGGGAGAGAGCCGAAATAGCGAGTGCCGCTGCCCACCGTCGCGGTGTTGGAGACGATCGCGAACTCCACGTCCTTGCGGATCTCAATGCCCTTTTTAAGGCGCTGGTGTTTCCGCTTTTCGGCGCGGCCTGCGTTGTCCACCGCCTCCTGGGTGTTACTGATGATCCAGTCTTTTTTCATGATCTGGCAGTAGTTCCCGAGGCGGGTCGGCGGGGTGATTGCCGTCCACGAGGAATAGTCGTCGCCTTCCGCCTGCGCGTTGGCAGCCGGCACAGCGAGATCTTCCCGCTCCCATTCCGGGTGGATCGAATCCGCCTTTGCTTTCGGCATCATCGAATAGATCGGGGTGTCCTCCGGGGTGATCCGGCTGACAACGTCACTGAGTTCCTCGCGGTTACCAACCGCAGAACTCGTGACAAAGGTGTTGGTAATAGCAGCCATAATGGCCTCCTAGGTGGTCAGGCCCACAGGAGCGATCGGCTAGAAGTCGATCTTTAGTGCGTCCTGTATCGAGCCAGTCTGAGCGAGCCGTCGCATCGCAGTCTTGTTTGGGTCTCTGCGGCTCGGCGCGCGGCGTGGTTTGTCCCCTTTTCGAGGGGTCTCAGCCAGCCGCCGTTTGGCGTTCGTGCGGTTTTCAAGCGCACGGGCGCCGATGCGCGCCTTGTAGGCGAGGTCATGCAGTCGGGCGTCCATCACGCCGTCGATTTGCTGGGCGTCGAAGCCAAACTCCAACAGAAACTTCTTGTTCGCCTCGTGGAACGCAGACAATTTGCCTGGGTCTTTGAGGGCAGGAAGTCTCTGGATCAGTTTTTTCTCTTCCCCCTGACGCATCGCCGCCATGTCGGCTGCCGACATCTGCTGGACCTGCTGCTGGGCTTGGCCCATGCCGGCCTGGAATCCCTCCAGTTCTCGCTGGGCGGATTCCCGCAGCGCCTTATGGTACTGGTATGCAGCCGGATCCTGCTGGGCGAGGCTCAGTGGGGGTTCCGGTGGCACCAGTCCTTGCAGAAACTCATACGCGTTCTGGTATAGCGACAGCAGTGATTGCGCGCCGGTCTGGTAGCGCTGGGCAGTCTCTTGGATCTGCTCTCGCTCCTGGGCCAGCGCCTGGGTCTTCTGGGTATAGTCGGCCTGGAACATCCGCTGGTCGTGGGCCTCCCGCAGTGTCATGCGGGTGCCGTCAGGATACTCTATTTCCGCTTCCCAGGGATCCGCGTCAGAATCCTCCTCCGCCTCCTCGTCCCCGTCTTCCGCGACTGCATCGTCGTCCTCGTCGTCCTCTAGGAGGTCTTCGCCGAGGTCGTCTTCCGCTTGGTCGCCAACAGGGTCGGGCTGGCCGTCGGTAGGTTGTTCCACGTCGGGCATATCCACGTCCGCGAGGTCCGACAGGGCCTCTTCCAGGCTGCCGTATGAACGGTCCTGTCCAAAGTCACTGCCAACTTGCTCGGCGTTCGGGACGGTTGTGTTAGGATCGTTGCGATCCATGGCTCACCTCTTTCGGTGGTAGTGTTACGCCGTCGCCTATGCGATCGACGCCTTGCGGGTGGGCTTGGTTGGCTCCGCGATCTCGGCCAACTGCTCCCGCAAAGATCTGACCACACGCACGGTTTCCATCGTGGTGCGGCGTGTTTCGTCGTCTGACGGGCGCGCGAAAACGGCGGTTTCGACCGCCTGGCGCTCTATCCCGTCGAGGATTTCGTTCAGCAGGGGATGCTGCAGCAAATAATGCGCCTCGCCCTGCTTTTGTGTGTCATCCATGCTTGTAAGTCACCTCTCGTGACGTTATATAGGGGTGGAGGGGATCGCTCCCCCGCCAACCAACTGGAGACCAGACATGACCCGCATCGAATTGATTTCTGAACTAAACCGCATCAATGACAAAATCGAGGCATTGGAGTGCCAAGGCCGGATCGACGACGCAGCCAACATGTTTGAGGCAAACCGCTGGATCATGAATTACGACCGCTACGGAAACTGGATCGGTTCTGTTTCTAACGAAAACGGTCACACCGGCTAGAGGCGCGCTAGCGCCTCGCCCTCTCCCACCGCCAACCAACTGGAGACCAGACATGACCCGCACCGAGTACGATGAGAAATGGGCGCTACCCGAACTGATTATCCAAATGCTGAGTGGCAAATTTGACCCGATCAGCGACGAGAAATGGCGCGCGCTCAATAACTATGTCTACGATCAAGTGCGCCATGTACCGGATACGCCAGACGCGCATGTCGCTGTTACAGCGGCTGCTAAACAGTTTCTAACTGCCTAACACGAAAGACACCAGACATGACCCGCTGCCAGATCTGCCACCGCATGACCGACACGCCCTGCAGCACCGCCCTGGAAGCGAAATACTGCGACAAGGGCAAGGCGGCCCAGCGAGAGGTAGAGAGCATCCAGGCGACACTGGATCGCCTGCAACCAGTCATAGAGAGAGCCAGGAACGTCCTGCATCAGGGCGACACAGAGACGGCAGAACGCCTCTGCCGTTACATCACCTCAGAACTTGAAAGGGTAATCCTCCAATGACCAGCGAGAAACGGATCCTCGAAATGACCGACGAGGAGTTCGACGAACTAGAGCCCGGCATGCCGTGCGACATCGCAGGCGACCTTGAGGAAGAGGCGCTGTACTTCAACCCATACGCCAAGCCGGATGATCCCGACGTGGCCGAGTGGTGCGGCGGCAGTCACATCACACACGATGGCCGGGTTGTTCAGCACTGCACCCCTACAGAGTTCTACCGGCTCATAGGTCTCCCGCCGAAGACTGTTCTGTGGTGATCCCGGCGTCGCTAAGAACCTCTGACATCACAGCCGCCACGGCAGCCGCCGGGAGCAATCCCTTGCCGAGAGCGTCTTCCAGTGCGCGCCGCCAGTTCGGTCCTGCCTTTTGGACCAGCCGGCGGGCGTACTGGACATCTTTCCGCGCTCCGCCATAGTTCACGCCCCAAACATCGTCCATATCGGCCCGCTCGCCTGCGCGTTGCGGGATTTCCGGGTTTCGGTATATGGCCTCCTGCGTTGCCGCGGGAAGCGCATCCAGATCGGCCAGCATCTTCTTGGTGGCGGCATCAGAGCCGATGCCCTGCTCCCAGGTTCCCTCGTAGCCCCGATAGACCCCCTCGTTGATCACTTGGCTCGGTGTCGTTCCAGGGGCTTGCGCCGCCATCTCGGCCATGAGTTTTTTCTGCTGGGCAGGGGTGAGGTTGTTCATGGTGCCACCGCCATCGAAATTGGTGACGAGGAGGCCTTCTCCGGTGTCCACCACGTTTGGCATGTTTACACGCTCGCCCACCTTCCCTGCGTTGACGATCTCCTCCAGAGAGGCAACGCCCGGATCCCGTGAAAGCATGACCGCGTTGGCGTTCTTGTTGGCCTGCGGACGCCATGACTTGTTGCCAGCCGCCGCGCCCTGGACATCCAGCCATCCTCGGACGCTCTCGACGCCATCCACGAGGGCCTTGGACCCACGGTCCATCGATTTTTCCTTGTCAGGGCCGATGTTGAACGCAACCAAGGGGCGCGCAACATAGCCCGGATTCGTCTCCATCTTCCCTCCAGGCGGCGTGTAGACCCCCTGCATAGGCAGCGTGGTATCCACACGCATCGCATGCCCTGTGGGCTGCCCCGCGCGGTTCCAGTAGCGCATGCCGGCATACAGCCGGTCCCGCCCCATAGAATCCGTCGCGCCCTGTTGTGCGGCCTCTGCATAAGCCCGCCGCTCATTCATCGGAGCGCCCGTCAGGCCCGGTAGGTGGCCCGCATCGACATAGGGCTGGTACTCGTAGGTCATCGCGGCCCGGTGTTTCGGGATGAAGTCCGCGATCGTCACATTGGACTTCTCAAACGCCAGTTGGCGGGCCAGGTTCTCGACCGCGGCCTCGTTGTCAGGTGTTATGGCCTTCAGCCCCAGCGCCTTCCGCGCGTCGTCCATGAACTTTCCAGGGTTCTCCCTAAAATACTCTTCCGCGCGCGACTGAACCCATGACGCCGCCTGGACCTGCTCGCCGGTCCAGTCCTGCCGGCCAGCCAGCGCCTTCTGGTTGGCTCGATCCACCGACAGCGCCGTCTCATAATCCATGAAATTATGTTCGGTGATTGGATGCTGCCCCTCGCTGCTATATCCCCACCCGCGCGCATGCCAGCGGTCGTTGACGCCGGTAGCGTGAGGTGTGCGGAGGCTCTCCAGGGGCGGGCCACCATTATGGCCGATGCTAGGGGCTCCTGTCAGCGTCAGGTCATCCAGATATCGACCAACCGATGGATCAATCTGGTAGTAATACTGCCCCGTCTTCTTAGCCAACTGGAATTGGTTTGGATCAAGGGCCTCCGCCGCGCGGATGCTAGCCGCAGCCTGCGCGGGCCGCGCTGGTTTGCCAGGATCGCCGAATGCGATCATGTTGTTGGTGTCTTTGAGCGAGAAGCCCAGTTCGCCTTCCGGCGACACACCTGCAGAATACTGGGCATTGGAGCCGGCCATAAACCGCTGATCTCTGGGGTTCGGTCCCGCCACCCGTTCGAGGTTCTCACGGGTTATGTCGTACCATTTGCCGCCCTCTGCGCCGGCTTCAATCGACTGGTCCACTTTCCTGCGGACGTTACCCAGCGCCTGCGGGCTCTGAACGGTCTCCGGGCCTCCAACGTAGTAGGATTTGCTCCCCTTTGGGGCGCGGATCAGGTGCTTGCCTTTGCGCGCCTCCGCGATGGCCTCGTCCGCCGGTAGGTCGCGGATCCGGGTCAGGCCGGCGCTCGTCTTCCGCGGGGCCTTCTTCTTCGCCTTCTTAGCGGCCTTCTTGGCCACCTTCTCGGCGCCCTCCTCGGCGATCTCCTTGGCGAGGCCTTTCAGCCCCTTCTTGGCAGCGTCACCGCCGCCGGGGACGATACTCGCAAGGGCTGCTGCGCCCATCAGGCCAGCGCCGCCGATGTTGCCCCAGGTCGGATCCTCCCAGGCTCTCGCCGCCATCCTGCCGGCGTCCTGCACGTCCATCGCGTCACCCACCAGGGGCGTCCACTCTGCTGCCGAGACAAGGTTGTCGATCGTGAACTCAGGCACACCCCACTTGCGGAGTTGGCTGACCATGTTGCGCCGGATGACGTCGTCGCGCTGGCTGTTCCGGTTCTCGGAATCGAGCCGCGCCTGGGCCGGGTCGTAGGCCGCGCGGCCTTCGTTGTTCCGGCGTCGGTAGTCCCCGCGCCAGTTGTCCTCACCGGCAAGCATCCGCTCGACCATGGCGCGATATAGGGCTCTGTCTTGTGTCATCGTGGCCGAGACCTCGGAATAGGGGTGAACAGGGCGGCCTGGCGCAGTGCGTCAGAAGCCATCGTAGATGCTGCCCGGGTCGGACGGCCCTTGCGGCGGCTCCGCTTTCAAGGCCGCGTTCCGGTAGTCGAAGGCGAGCCGCTCGCGGTGCTTCACCAGATCTATCTCGGCGCGCATGCGGGCGATGTTGGCATCGCTCTCGGCCTTCATGGTCTGCAGTTGGGCCTTCAGTTGGGCCTCCAGTTCGCGGACCTTCAGATCCGCCTGCATCTGAGCCTGCTCCACCTGGGTGCGGCTCTGCGCCTTCATCTGCTCCAGTTGACCCTGCATCTGCAGTTTCTGCTCTTCGATGCTCGGTCCCTGGCTTTGCTGCATCGCCGCCGCGATCTCTTGCGGATCCGGCTGGGTGAAGAATGGATCCGCCGATGGGAAGCCGGCGGTTTCGACGATCTTGGCCAAGGTGTGGTACAGTTGATCGGGCTTGACCAGCGGGTTGTCCGCGCCGATCGACATGATGATCTCTTTCTGCAGGGCCAGAATGATCTGCAGCACAGACAGATCCCGCTCCCTGCTCCCAGCACCCAGGCCGACGTTGACGATACAGTCCATCCCGCTGTCCCAGAACCGGGGATCGTACTGCACCCACTCCCCGCGCAGGCGAACGGTGCGGGGCCGATCGGCGTGAGCGATGACCAGACCCAGGATGCCCCGGAAGGCCTTTCGCAGCCCCCCGTTGGACAGCGAGCGGATCATCATCTCTGCCGCCGCGATGCTGCTGTCCGCGATCAGGTTCGCCGAGGTGGCGCTCATGTTCACGAAGGACTCGGGATCGAGCCCACCGGATCTGTCGCTGACGCCAGTGCGATCGGCGCCGGCCTTATCCATCAGCGACAGCATCTGGTAGGATTCCGAGGCGACAAACGGCACCCGCGCCCACTGCACCGCCTCGTCGATGCTGGTTGCGCCGTTCGCCAGGATGATCGGCTTGCCAAGGGCCGGGTTCAGAACCGCCTCCACGCCCTTCTGCGTGAGTTTCGAGGGGTTGATTGCCGGCTGCGGACGGTTCTGCCAGTAGAGGTTATTCAGTGTCTCACGCAGCAGGGCGGTCTTGATCTTCTGGATCTCAATCAAGTCCTCGGCTAGCGACCGGCCTTCAAATGCGTGAGGCGTCCGCTCCGCGATCAGGGCTGTGTAAGGGGCCTCTTCGACCTCTTCCATGGCAAGCACCTGCCGCGCATCGCCCTGCCCTGGCTGACGATCGTGGCCGGCCTCGCCGATGCAGACCTTGTAGATCTCCGCAATGCCGTCATCGTCCATATCGAGGCGAACGTAGACCTCCCAGATCTGGACCTCTTCCATGCTCCGGGCGGTTTCCATCCGCACGTCGGTCCAGTCGTCACCCTCGCGCGCCAGAGCGTCATCTTCGTCCTCATCCGCGCGATGGTAGGTAGACAGACTGTAGACCTGATCCCGGTCGTATCCCCACTGGACCAGTTCCGACCTCGTGACGACCATCCGCTCGCCGACGATCGGGGACTCTTCGATGGTCTGAGAGCCTGGCGCGATAAGGAAAGCACCGCGCGGCACAGCCTCCAGGCGGACCTCGGTGTCGGTCCCCCGCTTCCTGACGGTGATGTCGTGGCGCTGGGCATCCGGGAACAGCGCCAGCACCTCCGGGTCGGTTTCGGGCCGGGTATCCACCGACAGGATTTCGATCGTCTCATCCGACAACAGTTGAGACAGGGCCTCATCGGACTGGTCGGTGTAGCCGAAAGTTCGCGTCTGGGTCTTCTGATAGGCGGACCATTTTAGGATCCCCGTCTTGACCAGCAGCGCATCCATGACGGCGTCATAGATCGCGTCCTCCGCACCCGACCTGGGGAGGACAACGCGGTTCACATACTCCGTCGCCTGCCCCGCCTGCTCCTCGTCGCCGGGGCCGGCGGGCTCATACTCAACGAGCCGGTCATTGCCCAAAAGGGTTCGCATGACGCTCGGCATCACATCCTTGATCGCCGTGCGGACATCCTGGCTGATGGCCGAGGACATCCCCTCCTCCGCCGGCAGGTCGTTCATTATGCCGTCATAATACAGCAGCGCCGTGTCGCGCTGGTCCTTTTGCTCGTCGGCATACTGCTCGCAGGCGTCGATCAGTTCCCACACATGGGCGGCGATCGCGCCGAAATCTTGCAGTTCCTGGGCGTCGTTGTTTTGGTCCATCAGGTCCACCACCTGTCGTCGGCATAGTCAGCCGGGATCGGCGTCATAGCCTCCAGTGCATTGCTCTTCGCCCGGATGGCGTTGATTTCAGCAAACATCGCGCGAGCCGCATTGATCTGAGCCAGATCTCCGCCAGTCCGGTTCGGCACCGGCTTTTCGGTCATCTCTAGCATCCTCGCCATCGTGTTCATCTGACGCCAGAGCGGGTATTGGCCGTCAATGCGCCGTTGTGCCTCTTTCTTTATCTTTACGCGCCCATCGGCGTCGTAGGTGTCAATATCAGCCTGCGACTTTGCTGAAATGGCCCAGCCCCAAACCCACACGCCATCCACCAGCGAGGGTGCTGCCAACCGATCCGCGACCTGCTCCCGCTCGTTGATCTCAGGCCGCGGGGCCTCCTCTACACGGTAGACATTGACGCTCGCCAGCGCCTCATCGGAACAACCAGCCCATCTCCGCATGGAAATGTTCGGATTGTCCGCCCGCCATTTCCGCTCAGAATATGGCCATTTAACCGGCTCACCATTGATCGCAAGGACGTATCTCATGCCATCTTTTCCAATTATTCCGCAAAACACAGTGTATAGGCGCGCCAAGAATCAGACCCTCCTCCGCCGAATGCACCGGGGTTTTGCGACGTGTCTGATACAATCCTGTAAGCGATGGCCGTTGTGGTCGCGCCATAACTTTTAGTAGCGCCGACAGTAACCGCTAGAGTATAATCTGTCATGGCGCTTGCTGTTACATTATCATCATCCAGATGCCCAACGGCGATATACAGATCGCCCGTTGCTGATAGATAGGGAGGGTCCGGCATACCAGAAGTTCCTGACCCACCAGTGGCGGAACTCACATATGACCCCACGCCGCCGAAAACAGCACCGGCCACGGTCAGGCCGATGCGGGCGGCGGTGGAGACGCCCGTGACATACGGATTGGCGTCACCAGCCTGGATAAAACGATAACCTAAATATGTCGCCACCGTGGAATCGCCCATATCCGACACTACGTCTGTCGGGGTAAATCCGTTCCATGTCCCTCCGCCACTGGCATTGGCGTCGGCGGTCATGGCTATGATGGCGAGATCACCCGTCGAAGCAATCGACATGATGTCGAGTGCCTCCCCGGAACTATCAAAGCCGCTTGCATCTTCTGCTGCTACCGAAACGCCACCTTTGAAGGTGATACCACCGCCACCGCCACCGCCGCCAGCCCCGACAAGACCGCCCGCACCAAGCAACCGCCTCGGCAAGATAAAACCAGCCATCAGGTGCCGTCTCCAATCAACCCGCCGTAGAGCGTAGTGCTAACCTTCCAGATCGCCACCCATGTATAACCACTCGTCGCCAACGTCGGAGCGCTCCCACCGTTGTTCGCCCACGTTATCGTAGGCCATGTGATCGTATAGGCGGAGCCATCGTCAATGCCGAGAATTATGCTTTCGCCAGCAGCCACGTTGTCGGTGAGTGCCGTGATGTTGCCGGTCAGCGTGACGGTCTGCACCGTGCCTTCTGCCGGCTCCAGTTCACCCGTGACCGATCCAGACGTTTCAGTCCACGCATAGACTTGCTCGGTGACAGAGCCGTCCAGGGTCAGGTCGGTGATGGTCTTGCCTGAGAGCGTCTGCGTGGCCGTCAGCAGGGCAATCGTGTCGCCCTCGATGGCCGCTAGGCCAGCACTCACCCGCGTCAGTGTCGTGTCAGTGGCGTGACCGATATTCACCGCTGTGAACTGCGGGCTGTCGCCTGTGCCGAGGCCGAGATTGGTGCGAGCACTTGGCGCTGAACTAGCGCCTGTCCCGCCATCAGCCACCGCCACGTCGGTGCCGCCAACCTCGTAGGCGTTCAAGTCGGTAACGTCCGCCTTGGCGATGGTCAGAGTGTTGTTGGCCGTGTTGATGGTTTTGTTCGTTAAGGTGTCGGTCGTCGCCTTACCGACCAGGGTGTCGGTCGCGTCGGGGAACGTGATTACCCGCGCCGCGGTCTGCGAGAATGTGAGCGTCGTTGCCGTGGCGGTCGTCGCGCCCGATACGTCCCAGGCCACCCGCTTGGTATTGTCGGCCTCGTCATCGATCTCAAGGAAGTCAGCGCGCAACTGCAGAACAGGCGTGTTGCCGGCGTCCAGTCGGATCACCGTCTGATAGGCCGCGCCGTCCACGTCGTAAGCCTGCAACTGAAACTTATCCGCCGCAGAGGTGCCGGTCTGGAGCGTCCCGCCGGTCGCGCCGGTTTGGAAAGTGACGTCGCCGAGGTTTGTGAGGTTATTCCCGCCCATGGCGAGGTCATCGCCCAGGGTTTTGTTCGTGAGCGTCTGCGTGGCCGCCGCGAGTTCCGTCAGGAAATCGGCATAGTCGATCTTTCGGGAGTTGCCCGCATCGACGACGTAGAAGAAGTCGCCGCTGGCGAGCGTGACCGTCGCGGTCAGGGCTGTGAGCGCTGTATCGGCCATCAGGCGGCATCCCCCTCAAGGACGATGGCGTCGGTCGTCCCTTCAATCAGCAGTTTGTCGCTGCCGGTTTCGAGCAGCAACACAGCAGTCCCACCTGTCCCGGTGCCGCCAGCCCTGCGCCGCCATTGTTTGATGAGGGTCGTGCTGAGAGCCATCCGCCCTTAGCCCCGCATTGCCAGGATGACGTTGATGCTATCGCCACTGCCGCCGCTGGGCGTTGGGCGGATATAGAGAACAGCGGTGGAGACCTCAAACATCGCATCGCCCGTGGCCGAGATGTCGGTCCCCTGCGGATTCTTTAGGGTGAAATAGTTTGTCCCATCATTGCTGCCCTGCAACGCCACGGTCGAGCTACCCCAGGTTCCTTCCATCGTCACGGTGCCGATCGCCGGTCGCGCATGGTCAGGCGTGATCGGGTTGATGGTGTCGCCCGTCGCAATGCCGGTCCACGTCACCACGCGGGCGGTGGGCGAGATGCTGTCATATGTCGGGGTCACAGTAGCCATGGCGGGCCTCTCTTTCTATACGACCGCGCGGACCCGGTATTCGGGGATATGCACGGGGTTTGTCTGAATCATGTCGGGGAACAACTCGGTCATCGCCCAGACCAGAGCGTCGAGGCGGTCAGGTGAGCCCTCGCCCTCGTAGCCGGCAGTCGTGACCTGGGTCATCTGATTTTCCAGTTCGGGGAACGCACCCACATGGTGCGCGCGGCCCTGCTCGTAGATCGCCGCGATCGGCTCGGCGCGGACGTGCTTGCCACGGGTGGCCCTGACCTCGATCACGTTGAGCGTCTCCCTGACGCCTCGTAACGTGTGCTTCACCAGATCGCCGCCCTGGTTGACCTCGACCACGATGCCGTCCGCACCGTAGGTGTCGTGAAGGCCGATCGCCCTGCGCGCCCACTGCAGCGGCGTCCCGCTGATGGATCCATCCTCTAGGACGTAGGCCTCCCGGCCCTTAATGCCTACAACGAGGATGCCATGCTCGTTGGCGTCGTCGCCAGCCGTCACCGCATGATCGACCGCGACCACGATGCGTTCTAGATCGGCTGGGACTTCGCTCACGCGATAGTCGTCGATGTCCTGCAGTCGCCACAGCGCACCCGGCAGGTCGCCGAGGATCTGGCCCTCCAGTTCCTGCCGCCCCAGGCGAGTGCCGCCGTAGCGGGCCTGGATCCTGGCCAGGAACCGGGGCGCCAGGTTGCCGGCGTTGTCCATCGTCCGACCGCGGGTGACCTCGCAGATCCCCTCACGGCCTCCGACCAGCGCCTTGATCAGTTCGATCGGCCTGGGCGTTGTCGTCGCCACCACAGAGGGGTGCTTACCGAGGCGCAGGCCGAATTGCAGTTGGTCCCAGGTCTCGCGGGCGTATCGCCATTTGGCGACCTCGTCGCACCACGCGGCGTCGAACTGGGGGCCACGCAACTGATCGGGCTGGGTGGCGTTGTAGCCCAGGGCCACGGCCCCGGTGTGGAAGTCCAACCTCACCGGCTTCTTGCGATAGCGCGGCGTCTTGTCAGGCGGGAACACCGACAGGATCCCGCTGTCCCCTTCGATCATCACCTCTTCAAGATCTTTCTGGGTCTCGGCCACCAGGGCGATGCGGCGCGCGCCTGCCTCGATTTGCTCTCGGACCCATTCTGCGCCGGTTCGGGTCTTCCCGAAACCACGGCCAGCCAGGACCAGCCAGCAGTCCCACTCGCCCTCGGGCGCGATCTGTGACGGGCGGGCGTTGAACCCGCGCCAGTCATACAGCAGGGCATCGGCCTCCGCCTCGGTCAGAGAGGCAAAGAACGCGTCCTGCTCGTCCTGTGGGAGCGCCGCTATACGATCGGCTGGGCTCTGCTCACTCGGCTGCTGGGTCGTCATCAGCCGGCGTGTTCTTGGCAGCCAGGGCTGTCTTCAGTTTCTCCAGGGCGGACATCGACGCGTCCACCGCCATCATATGCTCGCCGTTCGGTCCCGGCCCTTCGATCGTCTGCCGGTCGCGCCACTCAGTCGGCCTGCGATTGACCAGCCAGCGCCATGCTGCTGTCACGTCCGGGGGGACATGCTCGACCACGTCGGCCCGGATCACCCTGCCGTCGTGCTGCCAGAGTTTCTCCGACGTGTAGGTGTAGCCAACCGCTCGATGGTAGAGCGATCGCGCCACCCGCTCGTCCGATTGCTCTTTCCCGACCTTCAAGGAGTCGCAAAACTCTGGGTGCCGGTGCTTCCATCGGTGGATCGTCGAGACGTTCACGCCAAAGAAATCTGCCACCTCGTAGTCGGTCGCGCCCAACCGGCACAACTTTTCCGCCTGCTGGGCGAACTCTTCGCGATAGTCTGTCGGTCGGGCCACGGTGGGATGCCTTTTCTGCGATGGCTTCGCACTCTCCCGGGTCAGCACCTGGGAGGTAACCAACCGCCGGCAGGCCTCAACCAGTAGAGTTCCTGCCGGCGGCGGGATCTGGCGCGGGCCTCGTCTCTCGCGTGTGGGCTGGAGACCCCCCTACGAGGATGGCCGCGGATCCACCTGATCCACCTTACATGGTAAGATCCGCATATGCCGATCGGCGGGGATACGTCAACCCATCGCCACAATTTTGTCGGGAGTTCCGGTTAAGGTGGGGGGTTGACCGGAACGGTGCATATGCTCGTCGCCCTCTCGGTAATACCGCCGCCGGCTGCCCGGTGGGATCCACACGAGCCGCGTCCTGCCCTGCTGTGGAGCGAGCGTGTGGGACCAGACAAACCACGCATATGCGGTGGCGCTTGATGCCTTGGGGTCATAGCGCCCCCTCACCATCGGCACCCGCTCGACGTGCTGCGCGATGATGTTCGGCGGGTCTCGCTGGAAGATGTTTTCAAACCGCGCGATCCCCTCCATCCAGTTTGATCTGCACAGCAGGGCGAACCCGTGCCGCGGGCGGATCAGCCTGGCGCGGCGGTAGAATGCCTCGGCCAACAAAAACGGCGGGTTGGTAATGATCCAGTCGATGTCGCGATACCAGCGAGGGTTGGGGTCTTCGCCGCCCAGGAAATCATGGACCTTGTATTTCGCCTCCGGTCGGTATTTGTGGATGTCAGACTGCACAACGTGGCCGAAATACTCCTCCAGGGCGTGGCCCATATAACCTCGACCGCAGGCCGGCTCCCAGGCCGTCAGTCTCGCGACAGTGGATGCGGCCTCGCCGTGGAACAGCACATGCTCACAGAGGGCTCTCACGGCCCAAGGCGGCGTCGGGAAATCATCGCGGCTGCCGATCGGCTCTGACCGCTGGGACATCACTGCGTGGCTGGTGTTTTGCGTCATCGCCCCAGGTCCGCCTTCCGCACCAGATCTCCGCTGTCCCGCCACTCACCCAGCGTGTCTGGCTGCCGGGGTGTCTGCGTGTCTATAAACTCCGACAGGATCGTCATGCAGGTCAGGCAACCCATGGCCACGCGTCCGTCACGCCAGACAGCCGTGATGTTCTCGCGCAGACACTCGCCGCTAAACTCGGGATATGCTCCCCAGCAGAAATCTTCCCTAGGCATTTTCGACCTCCTTCACATAGGCCAGCAGGCTGTCGTCGGGGGGGTTGAGATCCGTCTGCGGCACCCAGTAGGCGGGCCGATTCTCGGCGTAGGGCGAGCCCCAATAGCGCTCTTTCATCCCGTCGCCTCCACGGATCCACCCGCGGATCGTGTAGGCGCCTCTCTCACCTGTGACCAGCACATATGGCCGGTCGCGATGATCCTCGGGGTGCAGGCGGAGATCACCGTATGGGTATATGCAGCGGCGCACCTCTATAACCCTGCTCACGTCCGCGTCACCCAGGTTGCCCTTGCCCTGCCAGTGCCGATCGAACGCCTTAGCCACGGCATATTCGGCCATCGCGCCTTCGATCGACAGTGTCCAGCCATTGTGCGGATCCGCACCGCGCCGATCACGTCTGCCCTTCTTGAGATTTTCGATTGTTCGGAGGACGCCGGCCTGTGCGGCCATCAGCATCTCGTCGTATCGGAGGACGATTGTCTGTAGTGTCATCGCGATCTATCTCCAGATATCGCGTTGGGATTTCGAGCGCGTGAGCCAGCAGCATCTGCTGAGACAGCACCCAGGATTTCGGCCCGCGGATTTCCGCGACCGTTACGACGTGACCCTTGAGAGCCCCGTCTATGATGCGGACACGATCGCCCACCTTATATTCTCGCCCGCGCGGCATGTGCCGCTGCCAGTCAGGCCGGTCGACCTCAGCCCCGATCCGATCGACGAAGCCCTGGACGACGTGTCCTGGCAGGGCAGTCGGGACACCAGCCACACCGATCACCGACATGACCGGCGTCCGGTTGAGCAGATCGAGCCAGCGCTCATGGCCGCGACTGAACCCGACGAACAGCATCCTGGGCATGATCGCGTACTGCCGGCGGGTCTTAGTTTTCCGGTGTCGCGATGGGCTAATCCACCGGCTTTGCGTTGGCAGGAATGCCGGGATGTCCAGGTCTCCCAGGATCCCGTGCGCCCGCCACTCCTGCTGCGGGGCCGTCTGCCCGACATACCAATCCAGGCCGGCGTCCATCAGGCCAACGGCGGCTGAGTTGAGGGTGGTACTGACCTCGGCGCGGTCGCGAGCGGTTACCATTGCACTTTGGACTCCTGGAATACGGGCTTCCCAGACTTTCCGCCAAACATCCCCTAGACCGGCGGAGACGGTTTGCTCATCCCAGACAGGTGGGCCACCTGGGTAGAGAGCCTGGGCGTTGAAGGCCGCGCCCGCGGTCGGCCTACGGTGAAGGTCCACCGGCCTATCCCTGTAAATGTTCTGTGACCTGACGGCGGGCATCTTCCCAGCCGTGGGCCACGATCACGTCATAGCCGGCGATCTCCAACAATCCGATCACCCGCTCCTGATCCTTCGACAATCGACCGCCCGAGGTGCCTTTCATCTCCACCCAGAGAGCCAACTCCGGGATGAAAAGATCCGGCACCCCTGGCAGCACCCCCATGCGTTTCAGTTTGCTGCCAGTGCGGGCATCACGTCGCTCCCCGTTAGGGATATGCATGATGAGGTGGCTGGGATAGGCCCGCCGAAACCAGTCTACGAACGCCACCTGTTCCTGGCTCTCGGACGCCTTCAGTCGCGGCATGTGTCCTCCACTGCAGCCATGAAATGCCGGATGAACAACGCGGCTACCTGCGGGACGATGGCGTTTCCGTAGGCGCGCAATCGTCCCACCCTTCCGGGTACCCCATGAGCCAACGGGAAAAGTTCGGGTTCAGCCGGTATCCTGCGCCACTTGTGCTGCGGGAGGTCTCGGCAGAGGTGCCAGCGGGTGGCGGATCCGTTCCAATCGCCAGCGGAGCCGTCTCCGACAGCCCCATCATCCCTGGCCGGGGCGAGACCTTCCCCCCCTTGATAGCATCCGTCGTTGTCGGCGTCGGCCAGCCTGCCAGGATCACCTGATACGACAGGCTCTTCCCGCGGGTGTCCTCGAACCGCTCCGCCTCGAAGGCCGCACTGCTGCTCTCGCTCCTCCAATCGCGGGCGTTGGGGGTTGTCCAGCCGGATAGCCCCCCAATAGAGCCGCTGCCTGACGTGGGGAGCGCCGACGCCCGCAGCGCACAGATCGGCGGCCCCGACCCCATAGCCCAGCCCCTCAAGGTCATCGCGTACTCGGGAGAGCCAACCCCTGCCATCGTCCGACGCAACCTGCTCGCCAAAGACGACTGGAGGGCGGCAGTCTTTAATGAGGCGGCGCATCTCCGGCCAGAGGTGTCGCTCGTCGGCGAGCCCTCCCCGCTTGCCGGCGCTGGAGAAGGGCTGGCATGGCGGGGATCCGGTCCAAACAGGTCCATCTGCTGGCCATCCGGCCAACTGAAGAGCGAGGGGCCATCCACCGATGCCGGCGAAGAGGTGGACCTGCACTGATTCTTTGACGTCGTCAGCGCTGACGTCTGCGATGCTTCTGTCATCAATTTTCACGTTGTTCCCGAGTAAATTTTCGCGCGCCAGGTTATGTAACCACGCCGCTACATAGGATTCATTGTCATTGAGATAGATCATCATTATCCATCCCAAAAATAAGCCAGCGCGGGTCAACCTCCAATACTTCTGCGATCTGTATCAGTTCCCAGATCTTAGGTCCATTCTTAAATGCTCGATCTGTGGTCATCGGGGCGAGCACCTTGCCGATCGTCTGGCGGGCGTGACCTGTGGACTCCGCCAGATAGGTCTGCGAGATCCCCTGCGCCCGCATGGATGCAATGATCCTGGCCTGCATGGCCTCTAAAAACTGGACACGGTCACGCGCCATCGTCAGGCCTCCACTCTGGGCGCAGTTCCTCGCAGTCGCTCACGGCGACGATCCCCCGCTGCAGGAGCCGCCCCTGTTTACCCCAGAGGCGGGTGCAGACGGCTAAGACGTGCGTCGGCTCCGGTGGCCACTCTCGGCTGCTGTTCACATGCTGCCACGCCGCCCGGATCACCCACAGCGGGTATCCGTCCAAGGCCAACGCCCAGGTGCGGAGAACCGCCTTCGCCGACATCGCGTCCGCCATCTGGCTGTCCAGGCGGCTGCGCCAGAACTGTAGCCCCTCCGCGACGGCCGCGATCCGCTCCTCCGTCGTCGCCAGCAGCGCCAGTTGATGCTGGGCATCGACATAAGCCCTCAACGTCAGGTAGCCGCCCTGCCGCAGGATCGTGTGCCTGACGTGCGGCCTACCCTGACCCAGACCTGCGCCTGGAGGAGTGGTCAGCAATGGACACCACACCTGATCCGGTCCGATCGGCAGGGTGATCTCGCTCTCCCTCTGACCATTCAGCCGCCAAATCAGAGGCGGCGGCAAACAGTCGATCATTTGCTGCGCGGCTTCGATCTCCCGCATTGCGGCCTTGACGACCTCGCGGGCCGGTGCCGGCGGACCAGCCAAACCTGCTGGCGGCGTTACGACATCGCGTCCGCCATGCGGCTGCGTGGTCGATATACCGCTTGCCGGTTGACTGGCTGTAGTCGACGAAGGCCGCGACCTCTCCATGGATGTCGGGGCATCTGCGGTCGATCGCATATTGCAGGCCGGCGGGATCCGGCCACCAGTCCCAGGGGATGAGGGTGGCGCGTTTGGTAGCAGGTCGCCGATCGGTGTCGGCTGGCTTGTCGGTTTGCTCATCGGTGTCTCCAGTGACAGAAGGGGGATTATAGGGGGTTTCCCTTTCCCTTTCCTTTACCTTTCCTTTTACCTTTTGGCTGACGCTAGCGTCAGGGGTGTCCTGACGCTGGCGTCCGGGGTTGCGGACAGTAGCGTCAGGACTGACAGTAGTGTCAGGGGTGACAGTCGCGTCAGGGGTGATCATGTAGGTCGAGCGGCTACCGGGCCGGCGAATCCGGCGGATCAGACCGCGCGAGTCCAAAGAGGACAGTTGACGGCGGATGGACCTCGGGTCGCAGCCGCATTCATCGGCGAGCGTCTGCACAGACGGCCAGCACTCGCCGCTGTCGCGCGCATGCCAAGCCAGGACCAGCAGCAGTGCCAGTTCACCACCTGCTGCACACCTCGCCTCGACGACGCTCTGGAGGACCTTGACGCTCACGCCGCGAGATCGTGCTGCTCTTCCTCAACCCGCTCCGCGAACGCAAACGCGTCCACCGGGCAATCCAATCCTTGCTCGTGCGCCAGGCTACGGACCACGAGATACCACGCAGCCGGGAACACGCCTTTCTTGCTCGCGTTACTGACGGACGATGGGACGACGCCAAGGGCCGCGGCGATCGCGGAGCGGCCCAGCAGGCGGGAGAGTTTTTGTGCTTCAGTCATCATGTGATAGAGATAACACCCCCGCTGGGGGCAAACAATCACCGGCCATGAAAAAAAATCAGAAAAAACGAAAGGGGGTGTTGCATGTCACGATTGGTGACGTATATATGAGTGGAGGGCAGCGAGCCCCACCAACCAACTGGAGACCCCCAATGTCTGACTACGAATTTGCCGGCTGCTTGTTCCGCTTCCGCTCCGACCTGATCGCCGCCATTGCCGCCGAGTGGCTGTGCAATGCCTCCGACGATGACCTCCGCGAGGTCGATGTCGCAGAGGATGTCAAAGACTGCATCAAGGGCTGGGAACTCGACGACCTGATGCTCGACGCCGACTTTGATCAGGACGATCTCGCAGTTGAGTTCCGCGATTACATCGACGCCCGCCTCGCCGCCGAGGCAGAATAATCCCACCGGGGCGCTAGCCGCCCCACAACCAACCCTCTAAACCCCTTCCCCCCCCCTGGAGACCAGACATGACCGTTATCACCCCCACGCTGCTTAATTCCATTCGCGCCGATGTCGAAGAGGCGCTGGACGCTATCGCCGAGAAACACGGTGTCACAATCACCACGGGGCGCGCCACCTACACCGCGCAGAACGCCACCATGAAACTGGAGATCGCCGCGATTGCCCGCGACGGCACGGTCCAGACCAAAGAGGCCGTTGACTTCGCCGCCTATGCTTTCCGCTACGGCCTCTCGCCAGACGATCTGGGCAAGGAGTTCCGCTATGCCGGCGAAACCTTTGAGATCATCGGTCTGAAGACCCGCGCCACCAAGATGCCCATCCTGGGGCAGTCCCGGCAGACCGGCAAGATCTACAAATTTCCGGTCAACGCCGTGAAGGCGGCGGGCGCAGCCGCGGCGTAATGCCTAGGGGGGACTTCAAGTCCCCCCACCATCAACATGCCTCTGGCCAAACACCAAAACCTGATATACCATCACCATTCTACACTGGAGACGATCAATGATGACCCCGCATTTCTGCCGCCCCACCGAGTGCCTCGCATGGTCCACTACCGGCAAACGCCGCCCCGCGACCGACACCGACCGGGAGATCTACATGGACTGCAACGAGGTCATCGAATACTCTGGCGGTTCGATCATCGGCGTCGGCCCCTTCGATGAGGGCAAATATCAGGTCTTGGCTGATCGTTTTGACGGCACCCTGGAGTCCCTCGACGAGGCCGAGAGCATTCTGTGGATGATGCATGCGCGGCACGACGAGTGGGCCGAGGCCGACTACGACCTCGACGCCTACCTGCAGAAGCGCATGGCTTCCACCGACTGCAACTTTGAAGTCGATGACTGGGGCGATATTTTGGGTGTTTTCTTCTCTGGCGAAGAGGACGGCTGCTCCTGGCAGCGCGCCGAGGAATTGTTCGTGGCTGCCCTGGCCGAGGCCGACAAGCATGTGGCCGACGCCGCCGCGGATTATGACCAGCGCCAGATCGCGCTGGAGATCGCCGACACCTTCCACCGGATCATCGCCCGCGGTCTGTCCGCCGCCGAGGCGGACAGGGTCAACGCGGACAATGCCGACGCTGACGCCGCGGTCGGCGGCGATGCCCTCCACGATGTATGCGATCCCAACCCCTGGATGGCATCCGCCTACGAGTGGGCCACCCTGGCCGACTACAGCGGCTCCGACGAACAGACAGCCCTGATCAATCGCGCCTGGGGGATAGCCCTGGAGAGCCCCTACACCGGCATGCGCGTGAAATAACCACCACCCCTGAGACTGGAGACGACGGGATGCCTGTACCCATTTTTGTGACGATGCGCGACATCTGGGATGCCCTGGAGCGCGAACGAGAGCAGACTGTCGGGGAGTTCCTCGACGGCCTGGAGTTCCGGCATGGCTGCCAGTGCGCCAGCCGCAACGGACCCAAATTGGACGCCGTCTATAACCTCGCCACCCTCCACCGCTGCGGCGAGTGCGGGGTGACTGAACTGGATGCGATGATCACGTCCGGGCTCTGCGAGGAGTGCCTGCAGGACGCCGAGATCGCCGCCGAAAACCTCAACCCGACTGGAGAATAGTCATGGAAATCTACCAAGTGTCGAAAGTTCTGGACGCGATCGCCCAGGTCATGCTGGACAAGGGTCTCGTTTGCCCGGAGGCGTTTGTGCTGCTGGAGGCCAACGAGGACAACGTGAGCAAGATGCACGTCTCGTATTGGGACAGCGGCGCTGACAAGGACAAGCACAAATGGGACCGCCAACGCCGGCAGCACTTCCGGGCGGACACCCTGGAGGAGGCGCTGCAGGAGGCGCTCGACTGGGCGAACGGCCTCCCAGATGGGGACGCGCGCCGGCTCCAGGCCTTCATGCAGCAGGTCTCGAATCTGATTGCCGCGGGCGAGGAGGCAGGGATCGACGTGCGCTACGTCAACCCGCTGCAGACCCTGATGCAGGATCTCTCCAGCAACATCCTGACGGACCAGAGCCATGCGAAAAAGTAGTCTGCGAGCCTGGATCTATGACGCAGCGGCCCTGCTCGGGGCTGCCGCGTTCTACGCCGTGATGCTGTTTTGGATCGTGCTTTTGGTGATGACATGACTGACAAGAAGACTCAACCCGTTAACGGATTGCCCCTCCTCCGCGAGCCATTCCCGGACAGCCAGATCTCGCTGCTGCCTAAGCAGAGCAAACGGCAGACCGAGGACCGGGCCGGCTACATCAACTGCAAACAGTGCGGCGGCTACCATCATCGCAATGCCACGCACCTCTCCTACGTCGGCCACGCCGCCCTGACCAACCGCCTCCTCGACGCTGACCCACAGTGGAACTGGGAGCCGGTCACCGTGAGCGAAGACGGCACCCCTGCGATCGACCAGAACGGCGGCATGTGGATCCGGCTCACCGTCTGCGGCGTGACCCGCCTCGGATATGGTCACCCGGACGGCAAGCGGGGCGGAGACGCAATCAAAGAGACGATCGGCGATGCCCTGCGGAATGCGGCCATGAGGTTCGGCGCAGCCCTGGATCTGTGGCACAAGGGCGAGAGCCTGCGTGCGACACACGAAGAGCCTGGGAGCGACGAGGAGAGCGGCGAGCCGCCCAAGGCGCAGGACAAGCCAGCAGCGCCGACCATCTACAGCGCGGCCATCCAGGCGGCTCTGGAGACAATGTCAGCCTGCACCAGCCTCGACGGGCTGTCGGAGGTCTGGAAGGCGTTTCCACCCGCATTGAAGGCCCTTGGGCCGGTCCGGTCCACCAAAGATAAGATCAAGGCCGTCCTGCTGGCCCAGGCGGACAAACCCGCCGACAAACCCGCGAGCAACCTCGCAAAGGATCTCGACGACGAGATCCCGTTCTAACTGGAGACGACAATGACAACCTGCTTTTTCGACATCGAAACGATCCCCCCGCAGACGCAGGAGGCCATCGACCGGGTGGCCGCGCGAGTGCGCCCGCCCGCCAGCATGAAGAAGGAGGAGACCATCCAGAAATGGGAACAGGAACAAAAGCCTGGCGCGATCTTGGAGGCGGTCCACAAGGCCGGGATGAATCCTGCCTACGGCCACGTCTGCACGATCGGCTGGGCGATTGGGACAGGGCTCACCGAGGTCACGCATATGGTGGGGTGGTCTCAGGAGAGCGAGGCAGAGATCTTGCGGCAGTTCTTTGACGCCCTTAACAGGGGCCGCGCCGCCCGATTCGTAGGTCACAACATCACCGGGTTCGACATCAGGTTCCTGACAATTCGCGCCATCATCCTGGGCGTGACGCTGCCGAGGCATTGGCCGCGAGATCCGAAACCGTGGTCGGACACTATCGTGGACCTGATGCACACCTGGGCCGGTCACCGGGACATGGTGAGCCTGGACGAGGTCTGCTTCGCCCTCGGGATACCCGGCAAAGGCGAGGGCCTCGATGGGGCGTCGGTCGCGACAGCCTGGGAGGAAGGCCGGCATTCGGGGATCATCGAATACTGTCGCGCGGACGTGGAGCGCAATCGCCAGATCTACGACCGCATGGCAGCCGTCAATCTGCTCGGGCCGATCTCCGCATGACCAAACGCAAGGTCGTTCTCAAAGGACCAGAGCAGCGCGCTCTGGTCCGAAACCTGATCAAAACTGCGCCAGCCGATACCGTCGTGACGATCGGCCCGCCACAGCGGACCCTTGACCAAAACGCCGCCCTGTGGGCGATGCTGGCGGACATAGCCGCGGCACGTCCAGAGGGGCGGACGCATCCACCAGAGGTCTGGAAATCAATCTTCATGCAGGCCTGTGGCTACGAGGTCCAGTATGCCGAGGGGTTGGATGGGTATCCGTTCGCAGTCTCTCCGCACACGTCCCTGTTGTCGGCCTCGCAGTTTCGAGATCTTCTCACCTTCATCCGCAAGACGGGTGACGAGTGGGGAGTAAAGTGGTCCGCCGGGACCAAGTGGGAAACCAGTTTCTTGAAAGGAAACTCCAATGACTGAGACTTTTGCCGCGGGGCAGTTGCGCTCCATCATCTACCGCATAGAGCACATGGAGGATGATAAGGCCGAGATCGCCGCGAATATCCGGGAGGTGTTGGCCGAGGCCAAGGCAAACGGATTCGACACGAAGGCGATCCGCCAAGTGGTCCGGCTCCGCAAAATGGAACGCGACGAGCGCTCCGAAATGCAGGCGCTGACAGAACTCTACATCGACGCAGTGGAGGGCAGCCAATGAGTGGCGTTAATAAAACGATCATCCTGGGGCGTCTCGGGCGGGATCCAGAGGTCCGCCATACCCAATCGGGTGATAAGATCGTGAATATGTCGATCGCCACCAGTGAGCGGTGGCGGGACAAGACCTCTGGCGAGCCGCGCGAGAAGACCGAGTGGCATCGCGTCGTCGTCTTTGACCAGTACCTCGCCGACGTGGCGGAGAAATACCTGCACAAGGGCTCCGAGGTCTACGTCGAGGGGCAACTGCAGACCCGCAAGTGGACCGACCAGGGCGGCCAGGAGAAGTACAGCACCGAGGTCGTGCTGCAGCGGTTCCGCGGCGTCCTGACATTGATCGGCGGCGGTGGGGGATCACAGGGCGGCGATCGCCCGCCCGCCTACGGTCAGTCCGATGGCGGCTTTGAACTCGACGACGACATGCCGTTCTAGGGAGGGGTGAATTGATGAACCCAGCGACAATCGACGCCGTGACCTACCGAAAAGCAATGAAGGCCGCGTTGACGGCGACCACAGCGACAGAGGCCGACATGGCCAAGCGCACGAGGGCGCCGCATATTTCCGGCCCGAGGGTGGCTCTATGGGCTGCCCTCCACGATGCGGGCTATAGCCTGCGATCAATAGGGCTCGCTGCACGCCGGCATCATGGCGTGATCATGGAGGCGCTCGCGCGTTATCGCGCTCTGGGCCCTGACCAGCAAAACCCCATTGCCACAGCGGCCTACCGGGCCGTCGAGGAGGCTATCCGGGGATCTGCGCCCAGGGGGGCGGGGACGACAATCGCCCCGCCCACGCAAGACGGCGACACTGCGTCAGGCCGGCGAGAGCGGATTTTGCGCGAAATGGAGGTCCAGCACGAGCGGCGCAAAATGATCCAGGCCGAGAGCGACAGGAGAGGGATTTGGTGATGGAGTGGCAGACACGCCTACGGGCGGAGATCGAGCAGTCAGAATGGACCCTGGCGGAAATCGAACGGCGGGCAGGCACGTCCCGCGGCGCAATCCATAAGTTGCTCCGAACTGATGAAGAGGCCCCGAAGACGGGCCCAGGGATACGGACGGCACAATCCATCGCCGACGCGCTCGGCGTGAAGGCGGGGTGGCTCTGGTTTGGGGAGGGCGACTACTAAAGCGCCGCCATCAACAGCAGTCCAGCCAGCACGCACCCCAGCGGATAGGTGAGGGCGTTGGCCGCTCGTCGTTTCGGTGTGCTGTATAGCCAAATTATGGCGACGAATACTGCCGCAGCAGCGGCTTTGAGCACCAGTGCTGCCCAGCCATAGACCAGGACCGCCGGCATCCCGTGGTAGCGAGCATAAGCCCAGTACGCCTGATTGACAAAATAAATCCAGCAATAGCCGGCGAGAATAGCCACGGTCAGCCTCGCTGCCCACGGCACGTTCTCGCCGGCCCGTCGCCGTCGCCACTGCCGCCAGATATGGCGCGTTGGGAAGGCCGACGCCACCAGGGCGAGCAATGCGAGCATCACAGCCTCTGCGCTGAGCATCAATCCGCGTCCCTGGTTACGGTTTCAATCTGCCGGTCAATGACACGCTGCGCCCGTCGATTGGCCTGCCGCAGTGCCTCTAATGCCTCGGCATATTTTCGACCAGCGCGGTCAGCCTGCTCAGTGTCGCCGCAGTTTCGCGGGCGAGAGCGGCCTGGGCATCGTGGTCGGCCTGCCTGAGTGCCGATTGCTCGATCAAGTCCGCCCTCCATCCCGCTTGCAGGACTTGATTGCGGCGGTACAGGACGACGCAAACCGAGGCCGCGCACAATACGATCATAAGCAGCAGAGAGCGTAGATCGGTGACACTGAGCCATTGTCCTACCAGTCCACATCCTATTGGGTCGATTGCCGTATCACCTGCCATCGCATCTACTATCGCCCATCCCACCGGGCGCGGGTGCCTCGCACATCGACGTGGGCGAACGTAGAATATCTGCCGAGGCCGATCTGGCCCGACATCCCGCAGCCCTCCAACCAATCCGCGACATCGTCGGGTGGCACTCCAGCAACGACAACGTCTGCCGCTCGCCCGTGCAGATGCTGGCTGTTGGATGCTCCGCCGATCTGGGCGTTGTAGGCGGGGCACCGCACGCCACTATTGACCGCGACAGCCCGACCGCCCATCTCCGCCCGCAGCCACTCCAGCAGTACGATAAGTGACGGGTCTATGCCGTCGCTGCCGCAGCCGCATTTGCAAGCAAACTCGTGCGAGGAAAAGTGTTCGCTCAGTCGACTCATGGCACACCAAAGCCAATGCGGAGCCCTTCAACCACGGCCTTGAGCGTCTCAGGCCCGAGGGTCTGTGCCGTCTCGGCTTGGGCGTCAGCGACCGCTTCCACCGCCGCCAGGACGGCTTGCGTCTGCTCGGAGCCTTTGCTGGAGTCGATGCTGTACCGGTAGGAAACGCGGACCTTGTTGCCGGTCTGCGGATCGAACTCGTAGATGGTTTCGATCAGGCTCCCGGTGTCGTCCTTGGCGTTGCCATAAATGACACTCTCAGGAATGCCGGTTTCCGAGTTCATGGCCATGCCGAAGGTCGTCATCCCCGGCGCGTTGGTCAGCGCGGCAGGCTCGACCGGGGAGCCAATGTCGTCAGTTGAGGCAGTGGAGCAGGCGGCGAGGCCCGCCATCATGGCAGCGGCAAAGGCGAGGCGGGTCATTGGTTTATCTCCTGTACCAGTCCACTGATCATCTCGATGTCGAGGCCAAAATAGGACGCTATCAGCGCCACGGCGATTGCCCCGCCCCAGAGGAGGGCTTTCTGAAGGGGTTTGCTCATGGCAACCGCCCCGCCAGGTCGTCCAGCAAAGCCTCGCGGGTCACGCCGCGCTCTTCCGCCAGCAGATCAATCAGGGCAGAACTGAAGCCGTTTGCAGCAGCCTGCTCGACACGCTCTCGCGGTGTCGGTGTCGGGGGCGGTGGCGGAGGCGGCGGATCAGCCTCTCGGCGAATACCGATCCGGTTCAGTTCGCCAGTAGACAAACGCGAGAGCGATGCGACACTGATACGGTCGCCATTAGGCGCGGTGTGGGTGCCACTACGAACCTCTTGTCCCGTGTTTTCATTGATAAATCTTGACATATTTTATTTCCTTAACGAAGCGCAACAGCGCAACCTGTTGCCATAGACCAGTCTGGTACTTGCGAACCCGGTGTGAGATCATACGCAGCAGCAGTGTTTTGCTGGCTAGATAGACTCGCACCAAATAAATCCATTCCGGTAACACTCGTCACAAGACTTCCATCAAGCCGTACCGCAGTGAAAATACCAATACCGCTTGAGGGTACCGTCACTGTTGGGTAGCCGTCGTCCGCTTCACTATCGCTATCTGTAGGGGTTGCAGACCGCACGTTCTCCAAAACAATACTGTGCAGATACGCATTGCGGACGCTGCCAAAAGTGGCATTATATGTGACCGCGACAGTCTGGTTTCCTGTAAGTGTGCCTTCCCAGATATGCATATGAGTTCCGATATGACCTCCGTTATTCCCATTGCCTTTACGACCACGCACAGCCTCAGAAGCACTTTCACCGCCCACTGTCACAGTCAAAGAAGAGAAGCCGTAGTTGCTGTTCGTATTACAGGCTGGGATACAGAGTACCAATACTTTAGAACCTGCGGAGCCTAAGTCTACCGTCCATGTTTCATATGTAACATTATTAGCACCGTCCTGCCCCTGCGCTTCATATATTCTAATTTCGGACATTGAGCCGATCAGATTTTGATGAACACCCGGTAAAACGTGCATTATGAGAAACCCAACTGGTGCGTGACATGGAATAGTGAGGTCGTCTCACAGTAGATATAGAGCGTGTCTTTGGCGCCCGTGCCGGTCGATGCTGTCGGTGCTACGCCGCCCGGAAACAGGTAGACCGCATTAAATCCGATTGTGCCTCCTGTAGACCCTTGCACTACGCGAATAATGCGAGTGGTTCCCGGCTCGGCATTGCTTGGCGCGGCGAATGTCGTGCTTTCATCCAACGTCACAACGCCGTTAATGAAACTCGACCAATCCACCGCCACGCTGTTGCTGGACGACGTGAGCGTCACCTCTTCCACCGCAGCCTCGACATTGGCCGGCGTCATCAGGACGTTGGCCGCGCCCGCCCGGATGTTGGCCGCTGTCGCCTCAGAGAGCCGCGCCGCTGGAACGGTGCCGGTGGAGAGGCTGTCCGCATCCAGCGACGAAATCGAGGTGCCGGGGCCGCTGAAGCCAGTGGAGGCGGTGATTGTAGTGCCGTCGACAGTGGTGCCGGTGATGGCACCAGCGCTCGCCCCGCCGATGGTCACGCCGTCGATGGTACCACCGTTAATGTCGATGGTCGTCACTGCACCGCCGTCCGTCACCGTCGCGCCGGTCAGCGTGACCGTGCCGGTGGCCGTCAGATTGGTCACGGTTGCCGCCGCGGCACTTGCCCCGCCGATCACTGCCCCGTCGATGGTGCCCCCGTTAATATCGACAGTTGTTACGGCGCCGAGATCAACGACCGTCGCTCCCGTCAGAGTAACGGTGCCGGTGGCGGTGATGTTGGTGAAAGTCCCCGCGCCAGCGCTCGCCCCGCCAATGGTCACGCCATCAATGGTCACGCCATCAATGGTGCCGCCGTTGATATCGGCACTGGTGATCGTCGCCGTGGTGGCCGTCAGCGTCGGAATAGTGACGCCCGAGGCGCCCCACGTCAGCAGTGCCGTCGAGGCCGTTACCAAGGCCGCGGTGTTGGCCGAGACCCGGTAGATGCCTGTGTCGGTGTCGCTGTCGAACGTATAGCCTGGCGCGCCGATCGCGCCGTCCTGGGCGAGGAGCGCACCCTGGAACGGTTCGTTCTGCTGGACAACGTCGTTCAGCGCGCTAACCAGCCCGTCGAACTCGGCGTCCATTTTAGGGGCATCAATCGGGACAGCACCGTCGCGATCGGTCACCCACGAATAGAGCCTCTCGTAGAGGCCGCTGACGTTCCAGGTCATTAGTAGTCGTCCATCATGTAGTTGAGGGCTGGAGGAGCGGCGAGCCGGCTGGCATGCACCAGCATCTGAGACCGCAGAGCGCTCGGAACGGTTCGGCCCTCGGTCGTGCCATGAGCGCGCAGCAGGCGGTCCAGAGCCCGGAGAGCGTCGATGCCCTGCAGTCCCGTCAAGGCCTCCGCCATCTCGCGCTGGGTGGCTTCAATCGTCTGCTGCTGCGCGCCGCGAGTGTTCCCGGTCGCGGCGTTCCAGGCTCGCACTGGCACACTCGCCAGCACGTCCACAATGCCTGGAGGCCGTCGCTCGGCCAGGGGCGGTCCAAAGCCGGCAGCCTCGTTTGTCAGCCTCTCATGCGTGAACCCCCGAGGGGCGGTCTGGCTGTTCGGTGCCGCGCCGGCCCGGACGTTGAACGCCTCCCAGGCTCTGTCCATCGTGTTTAGGAAGCCCTCGGCCTCCCGATCGCCCAGGACTATCCTCAATTTCTCCTGGGCGTCGTCTGTGGTCAATCGCTTGAGAAGAGCGTCGGCCTGGCGCTGATCCAAATTCGGATCCGACCGGATCTTGGTGATCCGCCGCATCACACTGTAAAGGTGGTTTCGGAGGCCCTCCCGCACGCGCTGCTTATCTGCCTCAGACCAATCGCGGGCGGCGCGCGCCACGTCCTCCGGTTCAATTTTGCCGGTCTCCCGCAGCATCTTCATGCCCAGTTTGAACGCATTGTCCTGGGAGATCTTGTCCATGCCGGCGTCCATCGCTCGCTGATACAGCGTCACGCCCTCGTCGTCTACCGGGGAGACATCGAGGAGCGCACGGCGGAGAGCGCCGGCCATGTTGGCATAGTCATCGGACTCTGGGGTGGACCGCCCAAACTCCCCTTTCGCAAGTTCGGACAGGTCCATGAGGCTGCGTTTCATGTAGTCCATCTGCTCCATCGACAGACGCTCTGTCACGAACTCCAGGGTGCCGTCGTCCCGCTCCCGGTATTCGATCTGCCGCCGCTGATCGCGCATCGCCCCTTTACCGTATCTGATGGTCATTTTTTCGTTGGCTCTGTCGATCGCCTTGCGGAGGATCCTGTCCGGGATCTGTTCCAGGGCCCTGTCCACGATTTTCACGCGATTCGGCGTGTAGATGATCGGCGCGTCGTAGAAATCGTCGTAGGAGTCTCTGCGGTTGGCGCGGGTGCTTTGGGAGATCTCGTCAAAAACATTTTGGCGCCCGCGCGCAGTCCCAAAGGTCTGGTCGATCGCGTCCATCGCGTCTTTGCTGGCCTCGCTGACCCTTTGGCCAAGGTTCCGGCGGGCCAGATACGATCCGGCACCGACATTGGCCGTGTAGTCCAGTTCGCTCGGCAGCACGTCGCCAAGCATCGCCCTCTGGCCGCGGCTGTCGAGATAGGTCCGCGCTCCGCCGATCGGCCTCAGATCCTCATCCATCTGCGCGGCGGGGCCGCGAAGCATGTTGAATGCCGCTCGGCTGAAGCCAGCAGCCTCGGCCCCCTCGTTCTCTGCTTTGCTCTTGGCTCTCCAGTCGCGTAAGGCGTTGGTGGCATGTGTGCCGGCGCGAAGAGCGAGGGTAGACACAGGGCCAAGCGCGGCACCCAGAGGGACCATCTCAGCGGCATTGTCCAGGCGAGATTCCACCCCCCCTTCACCGCTCAGAAATCCGTATGTGCCAGCAGCCGCTCCCGCAAGACCGGCATTGCCAAGCAACGGCAGCGGCTTCAACGACATGGTCGCGTCCGTCATCTTATCGACGCCGGGGATCCTCGACAGCAGCATAGACCCCAGAACACCCCCGCCCATCTCCAGGCCTGTGGAGAGATAGGGGTTGGCCTCTCGGAACCGCTCCAACTGGTTCCGCTCAAACTCCAGGGCGGAATCATAATCTCCGCCGAGGGCCTCCACGCCCTGGGCCACGATCTCATCGCCACCGCCAGCGGTCGCTCCCTGGACGATCGGGCGAGCAACGTCCGCTGCGCGGCCAGCGATGCTGGGATCTCGCAGCAGGCCCTCGCGGCGGGCCTTCTCCTCCGCGATGATAGAATCCGGGTTGGCTGCCTCCTTCGCCGCGATAGACGTCTGATCCCTCTCAATCACCGACTTGATGACGTTGTCAGGCGTCCCAGTAGGGAACTCGTAGACTTGTCCGCCGGCTTCGACTTCAATCATCGCACGGTCTCCAATTCCCCTGTTTTGGGATTATACCGCTTTCTCACGGGGCGGTCTTTGTCCGTAGGAACAGCAGTGATGCCGTTCCCGATGTCACCCCCTTGACCAAAGCCGTATTTCGCGGCGTCATCGTAGGCAGCGGCCTTTACCGCGATCTGTGTGTAAATATCTGC
>Ga0222718_10000677_pt1 | contig 34831 bp, 47 predicted proteins | sample C33_27DmetaG_FD_165045 | JGI IMG/M metagenome (GOLD analysis project Ga0222718, IMG submission 165045) | Estuarine water microbial communities from San Francisco Bay, California, United States - C33_27D | ecosystem: Environmental > Aquatic > Marine > Unclassified | place: USA: California...
GTTTTCAGGACAAAATAAAAAACTTATAAACCTACCCCTCCCCAAATTATATATTGTCGTTAAGTTTGTCTAATATAAATTGATAAGTCGCACTAGAAGCCTTGAACTGGTAATCACTAACCCTTTTATTGTTAAGTAATGCAATAAGTTCGTTGAATATTTTTTCTTCGCCCTTAAATTGATAGGTCATTACATTGCCGATATATACACCATTTATTTCAGCTATTTTAATAGCATCAACCGTATTTAAGGCTTGACTTAATAATACTCCTTGTTCTGTTTGTGCCACTACAATCATTCTTTATGTTTTAGTTTATGTATTTCTGCTTCAAGTCTGTTAATGTCTAAGCTTAGTTTTATGAGTTTGTCTTGGCATAAAGATTGCTGAACATAGGCTTCTTTTAACAGGTCTTGTAATTGTGCTTGAGCTGCAAGGTTCTCTTTATTAATCCAAGTAAGACCAAACACGAAACAAGCAGCAATGAATAGTATCTGTAGAGTTTTAGACTTTTTAGCTACCTCAATTATAAGTTTATTTATTAGTTCCATTTAAATTATTGTTGCACACAGGTAGAAGCATGAGTGCTTATAACTTCGCCATTGCCATCAATTTTATATGCTGTGCCATATTTATTAATGATACCGACATAAGTATTCGCCTGACCAGTGAGAGCCGTTGTAGTGGCTGCATCAGTGTAAATTGTATCTCCTACTTGTAAATAAGGGTAAGATAATTGATTTGTTAAAAATATCTCTGTTGGGTAGCTTGTGGCACAACCTGCACCGTCTATGGTGCTTTGATTTGTGATAGCCATTAGGTTATAAGTAGAGAAAGTTCTGGTGAGTGGTCCTGATCCTTTAAATGATAGCGACATTTTGATCATTTCGCCTGTATTACCAGCCGTTAAGGTATTGTTTTCTAGTAATACGCTGCCAACAAGATAATCTGTGCCTGCTGCATTTGTAGGAACTTTTATGGTGATGGTTTGGTATTGGTCTAATAATTCCATCATATAGTCCCAGTTATAGCCATCTTGGAAGCTAACAAAGCCATCAGATTGCACTGTCCAACTATCACGACCATAGATGTATGATCGTACTGATGAAGTGCTTACCACCTCCCGCAGTTCATTATTAAAGCTGATAACAACATTGGTGATGTGTGCAATTCGTGCGTTATTAAAATAAAGCCCTGCGACTTCTGCCTTTACTATATTTGTACTCGCCATAAATGCAAAGTACTAAAAAAAGGGTTTTATTTATTTAAGTTAATTATAGGCATAAAAAAAGCCCCGTTTAAGGGGCAGTTAAATTATTCGCTTAAGTCAATATATTTGTTAATGTTATCTTTGCTAATTGGCATATATCTTCCATAACTAAAATAATAATACCTAAGACCTTTTTTTGTAACTTGTGAATATATTGCATGTTTAGAACCATTTTTCTTAAATTTTACGAATTCACCCGTATAAACTTTTTTTGTCGTTGTTGTCATAATAAATAGTTTGTTTGTTAATTAATATACTTAAATATACAGCCTTTAAAAATAAAAAGCAAATTTAAAAAGTAGTTTTTTTAAAAAATGTCAATTATTATTGGATTTTTATTGTCATCTACTGCAATTTGGTAGCTAAACACATCTTTTTTTCTATACCAGTTTTCATTTTCTTTTTTAATAATTTCTTTTTTGCGTTCACGAATCTTTTGGTGGATTTCACTTTGCCTTTCTGCCATTTGTTGTTTTTCTCTCTTGATCATTTCCGCTTCCTCTATTCCGTGACAGGTATGGCATAGGCTTTCTAGGTTTTCGGCTGATGTGGCTGCTTTTAGTTCACTCCATCGCATTTCTGCTATTTTTGTAGCCCCACTCTTAACAATTAAACGCATTGGCGTAATGTGGTTTACTGTGGTTGCTGGAGTTGTTTTACCTTGTTCTTCACACATGATACAAATTGGCTGGTCTTGTAGGCATTTATTCCTAGCTATCTTCCATTGTTTGCTATTGTAAAACCAAGCGAATGCTGATGACTTTCTGCGTTCTATTTCAATTCTATTTTGGTTAGGAGTTATTTTCCAAACTTTCCCCTTATCCTTCATAAATTTTTACTTTAAATTGCTCTACTATTTCTAGGGTTTCCCACCAAAAAGTGGATTCATATTGATCAGTGTTTTGGGTTAATTGTTTTAAAAACTTTGCAGCTTGTTGATTAATGTTGCCTGTATACCTAATAATTGAAGCGTTTCCATTTGTTGGGTTGCCTACAATTTCAACTTGACTGGCATCATTAAAATAAAATAAGACAACAAAGCAATCTAGCATTTCAATTCTTGCAATGTTTTCAATATTCATATTTTGATATTTTGCCAATTAAAAAGAATGTCATTAATACCAATATAATGTTTTGGCAGTTTAAGGATATTAATAAAACTCCTGCTAAACCGAGCAAAGCAATACCTAAAATCCCTGATAATATTAGGAAAAAATTATTTAAATTACGCAATTGATTAGGTGGAGTAAAATTATTCAATCCTTTTAACGATAGCCTTGTAAATATAAAAAGCGATGCTACCATAAAAAAAATGTAAATTGTTTCTGGGTTATTCATAATTAATTTTTTGATGATATTCATTTTGTAGCACTAAAGCTGCATTAGTAAGGTTAGTGTCATTGTCAAAGCGTTCTATTAGATCATATAAGGCTTGTGCGTAGGCTTCAGATTTTATTTCTTTGATTTCTTTTTTAATCCAAATTGCATATTGTAGCCCATCGGCTAGTTCCTCGCAAATGTGATCAATACGCTCATGAATGTCGGCTGGGTTATTGTCCAGCGTTGTGCCATACTTATTCAAGCCTTTTTGAACTTGGGCATCTATTATGGCTTTGGCTTTATTTGCTATTTCCATAGTTGACAATATTATGTTTGTGAATGGGTTGTGCAATCCCTTGTTTTTTTAGTTGTTTAATTCGGTCTTTTTGCACATCTTCAAGACTTTTATTTTCAATCAATATATTTTTAATATCCCAATATTCTAAATAAATTTCATTAGGATCAATATTTTGAATCAATTGTTTTAAACTTTGAATATTTGATTTCATTTATCTAATATTATTAATTGTGCTAAAAATTCCATTTCTTGTTCAATGGCTTTATTGAATAATTCAATTGAATTATGGTTGCGTTGCAGGTGTGCAATGGTTTGCAATTTTTCCCAGCTTTCTAAGTACATTAATTGCAGAAATTGAGTTTGTTCCATATAGGCTTTGAATATTGCTTCATAAGCTTTATCTTCCTCCTCGTTACTCATAAAATTCATTTATAGTATTTAATTTAATTGGCTCAAGGCAGTCTTTTTTATATTGATGAATGGTTTTAGTTTGCTTACAATACCAGCGTTGATCTTTATATTTTAAAAACAGGTAAATAGCTTTAAAACTATTAATTTCCTTAATTTCCCTTTCAGTTAACAAGTACAAGTGTCCATCCATAGGCTTTGAATGAAACCAAGCGTTAGATAATGTTTTTCGTGGTTTATTTAATTTATTTGCAATTTGTGTAAGTGTGCCAATTTCTACAACCTGACCAAAGCCATCAAATAAAAAGTATGTATCGTATTTTGCCATAGTTAATTTATAATATAAGAAAGCCCCAATTAAGGGGCTGTGGTTTATTCTATCCTATGTATATTATCATGCCTTTTCCAAACTCGTTAAATACTTTCGCTAAAGTCATATTATTTTCATCCTTTATATAAAAAACATATCCAATTTGAGAAACATACTTTTTATTAAATCTTTTAGCAGTAGGCATTAAGTTTAAAACTTGAGCTTTTACTTTTTTGTTAAAAGTTTTTTCAGTTGTTTGAATTGTTGTTGTCATAATAAATAGTTTGTTTGTTAATTAATATACTTAAATATACAACCTTTAAAAATAAAAAGCAAATTTCAAAAGCAGTTTTTTTAAAAAAATGCAAATTATTTATTTTCACCCCTGTAAACATCAGCAGTAAACCCCAATGATCTTAATTCTTTGATCCTATATTCCTGTATCTTACTAACTTTGCCATTGGGCCGCTTAACCTCTATAAAACGCACCTCGTTAGGTTTTAATGCGATAAGGTCAGGAATGCCCGTTTTATTAGTTACAGTTAGCTTTATAACATAGTAACCATCTGCTTCCAGTTGCTTTATTAACTTCCGTTGTATCGCTTGTTCGGTCAAAATAAAGTATTAGGGTTATAAAGGTGGGTTCGTTTAAAGTGTGCTAATGTATAGTCTTTTTTATTGCTTACAGCTTTATAAATGTCTTGTTCTATACCTGCATCACTAAATATCCAATACACATTGTTTATCAGCCTGTCTTTTGTTGTAAGCCTGTCTCGACTTTGCCAGTAGCTTGTTGCACTAAAGTCAATATTATACATTACAAGACAATCAGCATTTTTTAAACTTATCCCTTCACGCCCACTAACTATCTGCAAAGCTATGTTTTTAGCTGTGCTATTAAATGTTTCTAATTCTGTACATAGTTGATCGCCAAAGGTATCTTTCAATGCTTTTAATTCAGCTTTAAATTTGTAGAATATACCAATCTTTTTGCCTTTAAATTCTTCCTTGATAAATTGCGCTTTGCTATGATCAATTACTTTGCTGTTGCCACTTTCAAACTTTATAGTTCCTCCACTTAGCTGATGCACTTTACTTAGTAATTTAACTGGAGTATCTGCTAGAACTACTTCTTCTTTGCCCTCTATTACCCTATCTTTTTTTATTAGGTTAATTAGCCCTTTTGTGGTTTTAGATAGCTTACAAGTAAGGAAATGCTCCTTAACTTGGCTTTTATACCCTGCTTGTGCCTGTGTATAGCTAATCATGTAAGGTTGTAAGGCTTGCAATATTGTTTTTTTGCCATCAGTGTAATCATTCACCATTAAGCTACCAATCTTCTTTTGTCTTACATTTACGAATTCTTTGGCAAACTTATAAAATGAACTATGCCTTTGGAATGGGTTGCCTTTAATGTAGTTAACTTGATGATACAGTTGGGAGTAATTTTCAGGGCTTGGTGTACCACTCATTAAAACCACTTTTGCCCCTTTGCACTTTTTAACCACTTGAGCGACCTTTTTTTGCCTGCCTGATGGTTTAGGTATTGCACCAAGAGAGTGGGCTTCATCCACCACTATAAAATCCCATAGAGTGACCTCTTCAACTTTGTGTAGGCTTTCATAATTTATAACACAAATATTGAAATCTGGGTTAAGCATTTCATAATCATCATTTATGCTGCTAATGGCTTTTTTCTTTGTTATAAATAAAACTCTTTTAGCATTAAGTTCTTGTGCTATTCCTAGAGCGGTCAATGTTTTACCTGTGCGGACTTCCATAGTCAAGTAAACAAAATTACTATTATATAGTATCCTTGTAGCTTGCTTGATAATATTGGTTTGGTAAGGTCTAAATTTAAACATTTAAAAAAGTTTTGGTTGAACTGGTGTATATTTTAAACGCTTTATTTCGCAAGCCCTATAAAAATTTCCATAAGTAGCAAGTTCACCCAAGAAAAAATCAACAGCTTCTTCACTATTATTAAATGCAAAATCTTCTTCTATATTTGCTACCCTTGTCGCTATTGATTTCAAATGTCTTTCTGTTTGGTTGCTCCCTCTTTTGAGCCTACCTTCAGAGCCATCTCCTTTAATTTTTATAATAAATGGATTGGCTAGTGCTATAAATTTTTTATTGGTAAACCTGTCGCCTTCAAATATGTTTATGAGTTTTCTACAGCCTTGCCCAAGTAAATAAGTTTCCATTACCCTCATTACATCCATAGCAAGGCGATCAGTTCCTTCAAACATAGTTCCGTCATAAACGCCAGCTAATCTGATGTTCCCAGCAACTTGATTTTCACGACTATCATTGCCAATATATTTAAAAATACCAAACGCACCAGTTTCGTTGAGTTCATATTTTTCAATAATTTTATTCATTAGGTAGGTTTTGCCTACCCCACAATTTCCTGTGATTAATACATTTATCATATTTATAGTGTTTTAGTTAATTTGGTGAATAAATTAAATATAATTTTATTTAAATACAAAAAAGAGTTTTAGGTTTTTTTATGCTTTCATTTTTAAATGCAGCATATTCATCCATCATAATTACCTCACCTGTTAATCTAAAATGATTCTGTTTTTGTTTGCATAATGGTAATATATCAGGAGTATGCTCAATTCTTAGATGTGCTGGCAAATATTCACGCCTTGCTTCCCAAAATAAATCAAGCTTGCCAAATTGCTCTTCACTGGCTTTAATCCTATCATGAAACATATCATTATAAACATTTGGGTATCTTCTATTCACCCTAAACCAGCCCTTGAAACAGCATAGAGTGCTTTCTAGTGTGTAATAACCCACATCAGGATGATTAATCCTAGCTTGTGCATCTGCCAATAATAATTCACTCTCATAATCAAGCCATTCAATTATTTCATTAGTGTATTTTACAGGGTTTTGTTTTGTCCAATCTAGGTCATCCCTGCCTAATACTTTGCACAAACCATTTCTATGACTTTTGCTGCCACTTATGTCCCATAACATTAAATCATTACAATTTAAATTCATACCAGCGATATTAAGATATTCCATATAGCTGAAAGTGCTTAACCTGCCAAAGTGGATAAAATCATTTCTGATAAAGTTCCAAACACCTGCAAAAGCGTCAGCCCCTTTTTTGCTGTTAAACATATCTTCTTGACTCATACCACTTTTTTGCACTACACTTTTATAATGACTTACATCATTTATAAACGATGCTTTAAAATACCTCCTATCTGTATCCCAGCCCAAAGCTTTATAATTAGCATTAAACCACTTTGTCAGCTTGTCAACATCAAGTTTATGGATACAAGGAAACTCCTTAAATATTAGCCAAGTTGTTATGGGATGCTGGCTGCATCCATTTATAAAACAAAACCAAAGCTTCTGTTCCATTGTAAAGTTATACTTTGCCCAAATAAATGGGAATACATAGTAAACAGCCCCAGGATGAGCCCTGTATTTTAAATGGAATTCATAAAACCTTAAAAATACTTCCCTGCGATATTGTGGCAGCCTAAAGTCCATACCTTTTTTTAATTGCATAACTTCAGGCACATTATTTATTTCACTATACCTGCCTATCATAGCGTATAATATCCATTTTTTTGAACTTTAATTTCAGCAAGTTGTTCGCTGGGGCTGCTGCATTTAATCATATTTTCCCTGTAATACATTACAAAGCTTATTCTAAGAGCTCCTTCTGTTTTGTTTTTCATTTCAGTGTTCCCGTGAAATTTATGTACATCACAAAAAAGCACATCTGTTGTATCTAGATCCACTGCAATTCTGTATTCTGGCATAACAAAAAAACTGCCATCGTAATCTCCTTCTTTATATACAATTAAATTGCCAAAACCATCCCTGAAATCGCCAGCATCTTGATGGCACGCAGTTCTAAAATTTTTATTAACAGTGACAGTCGTAAAGCTTGTTCCGTCAATTACATAATTTTGATCTGTGCCTATGGCGATAGCTTTTTGCTTAGCATAATGTTCAGGGCAGAGCTGCTCGTACAATTTGTCAATATATTGCACAAAAGGAACACCTTGTTTGAATGTTTCAAAATGATCTCTGGCAAAAGCTGTCTGCCTGCAATACTTAACCATAGCACCTGCATCCATATAGCCGACATTTCCGCTATAAACTTTGTTCCCAACAGTTATATTGCTAACTGAACCATCTTTACGAATACGCTTGTGGCTGCTTCCGCTGGTTATGCCACGCCCATCAGTAAATTGGATGCTGCCTTTAAATGCTTAGTATCCGCTTTTTACTATATGGTATGGAATAGCGTTTTTCCTAAACCTGAACAATAAATTGCCAGCCATATCATAGGCATCGCAGTCCTCTTTAATTAAAATATCATAATGGCTATCATCAAGGAATTTACCTTTTAATAGTTTTGCTTGATTATTATCTAAATACCTTTTAGCTTTAATTTCTCTGGTTATCATATTTTTCTTTTAATAGGTTAATTAAAAAATCGCTTAAATTGCCTTTTTGTTTATATTCTTCGCCATACATTTCTTTGATGCCAATTTTTGCCAATTTTTTAAAAAGTTTTAATTCATCTATACTCATGTATAGAATTGTCGTTGTAATTTGGGTTTCATCTATGGTAGTGTTACCCTTGCCCCAATCATCTGCAAATAAATTCATATAATATTTTTTTTAAAAAATTAATAAAATTTTTTATTTGTCCAAAGGAAGTCATAATTGTTCTCACTTTTAGTTTCAGCGTTTTGTTCCCTTTGCCTAATTTTTTCTATTTGATTAAGTAATTGCTCTCTATTAAATTTAGGCTTTGGAATTACCCCATCTAATTTTCTGCTATTAATTAATCTTGGCTTTTGCTTGTAGTTTTTAAAGCAGGTTTTGCACCTTGATTGTAGCCCATCATTTGAACTTTTATTTTTACCAAATGCTTTAACTGGTTTTTTTGTATTGCAGCCCTTACAAGTCTTCGTAGATTTCGACATAATTCCCATAATTTGTTCTCCCTATTATTGATTTTGGATAAAATTCATTCAAGTAATTTTGCACCCATTTTTTAAATTTAGCCCTACTTATGGAGTGTTTAGACTTTTCAGCATAATCGGGATAATCCCCAGTAAATGAATAATAAAGGTCTGTAAGTTTAACCCTTACACCTATTTGAATTCTATCCACCTTTTCGCTATCCTCCGTTAATCCCATCCATTCAATAAATTCGTGACAGGTAGCTGCACCTAATCGCCTAACTTTTAAGTTTTCATATTCTGAAGCTATCAACCCTTTAGATAAATACATTTGAATACAATTAATCATAAAAGCATCAAACTTAGCCCAATCGGTTTCATCCCATTCATCAAATAAAAGCCTATTAAATTCATCTTCTGGGGTAAAGTCCTTCCTATAATATTGGTGGAACTCTAAATCAAACTTCCTACGATCATGGCTATTGCCCTGTCCGCTTACTGCGTAATTTGTGGTGATTGCAATTTTTGGCGTTTCCATATACGGAATAGTAATAGCATCTTTATTCTTTTTTTCTATGGTCATCCCCTCTGTAATAATGCTAAACAACTTTTCAAAGTTGAAGTCTTTGCGGATGTCATCAAAAATCAATACTTGAGTATCAAGCCCGACAGTTTGCCACGCAAAAGGTTTGTCTATACTCCAATTTTTGCCATCAATAGTTACGGACTTTCTCATATTAGCCACCGCATTGCAAAAAATACCTTTACCAGTTCCCCCTTCAGGGTTGTCGCTTATTACTTCATCATTAAGAACAATAGCTGGATTAAATGCTTTATTTTTATGAGTTGTAGATAAAAAACCAAGTGCGGACATCATGCTTTCAATTCTACTGCCTTCTTTGCTAACATTAAAAAGAAACTTGTTGAAGTCAAATTCTAAATCAATATCTGTGCAAATATAATCCCTATCCAATAAGGTAGCCCTCCAAATATAACGGTCAATGTCAAGGTAAGATATTTTTTCAACATTGTCTTTAGTAACCTTTACAATACAATTATTATAATATAGGTAGCTTTCATTTTTTGTTTCTTTTAAGAATTCTATTTCCACACTCAACAAACTTGCAAGGTACTCTTCCCTATATAATTTTATATTACTTAAAAAATAATTCATTACATTATTATCTACATTTATATCCCTTAAGTAACCTTGTACAAAATCCCTAATTTTTTTGGGGCTGCTAGGGCTTACTAAATTATTTTCTATCCTTACAAAAATTATATTATTTGGGTTTTCTTCATCTAGATAATATTTAAAAAATCCATTATGTTGCAAAAAAGATAAATATTCTACATCTATAACATTTATAGCCCCATTTTTATTAATTGTCCAAAATGCCCACTCAGCAGCTTCGCTTTCCATTTTAGATATTACCTTATCAGCGTTGTTTATACCATTCTCAATCAGCACATTAACTGCTTTATCCTTTTTATCCTCCCTAATATATTGAATGGCTTCTCGCTTTAATTGTGTGTTTTCAAAAGATTTGGTAGCAAAAGCGGAAGTGTCTTTATATGCTGATCGCACTAGCGTTTCAATTTCTTTGCCATTAAAGCCCGATTGAGCGTATTCCGTTGTAATTATATAACTGGCAGTATGCTCATTAATCCCATATTCGTTAAAAGCTTTTGCAAGTACAAAAGCATTGTGATTGCGATGCCCTGCCACCATAGGAAACTTTTCTTTGTGCCATTTCTGTAACCTCCTAATTATTTCATTGTCATCGTTTATGGGTATAGTCACTTGGGTAGTTAGGTATTGTTTTTGTATTTCTTCATCTACATAAATGTCAAAAATAGTGGAGTCATTGTTTTGATACAGGTCAGGATCATAGGTAAGGAAACATAACCTTGCAGGGTTTTGGCTTGTAGTATCAAACCATTGGCAATCATAATGTTCTTGTAATCCCCTAAAATAACCTTTATGATCTGCTACAACTGGAGGAATTTTTACAATAACCTTAAGCCCTAAACCACTTGGAGAAACAAAAGAAGCGAAGGTATAAGCATCAGAATTTACTTGTTGTTTAAAGTCATTAAGCTTAGATACATCTTTAAAACCATCAAAATCTAAACAAATAAGTCCACTATGCTCAGTACAAGACTTGTCAAACCTTTTATCGAATTTACCTGTCCACACCACAACGGGCAGTTTCTTTTTTTGCTTTTGTTTTTCTTCCTTTGTTTTGGCAGTCCTTACAAGGTATGCGGCATCTTGGTCTGTTCCATCCTTGATCCTATCCAAAACCTTTTGCACCTCTATATGGTGTGGAGTTTCGGAGTATATATCCTTAAAAAATGTTACTTTCATCCGCAGGGTTTAAAAAAGGGATGTTCAAACATCCCTAATCTTAATAAAATATTTCAACTATACTAAAAAGGCAAATCGCTTCCATTTTCTGCTTCTTGTGTTGCCTGCTGTGGCACTTGTGCTGTTTCAGTGCTTTGTGGCTTCCAAGTGTCTAGTTCTGCATAATACTTGCCTGACTGTGACTGCTTAACATTTAAATTAACCCAGCCATTATTTTGATGTTCATCAATAAAAGTTTTGAATTCATCAGCCTTTACACTTAATGAACAAGTCACAAATGATGGGGCAGTATCTCTGCGTTTAACAATAAGCCCCTGTGCAAAAATTTTTTCTGTTGGATTTGACATAATTAAAATTTATAATTGTGATTTAATATAATACAAGTTAGGATCATGGGTTGCATTTTCCCCATAGTATTTTTCATATTGTTCAGCAGCCCTTTTTGCTTTATGTTCACCGCTATTGTAGAACTCTTCACTACATTCAAAAATTCCACAGGTAGCAGTTTTTTTACAAGCCACTAAAAACACCATATCCTTACCAAATATTTCCCTATACAAGTATGCTTGTAAGTCATAATGGTATGTTTTAGCGGAATACCTAAAACGACTAATATCGCCAGTAGTCTTTAAGTCATAAACCTTGTCAGTTGCAATAATATCCGCTTTACCTTTCCACCAAACGCCTTTTATATCAGTAATTCCAGGTACTTCATATTGGTTGTCGATGTCGTAAATAATTTGTTCAAATAATGGGATAGCTAACATAGCAGCAGCAAGGTTGTCAATAAGGACTTTTTCAGCTTCCAATACCGCAAAAGGTATTTGATGTTCTGCAATATAATCCCGATACGCTTTGTTATTTCTTGTCTTAGTATTTACCAAATGTTTTATAGATGCCTTTTCTGGCTCTATTAATAAATGATGAAAATAGCTCCCAAGTTCAAAGTTGATGTTATCCTCCGACTTTACAAGAAACTGCCTAACATCGCCTAATAAAGCCCCAGCGGATGACTTAGATAGGTATTGTTGACCTACTGAACCAAAATAGTTGCTATCATCCTGAAGCAAAGGTAAATCCTTTTTTGGATTAATATTATTTTGCATCATCGTAGGCTTTTTGTAATTCAGCAAGAACATTATTATCAGAAATAGAATACTTTGACTTCAACTGCTTCATTATTAGCTGCCAATCTTTTTTCTTAGCATTTGTAATAACATACTGCTTAACTTGTGGGAATAATTCATGATCAGTTGTAATTACCGACCTTACTTGGTTTTTTGCGGGTGCCACTTCATTGGATTCTGGCATTGTATCATCTGTGTAAATATACAAGCCCAAACCAAATAAGGATAAATTCTTGACTAAACACCTCATGATGGAAGTATTTATGTCAAACATTGTAGCAGCTTTTATAGACTTGCTTCCATACTTGGTGCTAATTGTGTAGGGTTGTTCTTTTAAAGCATTGTTACCACTGTCAAGAACAGGCAGTTGTATTGTATGTGATAGTTCGCCAATGGTAACTTTTGTTGAAACCATAATACCCAAAGGGGTTGACAAATATGGTGTATGTACACCGCTTTCATTTCCACTCCAATAAGTTTGTACTTCCCAATTAGCATTGGGGTAATGCTTTTTAACTTCCGCCCAAGCATCGCTCCAAGTGATATACTTTGCTTTACTTGCATTGGGTTTAACCTTAACCTTGTCATTTAGATTGACTTGGCTTAACACCTCAAAAGGAGTTTTTGTTTTGGTTGCCATATTTTAAAAATTGTTTAGTTTCTGAATGCGGTTTATCTTCCTATTTGCCCTTCTCTTTTTTCTCTTATGTTTTTTTTTGTCTGTTGGCAGTATAGGTATTTTTTGCAATGTATTTATTTTTTCATTAACAAGTATTGATTTTTCTAATTTTTTTATTTTTTCATCCTTTTTTTTGCTACCTATATTACCCAGTATGATTGACAAAAGTGAAAGCAGGGCTATCAGTAATATTAATATTATCGGTACTGTTGTCATTTTCTAATTCATTTTGCATCTCAATAAGTTGATTATATTTTTGGGCTAAATTTTCAACCTTAATTTGGGCATCAAGTAGTTCTTGATGTGCTTCTGCAAGGTCAATAGCTACACAAAGCAAATGTTCCCCAATTTTTTTCTTTAAACTCATTTAAGATATTTTTAAATAAACCTCTTTATTCTCTTTTAATAGCTTTGCCAATAATGGGTAAACATTCAAAGAATATGCTTTGGTTGAATTATATACCATTGACTTAACGCTATCCACTTCTTGACCAACTAATACGCAGCCCAAAGTATCAGCAACCGTATTTCCTATATGAATTAAAATATCACCCCTGCCATCAACATTAGTGATTTCAATCATACCAGCTTCGTGATCATTAAACTTCCTTTTGTACCTTTCGTAATATCCGCCAAAATCTCTAAATTTTAGTAAATATTCGCCTTTAGGTATGCATGATTTTCTTTGTTTATTGTCATCCCACTCTAGTTCTAAAGTATATGCAACAAACTTATCTTTATAAGATAGTGTGCCAATTACACCACCCTTGCCATTATACCTATCTCTCTGTAAATTGACAATTACTTTTTTAGGCTTTGCGACCTTTTTTGTTTTAGTAACTGCCTTTTTTTTAAGTTCTGCCATAATTAATGAGTTCCTCCGCCTACTTTAAAATTAGGAAAAATAGCAGCCAAGCCATTTTTAATTTTTAGCAATATACTATTATCCTTTTCACTTGGTGTAAGATTTACAATAATCTCAGCTACTCCAATAAGCCCCACCAAAATAGCAATGACATCAGTATAATTTTCAATTAACCAGTTCATAAAACTAATATTTATTTTTTTAAAAAAACAGGGAGCAGACAGGTAAACCCAACTCCACTCCCCTATAATTAACCATTCAAAAACCAACCAAAACAAAGAAAATTACTTTTCTTCTTTATCTTCTATTGGGTTTACTTCACCATTTTCAATATTGATTGAAATAGGCTTACCCTCGTTATATTTTTTTGATAGTTTTTCATAATAAGTCTGTAAAGACTGTTCCGCTTCATCTTGCAATTCACAAGCCTTATACTGGGCTTTAGTATAGTCAAGAATTTGTCTATTTAAAGCATTGATAGTTTCAATTTTTTTATCTAATGCTGCTTTTTCCTTATCGTTTAAAGTTGCCATTTCTTAAATGATTTGTGAAATAATTATTTACGCTACAATATAATAAAAAAAATGTTTTATTTGTTATACTTAAAAAATATTGTATTAATTAAGTCCAAGTTGTATCATTTGAATATCCCAAATGCCCTCCGCAGCTACAAAAGTTCCACCGCCAAAAAATAAATTGTCTTCAAATGTGTTAAAAGTTGGTACTTTAATTCCTTTTATAGGATCAAATAAATCAGAGCCTGACCTAGTAATACTTCCGTTAAAACGCAGACTAGGAACTTCTTGAATGTGTAAATTCAATGTATTTATACAATTTGCTAAGCTACCAGTATAAGATAAATTATTAGCTGCAAGAATCCATTCATTTGATTTAACCCAAGTGCCATCAGTTTTTTGAACTTCTAAATTGCTATCACTATGGTATTCTGACTTATCACCTGTGATCATTTGTATGGTAATTGCTTGAGCTGAATCGGTAGCGTTTTCTAAACAATCTTTTATCGTTTTACTTGTATTTGATGGCTGGGCAGATAAATTGTTTTCTACTGTTATACTTGTAGGTTCAATGCTTTTAACCCTTAAAAAAGGTTCGGCACCTATGGTAATAGTTCCCCCAAATGGACTATTTAAAACTTCGGCTTTCATGTAATCTATACCAAAGGTGGACGCAGCACTTGGAATCAAATATCCACGAATGTGCGTAATGCCAGAACCTGTGGGTTCTATTGTTATATCGCCTTCCTCAGGTGGGAAAGGTATATCTATAACTAAGTCTGTTGCACTTTGCGTAATTGCGTTAAATGTAATGTCTAATTCAGGTATTTCATAATAAAAAACCCCATACCCTATGTAATCAAAAATGACCTCAATAATATCGGTAGATATTAAAGAAGTTGTAAATGTTATTTCTTCATTTGTTTTGCTATATGTATAATCACTTAATGGAAGTGCCACCGCATTTTTTATAACCCTTACAATATTAGCATCATCAGGGAAGCCAAAACAATCCATATCTGAAATGTCAAGCGTTGTGCCTACTGTATTTTCATAAGTTTGCGAACCATTCTTTAACCATTGAGCTGTGGTAAAAGTTATGTTCTGACTATTATCCACACTTGCTACATCATTGACAAGCCTATAATCACCACTTGATACAATAGCTCTCCAAACTGCTACATATTCAGTATCGTCAGGGTAAGGATCATCACCGTTGCCACTTGTATCAATTACCTCATTATTGTACTTGTACCCAATTGTGATATTTAAATTATGATCGCCATAATTAGTGTAAGTTTCAGGAACTATATTATCAAAAAAACTATAAGACTGATTAATTATATTAACTCCGCAGGTATTAGTATTTGAATCAGGTGTGGCAAATGGCTCATAATAGTATGTGTATTCAACGCAGCTTTTTTCTAATGGTGGATAAAAATCAAACTGACCGCCTACAAGCCTATTGTATTTGTCCGATGTAATAAATAAACTTTGTGATACAGGGGCTGACATTAACGCATTTAAATTCATTGGGAAAAACTCCGCACTGGTATCTAAATAATTTGCCACAGGGATAAACCAAAAATTGCCATTCCATTGCAATAACCTTGCGTTCCATACTTTGCAAATTTCATATAATACATCATACATAGATGAATAGTTATAATCAATACCCTCCGCACTTGTATCATATTTTACAAAACATTTTGTATTTACCCTAGTTGTATCTAATTTACTTTGATTGCTTAAGTTCTGTTGATCACTTTCTCTTAGTAATGTTTTACCTATTTGTATTGGGTTTGTGTAATTTAATTCTTGAACTATGCCGATGGTTGTCAAGGCTTCAACTATTAACTGACTATGAGTTCTGTACACATCGCTAGGCTTTCCATTTGCATTCCATACTGAATTTGTGTAATCCAACTCCTTTGCTAAACCAAAACCATCGGTTGCCACTACATTGAAGCTAAATGGGTAAGGGGCATCTTGAAATGTAACAAGGTCAGACATAATAAAGCCCATCCAAAAATCATAATGACCAGCTCCTTCATCCCTGCTTATTCTACACATAAAATCCCTATCACCACTTAATGCAAGGTCTTTTATAAATTCTTTTTCTGTTGATGTCGTAATTTGGAAATCAAACTCAACTTTACTGCCTAAAATAAGGCTGCCAACACCTCTATTATTTCCGCTATATGTAAGCCTAAAACCACCAGCTCCTAATAAAATATCAGAAGATTGACCGCTAAAGCCATCCTCCAATATTTCTAATCTATAATCCATTCCGTAAATGTCCGCAAAGTTGCAGACAAACCTTGTATTATATGCCATTTATTTAAAATTGTGTTCTACCACTAAATCTTCCGCTTCTTCTGTTTGCTTGTTCTACAGCCACAACAAGGTCATCACCTCGCAACCTAAATTCACCTGTCAAATTTCCGCCTTGTGTATCGCCTAAAATTGATCTTAACCTATCTAAAGGGGCAATAACCTCAGGATTCCCTCTACTAGCACTTCCATATTCACCCACCTCAGCCAATGTTCTTCCGCTTACAATACCACCATCAGCAAATTGTGGAATAGGCTGAGCAGCAATAGTAGCAACTTGGGCAGCACCCAAAGCAGCCACAACCGCAGCCAGTATTGGAGTGCCAAGCGTAGCAGTAATAGCAACCGCAGTGTTTGAAATTGCAGCAGCTATGGCAGCAGCTTTGTCAGCTCTTGCTTGTTTTGTTTTCATGGCTGCTATTTTTCTGTCATACTTTTCAGCCACTTTTGCTCTGTGTATTTCTTTCCGTTCCTCACTAATCCTTAGTTGGTCAATGGCTTTTAACCTTGCTTCTTTTTCTTGTTCTACTAATTGGATGTTTTGCCCAATCTTAGCACCAATACTTTCAAACACACCTGAAGCAATAGCCCCAACCGCAGCAATCATTGAACCTATGTCCGCAAATGTTAATTCAATTCCATCAGCTATCCTTTGGGATATATTTTCTAAATCAAGGTCATTAATTAAGTTTATAGCATAAGACAATCCACGACCAATACCAGCCATAGTACCCTCCATACTTGATGCAAAATTAGCAACCGCAGACAAAGCACTTATTCGGGATTGTTTTTCCTGCTCTATGGCTGCTTCATAGTGTTTGCGGTTTCTTTCATTCCTATCTATTATGCCTTGTTCTTCAAGTTCTGCAAGTTCTTTTTGGTATTTCTCGTTGAATACCATTAAGTCCGTTAAGGCATCTTTATATTCATCCGTTCCCTTTTTATATAGTTTTAGCTTTTCGTTTAGTATAAGCCTTTCCAAAGCTATTGTATCACGACCAGCAGCCTCCTCAATTCTTAACTTCCTTTCACGGTCTTTTATGAATGGAGTAGTTTTTTCTTTTTCTTTTGTTTCCCCATCGCCAGTTCCAGTACCAATACCTTGCGTTAAATTAATAAGTTGCTCCCTTAAATTTAAAAGTTCCTTACTTGCTGCTTTACCAGCTTTTTTAAGGTTGTTAATCTTTGCAGAAACCAAACCTAATAATTCACTTGCTATACTTCTTCTTTCGCCTTCATCCGTTGCTTTGCTAAACTTTTCCCTTAATGCTTCAATCCTTTCATCAAGGGTTTTGGTTTGCTCCGCTAATGCTTCGCTTTCCGTAGCGATCATTTTCTTAAAAACATCAAAGTCAAACCCTAAAAGGTCACTTATTGATATTGGATCAGGTGCTTCATCAGCAAAAGCATCTTGCCCAGCTTCAAACGCATCCCCTAATTTATTAAACCCTCTTTTTATTATTCCTTTGGCAGTATCAAAAGAATCGCTAAAATCACCGCTAAAAAATTGCTTAAAAAATAATGCAAAGTCTTTAAATTGTTCAATGGTATCTTTCACAAAACTTTGCAAGAAACTATATACTGCATTTACACCTTTACGGAAACTTTCACTACTTTGGTAAGCATTGTAAAAAGCCACACCAAGAGCAGCAATAGCGGCAACCGCTAAAGTTACAGGCCAAGATATAGCAGCCACTAAACCAGCAATTGCACTAAGACCAGCAGCTAAAGCCCCTAATCCCCCAATGACCACAGGAATTGCAGCGGCTATGGCAGTCATTTTTATTGCTACTTTTTTCTGTTCAGGGCTTAAATTCTTGAACGCTTTAGTTATTGCTTGTATTTTTTGAGTTAGCTTAGTCACAACCCCCTTTAAATCAAATGTTTCACTAATGTCATCTCCTAACTCAACAAGTGCCAAAGTCACATTATCTTTTAATGTACTCATTACACCTTGTAAAGTCCTACTTTGCCTTTCCATACCTTTGTAAAACATTCCTCCTTCCTCATTAGCCATCCGCATAGCAGCACTAACTTGCTCAAAACCTATCTTGCCTTTTGTTGTTAGTTCTTTGATTTCTATTGCTGACTTCCCAAGAGTATCACTAAGAAGTTGAATAATAGGTACACCTTGATTAATAAACTGCAAAGTATCTCTAGCGTCTAATTTACCAGCACCTTTCACTTGGCCCATTACAACCGCTAAACCTTTTAGTTTTTCGCTTGATCCTTGCGAAGCATTACCCAAAAGTTCTAATTGTTCCCTTGATTCTTCAATAGATAATCCAAAGCCCATTAAGGTCTTTTGTGCCTGTGCTAACCCTGCAATCTGAAATGGAGTCTTACTAGCAAACTTTTTCAAGTCCTCCATTATGTCCTTCGCCTTTTCGGTTGAACCTGTAAGCGTTCCAAAGGATGTTTCTAATACCTCCAACTCCGCAGATGCTTTTAAGGCTGCCCCACCTATGCCGATAATAGGTGCTGAAACTTTAAGAGCCATATTCCTTGATATGTTTTGCATCTTTCTAGCACTCTTACTCAGCGACTTTTCCGCCTTTCTAAGCCCAGAACGCAGCCCCATTGTAACCGCACTAACCTTAATTTTTAAATCTCCTATTGTAGCCATTATAATCCTTTTTCTTGTCGTTTACCAATATCTACTAATGAATCAAATTGATCGCCACCAGTAAACACCGCATTATCCATATTTTCAATTATTTTTTTCTGTTCTTCTGTCAATTCGCTTTTTAATGGTATTACCTTTGCCTCTTCATCCCAGTCAAACCTTACTAAATCTATAGGGCTTTTCATTCCTCCTTTTTTGCTATCTATATGGGGTTGCAATAACATCCAACTCTGCCACCTTGTGATATTATAATCGTGTTTTATTTGTGCATCTCTTTTGTCCCTGTAAGCATGATAACGCATCGCTAATTCATTGTATTGAAAATCCCAAAATTCATCCGCACTTAAACCCAAATAGCCTAGTAAAAACAAAAGGGAATCCCAAAAATCAATTTCTTTAGAATCCCCCTCAACATCTGTTCGCTCTTCAGCTATCTGGGCTATTACTTTGGGCTTGTAATACACTTTTCAAATAAAGCCATAATTTCCTCAAGGAAAGCCATACCCCCATCATCAAGCAATTCTTCAATATCCTCAAGTTTGAAATCAAACTTTTCCTTTGCTTTTTTAGCACCTTCACTTAAACCAATAAATAAAACGCTTTCGCCTAGTTTAATGGTATCGCCAAAGGCAGTTTGGCTTCCGTTCATTATTTGGTTAAAAGCATCTGCACCCATAGCAGCTTCTAATCTTTTCAGACCTCTAAGACTAAATCTAAAAGGCTTTTGTTCTCCGTTTATAGTTATATATTCCATTTAGGTTAATTTAAAAAAGGCAGGTAGCCAAAGCTACCCCCCCATAGGTTCAACAAATTATTAATTTGTGCCTTTTGTGATTGCACCAGCGTTTTCTAAAGATAAGCTGAATGAAGCAGCTTCCTCCGCACCTGATGAATTAAGTTCTACTGATGTGATAGTTGCATCACCCTCGTAGTAAACATCACCAGTTACATCGGTGGTAAAACGAATCTTAACACATTCACCAGCAATCCACTTATCAACTAATTCTTCTTGACCATAAGTCGCAGAATAGTCAATAAAAGCCGTTAAGTTAGCAGACCAAGACTTTAAACCTGCAATGGTATCTCTATATCCTGATGTATCTTTTGAAGTGATATCAACAGTTTCAGCACTAAAAGAAATAGTAGCATCAGTTGAATGGGCCACTTTGTTAAATGTGCCAGGAGTAGCAGATTCAAAGTATAATGTAAGCAAACTTGTGTTCACTATTGTTGTTGTACAAGCCATTTTTTATTTAATTTAAATTTTTAGCAATTATTTCAAATTTAAGTGTTTTTCTAAACACTTCATCCTCTCCACTATATCCATCCATCTCGGAATCAATAGTGGTGGAAAAAATACAAATACTTCCGTATTCGCCAGTTTTACGGCTTAATGCTTTTTTTGCTAAATCATTCACCTCAATAGCATTTAACGCATTTTCCGAATATGTATCTATTTGGACTAAGTAATTAGTCAAAGGGAATGGATCGTCTTTTGTCCTTATTGTATTGCTTGAAACAATACTGTAAACCATAAAAGTAGGCTCAATATGTCTTGGTGCAATAGATGGATATATCTTATTCCCTATTTCGGCAGTAAGATCTACATCATTAGACAAAATATTATAAATCGCTTTTTCTATCACTTAAACCCTATTTTTTTTCTCGTAACTTTTTAAAATCCTTTCAACTCCCCTAACCAAAATATTCAAAGCCTTTATACGACCTTGTTCGTAACCTTTAGCCATATATCCTTGAGGTTCTGAATGCCTTGTGCCATATTCCACCATTGCAGCGTAAAATGGATCAACTATATTATCATTCAATCCGTAATTTTTCGCATCTGAATGGGCTTTCCTAACCACACGAGGCCCGACATAAACCGCATTCTTACTCTTTCTAAACCTCAATACTTTTATTGATTTTCTTAGGTTTCCGCTATGGTAAGTTATTTTATCAGGCTTATCTTTCATAACATTTTCCCGATATCGGTAATGATTGTACTTACTATCGCTAATATTATTCTGAACTGTTTTTACAAATTCTTTACCAGCTTTCCTTAATAAGTACAATTTACGCCTTTGCGTATATTCTTTAGGTAGATTATCCAACTTTTTAACTATCTCAGCTACTTCCTTTTCTAATTCCCTTGTGGCAGCAGAAAATTCTTTAGCCATAATATCTGTACGCACTTTGCGTTCCCAATACCCTAAGTTAATTGCATCCGATAACCTACCCATAAATATACAAAATTTTAGCTTTAAAAACTTATACTTAAATAAAGTCTTTATGGCTGCTCGTTAGCTTCAATTACATCTGTCGCACCAGCAAATTCATCCAGTGTTTTTAAGTGAGCATACGCTTGAGCATAAAAATTATCCGTTGATGTTTTATCAAAAGTAATTTGTAGCCTGTCTATTTTCATAGTTTCCCCACCTGCTTCTCTAGTTGCTTTATCAGGGAAAGTTTGAATAATACATTCGCCTGTAATAATTTTTTCTGTGGTTTCCTCAGTTTGTGAAACTTCTTGCCTTGTTCTTATCTGAGAAATTCTCACATAAGCTTGATCAAATGTTTTACCATAAAGGTCTTTTGAATATTGTAAAGCCATTTTTTTTAAATTATGTTTATTAAAAGAATTATTATTTTATATTGTGTAAGTATAATGAACTGTTCTAGTAACACTCGAAACGGCAGAACCAGTGTGATCGTATAATTTGAATTTAACTGATGTACCCGCCAAGTATTGAGCAATAACAATAAACTCAGCTGCGGAACTTTCAAGCGTTGCAGTTACCCCATATAAAGCCGTAGATGGCAGCGTAACGGTTGCTTCTCCAGCACTATTAAAATTTAAAGAAGATTTAGTTTGGTAAGTTCGTGTTGTTTTTACTACATTGCCCGAAGCATCAACTCCTAATATTTTAACTGGTGTGCCATCGTGGGTAGTGCCTGTATAGGTATTTAGAAGTAGTTGACCATTCTCTTTTAATGTATAATTAAGAGATTCCGAACCAGCTCCATTTTGATAAAACCTTAAATCCCCGCCAACTTGAACTACTCTTGTATATTCTGTATTATCTGAACTATAAAGTATTAAGTTTTTTTGTGTTTTTACATATAAACCCTGCTCAAAATTTGCTGAACCATAAAAGTAAGCGGCTTTACTATCTTGCAAAAGCATTATATCATCGCCATCACTATTCTCAACAAGCAAAGTGTTAGTAGCTGAAGTATTGCCTGAACCAACTATGTGAGTCCTTGCACTCGGAGTTGAATTCCCGATGCCAATGTCACCGTGTCCATTAACTAATAAAGCAGTACCATTATAAACATCTACTTTTAAAGCACCAGCATTAGTCATATTTGACGTATGTGCTGAAGAGTCAACTTCTAAGGTGTATGCCCCGTTTGATTTAGTTGCATTTGTAGCTTCAATTATTACACTTCTACCAGTTGAGAAATCTCCACTTACTTCCAACTTCGCAATAGGAGTCGAAGTCCCAATCCCTACGTTTCCTCCATCCAATATAACCATATCAGCAGTAGCAAACGATCCAGTTCCTGAAACAAAAGCAATACCACTTAAAGAAGCATCATAACCTAATTTACCAACTTGCGACCCCGCTTGATGAAAGTTCAAAACAGAATCCGAAGAAACTGGAGCGTCTAAATATAATTGAGAAGCGAAGGGGCTGGTTGGATGATTACCCCCAATTCTTACTGTACCCCCCTCAATGTCAAGTTTCGCACTCGGATTCGAAGTCCCGATGCCCACGTTGCCTCCAGCAGCAAAATAAGTGTGGTCTCCTCCACCTACATAATCATACAACCTCAACCCTGAATCTGCATGAGTAAGAAATCCCCATTTGCTATTTCCTCCTCGCATAAACCTAAAGATTACATCGTCAGAAGCATTACTCCCAGCAGCAAAATAAACATGACAATCTCCATCATCTACCACTTCAAGTTTCGCACTCGGACTCGAAGTTCCAATTCCAAATGAACCTCCGTTATTAATGTAAGAATTATTATTCGGTCTTGCATCTAAAACTATATCAGGATTTTCACTTGAATCCCTCAATGTCAATACTCCACCCGTTGCAGTAGGGGTTAAGGTTAACATTTCGACGCCATCCGTTTTATTTACTCCTATTACTCCTTGCACCGATAAAGGTCTACTCGGACTCGTAGTCCCAATGCCCACCGCTCCTGTGTCTGTAATAGTAACCTTTGCATCGTTATTTTCTCTAAATTGTAAAGAACCAATAGAATCTTCTAATATAGACCACTCATTGCCTCCCGTTGTCCCATTAAGAATTAAAGCGGGAAGAGTGTCTGTTATTTTAATATCGCCTCCATTCACCTCCAACTTAGCACCCGGAGTCGTAGTCCCGATGCCAACCGCTCCTGAGTTATTAATTTTCATTCGGAGCGTTCCCGTTGTAGTTGTATTATTTGCAGCAGTATAAAAATCTATAGAAGTCGCAGCATTACCTAAACTTGTCCCCCCTCCAACTTGAACAACATTTGAACTACTTGTTGAAGCTCCTGTAAACATTATTACGGGTTCTTCAGCATTTGTATAATGAGTAGTTGCAATCCTAAAGTTTTTATTAGCTGCATCTGTAGTCACATTCCTACCTATAAAGAAGTTATCAGTTGAGGTAATCTTTCCTACTTCAATATCATTACTCGTACTATTTCCCGCATCCGTCACCTCTTGAAGTGTTGGTGTCAATACACCCGCACTTGTAGTCTTAACCACATTACCCGAAGCGTCCACCCCTAAGAATGAAGTTGGTGTACCGTCAAAGTTTGTGGATGTGTATTGAGGAAAAGTATGCTGCCCATCACCACCAATTATTAAAGTATTTCCATTAGAGCTTGAAACAACAATATCACTACCTGAATTACTTTCTATTTTATGAGTATCACCCGAAATAGCGGGAGCTATCTTTAAATATCTACCACCTACAAATTCATCTAATTGCAAGTAATTAACATTCATTATAGCATTGCCTCCGTCTGTGATTTGCAACAAATCCGTTCCATCACTGTTCTCCACAAGTAATGAAGTAGTGCCTGAAGTATTACCTGAACCTTCTATGTGAAGCTTCGCAGAGGGAGATGTTTTGTTTATGCCCACATTAGCTCCATTTTCTGCAAAAGTTATGTAAGAATTGTCGTGGTAAAATCTTGCGGCTTGAGTTGTTGAAGAACCAACCGAAAATCCTGTATATGCAGTACCCGATGATATTCCGAACTTGTTTGTAGTTCCTGACTGTTGTGTAAAGAATTGTTCATTAAAAGAACCAAAAATATGCAACTTCGAACTCGGAGAAGAAGTCCCGATGCCTAATGACTCTGCACTTGCATCCCAAAAAAGTTTCTGATTTGTTCCAGTATCTTCATAAAAACCAATATCTCCGTTTTTATCAATTTTTAAACGGTCTCTTAAATTTGTGGTTTCTGTTGTTGAAATTAAAATCGCTGATTCTCCTGTTGTACTTACTGATTGAGTTCTGATTTGAGCTTTTATAGGCTCTGTCGGATAATTATAATCAGCAGAAACAAAATCTATCGAACCAATAACTTCATCAAGACCAATGAAATTATCAGTTGATTTAATCTCTAACTTAGCACTTGTATTTGATTCAATTATTGAGTTTCCAACTATGTGAAGCTTTTCACTCGGAGTTGAAGTCCCAATGCCAACCGATCCAGCGGAAGTAATACGCATTTTTTCAGTACCACTTGTATAACTTGCTAAAAAAATACTTGTAGAACTTGCATTTAGTATTGTACCTGTAGGACCAGCATCAATAGGACCTAAATAAGCAGTATTACCCGCATTAATACCAAGCATCCTTACATTAGCATTAGCAGTTGTATAAGAACGGAAGTAATTTGCATTTCCTAAAATGATGTCATTAGTAGCTGTATTCCCCCCATCAGTAACCTCTTGCAAATTAAAATCTGTGCTTACTGGGTATGTTGTTGATCCCACCCATATTTGACCATCAGCTAAGTTAGGTATATCATTTGTCCTTAATATTGATGAAACAATCAATGAACCACTACTGCCCGAACCTACCCTTGCAATCTTTGCTATATTCTGAATATAATTTGTTGATCCTGTTGGTTTGGTCATTGTAATACCTCCACCAACTTTTACATAAACTGTATCATTAGATGATGTTGATGTGCCATCTATTATGTCAGTTGTGATATTTGTAAGATACCCACCTTGAACCACATAGCCTTCAGCATTGTTTATCAAATCAGTTTCTAATAATCCAATAGCAGGCATTTTTGCAGGATCAGAAGCATCAGCAGGGGCAATCTGTAGCCTATTACTTGAACCAACATTGCCAGTAATATAAACAGGAGTTCCCTTTGTTATTGTAGCACCTGATGTATTTTTAACTGGGATATGTGTTGATTCTGCTGTACCACCAGCAGCAGTAACCAATGATGTTAAATCAACAGTGACAGTCCCACTGTCTGAATCCGTCAAGGTTAATACATTAGAAGCATTTAATGTCAAAGATGTGTTAGTGGTATTTGTATCATCTAAATAACTACTAAGGTCAACGGAACTATTGCTTCCACTTATGGTGAGAATATTTCCAGTTAAATTAAGCGTTTGATATCCATCTTGTGTTATTATAACAGTTCCCCCAGATGTAGGAAAAGAACCACCGCTAAATATACCCATATTCTATTTTTTATTTCTCTAAGTCAAATTTTTGTCCAGTTATCCTTATATACCCATTTCTTCTTTCTTCAAACTCCTCATTTATGCTTACTATCTTGTAAAACCTCTCACCTAAAACCCCATTATACTTTATGATCATATCTTCAGTCAAACCAATAAAATACCTAATAACAAAATCTAATTCATTTACAGGGACTTGCCTCCCGCTCAACTCCTTATTTTTATCTTCGCCTGTTGGTTTAATAACATACGCCCAAGTAGATTTTAAAGTAACATAAGTTACAGTTTCCCCCCCAATAGCATCTCTCACTATGCTTTTTTGCAAAAATTCAATACGACTATCTAACTTGCCAATCATATTCTTTTAATGCTTACTTGGTTTAATAAATATTCTACGCTTGTTCTTTTTTGTTTAACCTTTTCCACCCTATTTTCAAACATATCACTCACACTTAAAAGAATAGCTTGATGCATTTGTTTAGGTATGTCCGCCAATGCAACCCCAGCACTATAAGTAACCTTGTAAGACTTCTTTTTATCGGTTTTTAACCTTGTACCTAATGCATTGGTAATATTTATAATATCCGCAGTTACATCTTCTTCAGTTCCGTCAACTTCATCAATAGCAACAACGCTAGTAATACTTACCAATGGGTTCATACTTAAAAACACATATTCCTCAGTAATATCAGCAGTTAAATGCTCCTCAAAGTTTTGAACTCCAATAGCTATATTGGTGTAATCCTCAACAAAATTATGGGCAGTTTCAATGTAGCCATTTATCAAAGAATCCTCCTCAGTATAATCTACCTTTAGGTGATCCTTAACGACATCCAAACTGGTTAAATCTTTAGAACTTAATTTGCGTAACATATCTTATTTTTTTGTAGTTCTTTTTCTACGCTTTGGTTTAACTTCAGCAGTTTCTATAATTGGTTCAACTGTTGCAACCTCAATTTTTTGTTCTTCTGGGCAATCTTCACCATCTTTGCAATCGTCACAATTACAAGGCTTATATCTTTCGGCATAGCCAACTTCTACATATCTGTTTGCTACATATATAGGCACATCAATAACATCGCCAATATTACCGCCAAATTGACCAATCAAAGTTTTTAAAAGTTTAATTTGCATCTTTATAATGGTTTTAAAAAAGGGCTGCCACTATCGCAGCAGCAACCCCCCCCTCTAATTTATATTAAAAACTATGCTATTAATTAAGCCATCGTTAAACAACGGAAAGCAGCCGCATCAATAACTTTAGAATCAAATCTTGCATATCCTAAGAAAGCAACTTGTAAATTATCAGCATAACGCTCATCTAATCTACGGAAGTTGTAAGAACCAGCCTGACGGATGATAAACTTAGAGAAATCAGCAACCGCAATCGGCTTAGTACCTGTTGCAATATCAGGCATAGCGTTGTTGATCATTACTGGCACACCTTCAATTCTTGTAGGTTCTCCAGTTGTTGCATTACCCTCTTGATATAGTGGACGATCATCGCCAGTTCCAAATGCAAGTTTACGAACTTCTGCCAATGTAGCATCATTCATAACAATACGGAAAGATGGATTAGCTCTGTATGCTTTATCTACTGAGTGGATAAGCCCTACTAGTTCTTCACGAGTGAAAGCAGTAGCAGAAGCCGCAGTAACACCCGTAGTGATTCCGTTCATGAATCCTGTTGGGTTAGGTGATGTTCCGTTACCATTTGTGAATGCTTCTTCTAAAGCACGACCAAAACGATCAGCAAACAAACGAGCAATCTGCCCAGTCAAGTTCACATCATTATCTTGGATTAACTCAATAGATAGTAGAACCATAGTTCTAATCATATTAGCCCCTACTTGTACAGAACCAAATGTCATGTCAGTAGCAGAAACCAAAGCTGATTCAGTACCCCAACCAGCAAGAACCGCAGTTTCGTCAACTGTTGGCATATCAATATTTCTACCATGAGAAGTAGAAACCAAAGTAGCTACATCAATTACATTTGAGTAGTACTTTAATGCTTCATATAGTTCTTGACGGAATTCATCTGGAACAATGTAGCCACCATTAGCATCTGAAGCAGATACAAGGTTTGCACGAGTTTCAGCGTTTAGTCCTTTATTACCATTTCTAAGGTATGCTTCAAATGCTTCCATTTGGTTTACCTCAATAGCTGGAGTAATTTCAACATCTGCAACTTCCTCAGTGAAGTTTGCAATTCTTTCTTGAACTTCAATAGACTGTGCTACATTGTTCAACTCTGCGATTAATTCCTGTGACTTTGCAGCTTCCTCAGCATTCAAAGCACGATCCTCAATGTTAGACAAAGCAGTAAGTTCAGCTTTGATTGCTGCTTCTTGCTCTTTCAAGTTTTTAAGTTTCATAAAAAAAAATATTTACTTTAATATTAAAGATGTTTCAAAATAGATTGAGGATATACTAAAGCCTCTTTTTCACAAGGTTCTTCAACCTCTGGCTCAGTAGTAAAATCCTCATAGCTTCTTTTAACTAATTCAGTAGCTTCATAAGCAGGTAGGCTAACGATACTAATTTCAAATAATTCTTTAACTTGTTCAATAGTTCTAATCACCTTTTCACCTACTTTATTCCAGCTATCTTTTTCAACAGTGAATCCAAAGGAGTTGCCCTTAAGGTCACCACGCTCAACAAGTGTGTAAACATCTCGACCTAGTTGCGTATTAGGTAAATCAAGCATAAACTTAATACCTTTTTCGTCTTTGTCAAGTTTTAAAGTACCAGCCGATTGTCTGCCTAATACATTAGCATAGTCATGACCATACAAAGCCAATACATCACTATTTCTATTTAATGCGTTGTCTAAAGCGTTTTCTTTAACTACTTCAGTAAAACCGCCTAAATCCCTTGATTCACTATTGAAAACTATTGCATATCCTTCTAAAAGCATTTTGTCTTCATCTTCAGACATATATGCTCTAAGTTCTACGCTTGGAAAAAATTGTTTATTATTCATTATCTTTTATTTTTGATGCTGCCCAAGTTTTTGCAGATTTACCACCCCATAGTAAATAGGAGATCGTTCCGCAGGCTTTTGTATCGCTTGGGTTATAATATTCTTCAGCCCTACTTAAATAGGAATACATTCTTTTTATTGTATCCATACTCAAAGGCTCTTTGTTTGCTAATTGCCTAGCCCTTATTTTCCCGACTTGAGTAGCACATTTGTTGTTAACCTCCTCATTTAATTTTATACCTCTTTTAGCATTATTAACAACTGACTCAGGGTAATCATTGTAAGTTTTAGCATTTCGTTCTTGTGGTACATCATAATAATCAGAGTCATCAACATAACCCAAACAATCGCATCCCTTTTTTGATTGTAAATTTCTTTCTTCATTAGAGTTTTTCTGCCCTAAATAATCATCCTCAATATTACCCATATTGACTTGAACGAAGTGCTTTTTACTTCCATCTGTATTAAGTGGAACAAGCCCTTCCATCATTCTGATTTCATCAATATTTACCGCTCCAATATTAAATAAGTTTCTTAAATATTCGCCTCTTGTTTTGCTATCAGCTTTTAATAAATCGTCTAAATTTAGCTTAATACAATAACCAGCCATTTTGTCGGCTTCAGTTAGCAGCTTCCTACTAAACTCACTTTCTAGTTTGTTTAAATGTTCTATGACAGTATGCTTAACGAATGCAAGGTTTAAACTCTCAACATTTTGCATCGTGGACTTTGATAAGTCTTGCAATAGGAATGGAGGAACTCCAAAAATACGGCTAAATTCACCGATCAAATAATTATTAACTTCAACAAATCCCGCCTGTGCTGGACTAATGGTCAAAGTTTCATAACTCATACCTTCATCCAAGATTAACTGCTTACCAGCTTTGCCACTACCCGAATAACGACTAAGGCTATTTTTTAACCTTTTATGTGCTGAATCAGACAAGCTAGATGGATGCTTAATTACACCACTTAAAAAACCACCATTTTGATAATACGCCTTTCCAAAATTAATGGTATGCAAAGCCAATTCAAAAATAGACCTATTTAAATCAATAGTACTAAAGCCTAAAAACCCATTAGTAGTCGAACCTTGTAAATGGATTATTTCATCAGGTCTATAAAATTTCTTTGTACCTCCAAGCTGATTTATTTCATAACGGATGTTGCCATTTTTTAAAACCTTAACCGTAACGATATCAGGATGCAGCAACCTTAACGAATCAACATTATAAGTATTTCTATCCCTTTCAATAATTGCAAAGCCATTGCCATGAATTAAAAGGTTAGTAATTAATGTTTCATAAAAAACGACCTTGTCATTTATTGCATTAGGCTCGTAATTAAGCAAATATTTTAAACTATGGTCATTAATATTTTCTAAATATCCGCCTTCTTGCTTTTGCATCACATTTACAGGAAGCCCAGCAATAGTTGAAGCAATAACACCAATAGCCCTTTTTACTGCTGGTATTGATAAAATAGTTGCTTCGTTTACTATAATGTCAGTAGAAAAAATTCCTTCGGCTAATACATCACCAATGCTCACCGATGGATTTTCTAAGGAAATGTTAGCCCCTCTAGTGAAAATACCTTTAATTCTGTCTAATAATGCCATAATTTAAAATATAGGGCAATATAACAAAAAAAATGTTTGTATTATTCAAGTTAAAAAACCTATGCCAAATTAATGACATAGGTTCTAATTAACAAACAATAACACTATTTACTAATCAACAATTCATTTTAAGCCATAAGGTAAATTGAGTTAATTTATATGAATTTATAATTCTTTTTAATTTTTTACTATAATTTGGATCGGTTGCATATTTTTTATCCTGAAGAATTTCACAAAATTCAAAAGCATTTAATGTATGCCAATTCACATCTTGATATCTCTTATTATTATACAACCAATAAGCCCGATCTTGTAAACAATGCTCAACATTATCATAAACCCTAAAGTTCTCAATTTTTATCACCTTTTTCCCTTTTAGGTATTCTGTAGTTTCAAACTTTCCGCCTTTTTTGGTTTTCCTATATTCTTTTACACCAAAATAATTATTTGCTTTTTTACTTAACTCAGATTGCCCCCAACCGCTTTCTAAAATAGCCTGAGCAATAGTAACTTCAGCAGGTATGCCATATTTGTCATCTAAAACCACTGCATCAACTGCTATAGACTCAAAAAAAACTATTTGATAATCTTTTAAATCTATGTTGTTTGTAAACCATTGTTTTGATGCTTGAGTTATATATTTTTTTTCAACTTCTACAATGCTTTCAAGTGATCTACATCCTAAGTCTTTACTATCTGGTAAACAAGCAATACAAGTGCTTAAAATACATAATAATAAAATCTTTTTCATGTTGATTAGTTTTAGTATTAATAATGGAGGAAACTCTCCCAAATTTCCCCCAAAATGTAATATCTGAATAAGTACAAATACAATATAAAATAACTTTTATTTAAAAACAAATTTATGATCCGCAATTTTCACAATTTTCAGGATCTTCAATATTACAAGTTATCTCTCCGCTCTTAATTTTTTCATCCATAGCTGCCAACCTGCGTTCAAAATCATTTAAAGCATCTTCAAAATCAATATTAATAATTTTTATAATACTCCCATTTTCAACTGGCTGCATTTGGCCATCTTGCAAAGAATATAATGACCAAGTTTCTTTTTCAATAAATAAATTAAAATAATTAGGTAATTTTTGAAACACCATTTTTTTTAGTTTTAAAAGTTTTATAATTCCATAGGTATAGTTATACCATATTGACCATTTATGACCACACCGCAACCAATGGCAGGTTTTTTGCCACGCTTTGCATAAGCAAAAGCATATTGATTAAAATCAATTCCGCAGCCTACCTGCATCCCAAAAATGCGGAAATTTTGCCCTACATAGGTTTCACAATAAAGCTGGGTATGTAAATGCCCTTGTACACTGCTTTGCATATCTGCCCGACATTTTGTCCTTGCAGTGCCACCCTCACCATGAACATACTGAACCCCATCAATAACAACACGATCAACCCACTTCCAATTAGGAGTATTTAGCACATCATTGTATTCCTTAATCCAAATTTTAGGTATTGCACTACTAAACGCCTTCCGCATTATTATCCTGTCATGATTACCAATTGTAACATAAGCATCAGGAAAAGCTTTATAATATTTTGCTAACCTATTAATGGCTAGTTCAAGTTCTTGACCTCCGCCAAGCCCATCAGGATCAGTTTCATGAAAGCTGCTATAATGGGAATCAATAACATCACCAATAAAAACCACAGCGTTACAATTAAAATCATTATACGCCTTTATGCAGTGATCAACATACGAATCTAAGTCAAATGGACAATGCAAATCGCCAATAATTAAAACCCTGTTTTCATTTTTATTCCAAAACTCAAAGTTTTGCTTTTTTTGACCTCTTAATCTTGGTCTAAATGATTTTTTCATATAAAATAATGTTTTGTGTAGCAACTCTACACCAAAAATGAGTAAAAATATGCCCTGTGTAGGCTTTTTAACCACCAAAAACGGTCTAAAACCCCCGTCATTATTAGGTTTGTGTATGTTTTTTGTTTTTTTGTGTTAAAATTGCCCTATATAGCCATATATAATACTACTATTATACCTTTTATAATTTTGTGTAAATATATAGGTAAATCCCTACACAGCTACACAGAACACACTAAAACCCTTACCATTGTTAGGTTTATAGAATTTCAATCCCTACACAGTTGCTACACAAAATTAAAAATCCCTACACAAAACCCCTTTTTTGTGTATACTTTTAGAACCATGATATAGATGCATCTTCATTTTCATACCTTGATTGTGTTCCTATTTTTTCATTTTCCCAACTTAGCCAGTTTCCAAATGCCATCGTACACGCTACCCAAGTATCGATTTTATTACTACTTTTTTTCTTATCTGGTTTAATTAATCCCGCAAAATTGGACTCTAATACAATATTCCCACGCTGCCAATTTAACATTGGGCTATCTTGGTGGGATATTTTGCCTAATACTAACTGTTTGGTCATTTCTTTAAATGTTGAACCCATAGTATTAAAATTCTGTGCAAATGGGTGTATATCAAATCCGTCATTTGCTAGGTCTGTTATTAATTGGGCTGCGTTCCATTTATCTATGGCTATTCGCTTGACCTTATATATTTTGGCTAAACGCTGTATTTCACTTTGAACAAGGTAATTATCAATCATATTGCCATTAGTAAAGGTCAATTCCCCATTATTAGCCATATTAGTAAACACCGAATAGTTCTTTTTGCCATAGGTTTGCCTATTATCCTCAGGAAAATAATTAAAGTGCTTAAAAACCTTATGTTTAGGAAAAAACAATGCTATTGATGTTAAATCGTCCGTCATTGATAAATCCACACCCATAAAGCATTCCTCCCCAAGTAAGGTTTGATCTTCAACTTTAAACGAACATTTTTTCCAATCTTCATCACTTATCCACACATCCCCACCCGCTACAAATTGATTTAAATTTTTAGTTCTAAAACCGTTAAGACTTCCGCTATTTTTTGCGGTTTGATATTCATTATTTAACCATTCTAAGCTTACCACCCCTGCCCTTGAAGCTGGGTTAGCTTTTATCCAAGTTTTATTATTATGGTAGTCATCGTCAGCATCTAATTCCCAAATCATAGGAAAAAATGTATCGTCTTTGGCATAGCCCTCCAATATATCCTTTCCAACTTTATACATATTATGCAGTAAACCTTCAAGCACAAAACCTGCAGTTGTAACAAATAACATTAAAGGCTGAGTCCTATGACCACTACCCGAACGCATAACATTAACAAGCGAATCATCTTTATATTCGTGGCATTCATCAAAAACGGTAAGACTTGCCCCTAATCCATCTAATGTGCTTGAGTTTGATGCTAAGTATTTACAGACCGCCTCAGAATCATTTTTTTTCTCTATTTGATATTTTCTTATATCTACAACATTTTTGATGGCTTGTGATTGACTTGAAAGCTTTGTAAGCATTGTTTGAGCAGTTTGGAAAACTATCCTTGCTTGATCCGAGTTATTCGCCACGCTATAAGTTTCCGCTGCACCTTCCTTATCAAATAAAAACTGGTATATCATTATTGCTGAAGCCAGTGCAGATTTTCCATTTTTACGGCTTATAAGCAGCAAAGCGTTCCTATACCGCCTTGTATTGTCGCTTTTCTTTTTAAAACCATATATGCACCCAATAAAAAAGACTTGAAAAGGTAAGATACATTCCCCAAATGTCATTTCGGTATAGCTGCCTTTAGTCATTGGGAAAGTGGACATTATTTTAAGAACCCTTAAAACTTCATCTTCATCAAAATAGTATTTTTTACTACCTTCTAAATCTTTAACCACATTTTCAACTAATTTGCTGATCGCTTTAGGGTAAACTTTATTTTTCTTATCGGCTATTACATTATCAATAAAATCATCAAATATTTTTAAGTAATTCTTCATTATGGTTTGGTTTCATTAGCTTAACAATTCTTTGAACGGATCACTATTTGCCTGTGCTGCTACAATATCGTCAATGTGGTCTTGAAAGTGTGATATTTTACGCCTATTAAGTGAACCAATAGCAAGTGACTGCTGATTTTGAAATATACGCTGGTGGCATCCATTAATGACCGCATTTAGCCTTTTAACCTCGTTACCAGCATCGTCACCACTTTTCACAATGGCTTGTTTCATTTGTTCTTGTAGTATGTCAAGCATTAGCACATCTTTGCAATAGCTACATATTAGCCTAGCATCAATATCCATACCCGCACCCGCTTGATTCAGGTGATCTACTATTTGGTCAAATATTAGTTTTTCCGCCCTTGTAAGTTTTACAGGTGGCTGAACTGTAATTTCAAATTTTTTGCCAGTAGTGAAGCGGTCAGGGTTTCTGCCATCCTCCATTTTTTCCGCTAATGATTTCCTTGTTCTTCCCATAATTATAAGCGTTTAATAATTGATTAATGAAAAGGGCTTTCAAATGTGTTTTGCGTTTTTGCTGGG
>Ga0222718_10000679_pt1 | contig 34758 bp, 45 predicted proteins | sample C33_27DmetaG_FD_165045 | JGI IMG/M metagenome (GOLD analysis project Ga0222718, IMG submission 165045) | Estuarine water microbial communities from San Francisco Bay, California, United States - C33_27D | ecosystem: Environmental > Aquatic > Marine > Unclassified | place: USA: California...
AATACTTATTACACCAGAAGAGAATGTTACACCAGTACCACCACTTAAATATGCTTCAACATCAGAATCTGCATATTGTGTAATTGTTGTATCAATGACACCAGAACCAGAAATTGTTATTCCTGTTCCACCAGATATATGGGCTAATACCTCAGCTTGATTTGGGCCAGTATATGTTATTACACCAGTACCAGAATCATAAGATAATGAACCATCTCCTCCACTATCAGTTACAGATATTGCACCTCTAGCATCAGAGTCTGTATATTGAGTTATTGTTGAAGATATCTGACCAGAACCGCTTATTGATATTCCAGCACCAGCACTCAAATATGCTTGTACATCTGAATCACCATAAGAAGAACCAAAAACTGTAACTGTCCCACCCATACCAGAGTGTGATGAACAATAGTAATAAAGAATATCTGGAGTAGCAGCATTAACTGTATACTCCACATACGCTCCAGCACTACCTTGTGTACCGTTAGATGTTTTGCCTGTTGTGTATTCTGAACCAGAGTTATGAGTTCCATCTTCTGTTTCAGATAAAGCAAAAGGATGAGAAGCAGTTGATGAATCTGATAAGTCAAATCTATAAACTATGCCTGGGTTAAAAGATATAGTTGCATTTGCTTCACCATCAATTAAGAAGTTACCACCAGAAACAGTTACAGCATATTCTACAATTGCAGTATTGTCTTCAAAGTTTATTGTTTTATTTGTAAGTGTGTTTGTAGAGATAGCAGTTATATAGCTACCTAAATCAGAAATTTGTGACTCTGTAATACTTAAAGCTGCTTCGTGTTGAGTTACAGAGCTTTCAGTAATATTTGCATCTGGTACATTTGCCCAAGTAACTACAGAACTTAAATCGTTTGTTTCTGCTGTTAAATAACTTTGTAAGTCTGATATTTGACTTTCAGTTATAGACAATGCAGCTTGATGCTGAGTTACAGAACTTTGTGTAATGTTAGCGTCTGGAACATTAGCCCAAGTTACAGCAGATGTTAAATCATTTGTTTCAGCAGTTAAGTAAGATTGTAAGTCGGATATCTGACTTTCTGTAATTGTAAGTGCAGCTTCGTGTTGTGTAACAGCACTTTCAGTAACAGTTGTAGATAAAGCTACTGCACCTGTACCATCAAAGCTAATTGCTGTTGCAGTTACATCTCCAGTTAAAGAAAAGTTTTGTCCAGAAGCTAAAGCTGTTGCTGTATCTGCATTACCAGTTACATCACCTTCTAAGTTTGCAATTAAAGTACCTACTGTATGTCCAGTTGCAGTTATATCTACAGTTGTTGTAGGTTCTGTTTGTAATCCGTGGAATAATCTAAATTTATCTGATTGTGAAGCATCCCAAGCTAAACCTGCATACTTAGTAGTAGAAGATTGTACATACTTACCATAAAAACCTATATCAACAGAGTTTCCTGTGTTATCTTTTGCATATTTAAAGAGTGGGTCGGCAACTGTTACAGTAGTAGAGTCAACTTGTGTAGATGTACCCTCAACTGTTAAGTTACCAGTAATTGTTGCATTTCCGTCTATAGAAATATTTGCAGCTGTAATATCGTTAGAGTTAAGAACTCCATCTACAGTTACATCATTAAAAGTTACATTGTCAGTTGTTCCTACTGCTTGTCCTATTGATATAACACCAGATGAGAAACTAACACCTGTTCCACCAGATAGATATGCCTCGACATCTGAATCAGCGTACTGTGTAATAGTTGTAGCTATAACACCTGCACCAGAAACTGTAATACCAGTTCCTCCAGATATGTGTGCTAATACTTCAGCTTGGCTTGGTCCTGTATAAGTAATAACACCTGTTGTGTTGTCGTAACTTAAGGAACCGTCACCACCACTATCTGTTACTGAGAGGTCTGTTAAATCAATATAGTTAGCATTATTTGTAAGCTCTGTAATATTATCGCCAGATTGTAAAGCACTATCAGCTAATGCACCTTGTGCAGAAGTAGCAAATGCTGTACTGTCATTACCATCTAAGGTATCTGCATCTACATTAAGAGCATCAACAAATGCTTTATCTACTCTGGTATCTATAGCAGAGTTTGCTCTTGCATCTGTGTAATAAAGATTTGTACCTTCTGATAAGTCAGTAGTAGATTTAGCACTAAAAGCTGTATCAAATCTTGCAGTTGTATAGTAAAGGTTTGTACCTTCTGATAAGTCTGTTGTACTTTTCCCTGCAAAGCTTGTATCAAATCTACCTTCTGTGTAGAAAAGATTTGTTGTTCCCTCTACTAGGTCATCAGTATCAAACTCAGTAAAGTCTATAGATAGTGCTAATGTATTAGCTGCATCATCATAAGTAGCTGTAATTCCTGTACCGCCACTAAACAAACTTTGTACATTATCTTGGAGTGATTCAACTATTTCAGTTAAATCCACACTCAAAGTTAATTGATTACCTGCATCGTCATAGCTGACATCAATACCTTCAGTATTAGCATCTACTAATAGTGCAGATATTCTGTCATCCACTCTTTCATCTGTAAAGAAAAGATTAGAACCTTCTGTAATAGAACCAGTATCAAACTCAGAAAAGTCTACAGCTAGTTCTAATTGATTACTTGAATCGTTGTAAGTTGCTGAAACACCAGTTCCTCCAACAAATAAACCTTCAACATTATCTTGTAATGACTCTATTATTTCTGATAAATCAGTTGAAATTGTTAAAGAGTTTGATGCATCATCATAACTAATATCTATACCAGATGTTGTGGAATCTACTAGAAGAGCTGCAACTCTGTCATCAACTCTTTCTTCTGTATAGTACTGGTTTGTACTACCTTCTGTTAAGTCGTCTGTATCAAAGTTTGAAATATCTGATACTTGACCAGTAACATTACCTATAAAATTAGCTGCTACAAAATCATAAGTACCGACTGTCCATCTATCATTTGTTTCATCCCATAATAAACTTACATTAGTATCAGACCCTCGCTCTATCTCTATTCCAGCGTCTTCTGTAGGTGCTCCTGTTACGTTATTATTTAAAACTATTGTGTTGTCATCTACAGTTAATGTTTCTGTATTTAAGACTGTTTGAGTACCATTGACTGTTAGATTACCGTCAACAATCAAGTTATTAAAGGTTGGGGAGTCTGTAGTACCTAGTCCTATAGAAAGTCTTGCAACATTACCTGTTTCAAGTACAAAATTACTACCGTCTCCAACAATAATCCCACCATCTGTTGGTGTTAAACCTGCAATGTCTTCTAATTGTTGGTCCCAAGATTGTACATCTGTACCTATTTCTAAACCTAGATTAGTTCTTGCACCAGCTGCTGTAATCGCACCAGTACCACCATCTGCAATATCTACATATTCAGATGCTAGAAACTCTGCTAAACCGACTAAATCGGAACCAGTATAATCTCCTCTAATTGGTGTTTTTGCTGCCATTATTTCCTTATGCCGCCATTGTTAAATCTTTTGTTAACGTACTTCCATCTGATAAGGTGAAAGTAAAGGTTAGACTATCTCCAGTTGTGTTTGCTGGCATAATCATAAACTTATAAGTGTTACCATCTGATTGTAGCAGACGTAAAGCACGGGTTGAGAGACCTACGCTTGAACCACCACCATTTACTGATTCTGAAGTAGTTTGATTTATAAAAAAGTTTCTCATAGGTAATTCTGTAATACTTCCATCTGTTTCTGTAAAAGCAAGATAACCAAGCTTTGAAAGAAGTCTTAGCCTTTCATTTCTTATAGTTATAGTATCTGTAGCATCATCTGTGGTAATTTCTATACCATCACCAGCGAAGGTGAGTGTATCTGATGAAGAATCTGCGACTATATCTGGTTGACCAGTAACTTCTATTGTTTTAAAAACATCTTCTGTAGTTCCCGAACCACTTCCAGTACTAGATATTGTTATAGTGTCTGTTGTAGCATCTGTTGTTATAGTTACACCAGAACCAGCAGCAAAGTTTAAAGTATCAGAAGATTGGTCAATTGTTATAGTATCTTGCCCGCTTACTGCTATAGAACCAAATATATCTGGTTGTGTAGCATTAATCGTTACTGTATTAGTACTGTCGTCTGCATTTATAGTTACATTGTTACCTGCAACAAAATTTAAAGAATCTCCTACTGAGTCAGCATCTACATCTATACCACCAATTGAAACAGTTCCAAAAGAGTTTCTATTATCTGGAGTAAACCATTCTATAGTTCCGCTTCCTGCATTTCTTATTTGTTGTCCTGCAGTTCCTTGTGAGCCATTGATTGTAAGCTTTTGAAAGTCTAAGTAACCAGATTCTGTAATTTTTACCCATTGTGTGCCGTTGGTACCGAAATGTAATTCTTTTTGTCCTGTTGTACCTATAGATAAAGTTTTATCTGAAATAATAGATTTACCATCAAGATAAAGATTAGACAATGGAACAGAGGAACCATCACCAGATTGTATTCTTATAGTTGCATCATTAGTTTGGAGACCGTTGAATGTTGAAGCTGCACCTTGATTATCATCAGTTGCATTACCAGTTTCTATTTGGTCATTAGGATTATAGAAACTTAATAATGTATTTGTTTGTTCTACACGAAGAGTACCATTGAGTTCTGCAATTATTTTAGCTAGAGCGTCTGTAGAGGCATCGATTACTTCTACTTTGGAGTTACCTTCGTTAATAATATCGGCCATATTATCCTTCCAGTACTTCTATTCTAGCAGTTAAAGAATCGACTTTTGTTGAAAGTTCTTGTACTGCTTTTACTAATGGTGCAATTAAATTTTCTTGAGAATAATTGTATTCATCTACTTCAGTATTGTGATTTAACAAGTTATACTCTTTTTCTGTACCTAAATTAGGAAGTAATTCTTGTGCAATAAAACCAAAAGTATATTTATCATCTGCTTCAGTGAATTGTTCTATAACATTACCTGTACAGTCTATTAATATTTCTTCATCATTTTCATCTACACTTTTTATTTGTGAAGTACAATCTTGTAATTCATCATATATCTGACCACAAATATTGCAAGCAAATCCATTAGACCAAGATTTCCAAGTAAATTCTCTAGGTCTTAAATTGTTTATAAAATCTAAACCATAATTAATATCAATGATATTTTCTTTCAATCTTTCATCAGATGTAGAAGATTCAGATATTCTATAAACTGTAGACCATCTTCTAGAAGAAGTTCCTAGATTTTTGCCACCATCGTTGCTTGGTTGAAATGTTGAATATATAGTCGAAGTCGAAGTGCTTACATTCAGTCCAAAAGCATCCCCAGGCTTTAAATAGACAAAGCTTGAAGCAAGGTCCATATTAGATGAAGAATTTATATCATAATATCTAGTTGCAGAATGATAACTTTCTGACCTTATTGTACCAATAGCAAATATATTTCCGCTTGAATCTATATAATCTCCATATAAGTTGGTAAAATTACCTGTTGTATTACCGTTACCTATATTTCCAGAAGTTGGATTTATAGTTACTACACCCGTCAAATTAACACCAGTGTTGTCAGCACTAAATTTATTACCTATGGTTCCAGAATTAACTCCTAGAAAATCTGCAAATAAATCATTACCATTAGTTCCAAAAGAACCAGCACTTGTTGCACTTGCAATTTCATTTGTAGTAACATTGCCATTTTTTATTGCACTTGAATTTACAGAGTTAGAAGCCATCATATTTTCAATAATGTTTACAGAGCTTTGAGTTATTTTTGCAAAATCTAAAGTTCCAGAAATTTCTGCATTAGTTACAGACAAAGTACCAGCAGTAATTTTACCTCCAGAAATTGTTGTTGTATTTGTATTAATATCATCAGCAGCATCTCCAACTTGCAAAACACCAGTAAGCGTTAACTTGTTTGTATTAATAGTTATTCCCTCTGTAGATGCATTTATAGTTCCAACAATATTGCCAGAATCTACTGGTGTGAAACTAAGTAAACTTGTATCAATACTTCCAGAAGTTATATTGTCAGCATCTAAATTAGTTACTGTTATAACAGAAGCATCTATTGTTCCAGCAGTAATTTTATCTGCTGTTAAATCATTTATCTTTGCAGAAGTTATAGTTGCATCTGCAATAAGAGCATTTGTTATCTGTGCTTCTCCTATTTTTGCTGTTGTTATAGTTGCATCAGCGATGTTTGCTTCTGCTATAAGATTTGCTAAAGCTGCTTGTCCATCTGATGGATTTGAAGCATTACCAGATTTGTCAACCGCTACTATTCTAAAGTAGTAATCTTGTGAATCTTCTAACTCCATAGTTCCTATAACTGGTATTTGTTGAAGTATATTTCCAGAAGTAACTCTTATCTCACCAATCTTATTAGCTGTATTAACTGTAAAGGAAGCTGTATTTCCAGATTGTGTTACTGCATGGATATCTAAGTGGTCAACATCTCCTTCTAATGTAAAGTCTCCAAAAGGATTACCGTTACCATCTGTTCCTTCTTTTCCTAAGTAATGTGTAAGTTGGACTCTTAAAGGTCCAGCAGCAATCGATTGTGCTTGTTTTGGTTTGGATGGAGCTTGTCCGTCTCTATCTATTTCAATAATTGCATTAGTTGTATAACTAGGATTAACTGAAGGGCTATCAGTATATAAATCTTCACCAGAAGCGGTATAGTCACTTTTTCTTCTAAAACTAGATGTATCTACAGTCGCTACACCAACTCTATAAGCTTTACCAACTGTTAGGTCTGATATGACCAAGCTTTCAGTGGAAGACCCCGTAAAAGGAAAATCCTTAAAGGTATATTCATTCGCAGAGGTGCCGCCACTTGTGGATAATCCATCCGATATACGATATCTAACTCTATAGTGACTTCCGTCAACTATATTTGAGCCATCAATGTTGGATGGTTTCGAAAAGACAATACGGACAAATCCTTTGGATTCACCTGTACCATCTTGGTAAGTACCAGATTGCAAAGTAGGAGTACTTGGTAGGTCTGGTATAGACTTAGCTGATGCTGTTCTAGCAGCTATCGAATACTCATTAAATCGTAAGTCATCCGATACATCTCTTAGAACGTCACCTAATTCAACTTGTGTATCTCCATTCTCAAAAGATACATACGGTGTTAAATCTGTGTAAGTTACATTTGTTCCATCAAATTTTCTATAGTAAACACCCATTCCTGTTGAGATAGGAAAACTTAATCCTACAACACGAACTTTTACTGGGTTTATTTGCTGACCTCTAAAACTAATTTCATATATATCTCTAGATTCTGCAGTAGCATCTGTTTCATTATCCGTAAATCCTATGAATGGGTCAAAAGCAAAAATGAAGTCTCCAACTTTTAAGTCTCCAGTTACTTCATATTGTTCAAGGTCAAGGTTAAGAACTTTTTTAATTTTAGATAATTCAGTAAGCATAAGACCAGCTTGCTCGTCTAGTTTATCACTATCCATGTCTGGAACAGAAACTAGGCCTGTTCTTGAAAGTTTATTACCGTGGATATCATAGTAAGGTATCTCTCCAGAAGTTTTAGAAGCTTCTCCTTCAAAGTCTGTAGGGTCATTAAAAGCACCTATCTCAGCTATAAAATCAACTTTTGTCACATAATCTGCAGCATCAAACTCTGTTCTAGCTCCTGTAGGGCTTATACCTTGATAAGTTGGGTCATCTCCATAGCCAGTTTTTACAACAACAGTTGTTGGGTCTGAATTAACGCCAGTAAACAAATTAGCAGCTGGTCCTGCATCTACTGTTGCATCTTGGTTTACTCTAAATTCATAGCCCAAATCTTCACAAATATGTTTTAAAGCATGCAGAGAAGTTTCAACGAAATGTGTACCACTGTAGGTTGAAGAACCATCGTATATAGTACCTTGAGTAATTGCCTGTAAGTTACCAGCTTCATTACGCATTATTCCATAAGGAGTAGAAGATTGAAAAAGAACACTCGATAGTGGAAGGTCTGTGTATGTTCTTGCTTTTCCAAGATTTTTGTTTTCAGCAATTACCATACCTTTACCACGGTCATCACCAAGATAAAGTTGTAATCCTTTACCAGAAACTTGTACTACACCTTCTTCTAAGGACTTACTTAAAACAATTCCTGTATATCGTGCAGAAGCGAGCATAGCGCTGTCATCGTATAAATCTGGATTCATTTCCTGTGGGGTTATAACAATATGACCCCATTCTTGAATTGTGTCTATTACTTCTGATGGTGTTTGGTCTTGAAGGAAAGATACTCCAAAGTTGCCAGCGCCCATCAACCTTTCTGTTACGGCCATTAGCTCCTCACTAATCTCACTTGTTCGTAAGTTGACTCCATGTATTGTTCGAAAATTGCATCTTCACTATCAAAAGCATCTGCTCCATAAATATATCCTAGAATACCTTTGTATTGTGCTGTTGCTATATGCATATTTCTATCACTAGCACTAGCTGTAATTCCTTGTGGTGATTTTACAAAGAATTTCTGTCCATCTGAATCAGTAGAAGTTTCTGTATAGCCTACAGAGTTAGTAGTCACAGCATTAGCTGTTTCAAGCTTACAATTTATTCTCGATGTAGCAGACCTTGTTGATGTACCACTTTGAGTAGCAACAAACGATACGTGATGCATTCCTCTTCTAACTGTTAAGTCTAATGTTAATTTACCATCACCAGCATCTTCAGAATAAGTAACTAATCTTATAGAAGCTTCCTCTGCATCATTTCTAAGTATTTGGACTGACTTCCAAGTATTCCATTCTGTAAAACCTGCACCCATTGAGAAGGATACTTCTCTATCAGAAACAAATTCTCCGTTATCATAAAACTTTAAGTTAATTCTTGATTCGTCAGTTACACTTCCAGAGGTTACTTGTATGATTCCATTGTCTAGGACTACAGCATTGGGACTGTCTTTTGTAAGATAACCATTCTTTACATAGTTATCAATTGTTATTTGTGCAGCACCTTTGTAATAGTTCTCTGGTGCTACTTGCCAATTAGCTTGTGAATTTCTCAAATTTTGGTCTATAAACAAATAAACATTTCCATTGTTTGTAGCTCTTGAGTGTGTAGTAGGGGTTTCAGTATGTGCATAGTTAAAAGCATTTACTGGTAAAGCATGTACTGGTCCGTAGGTATTTGAAGAAGTATAGCTATGAGCATTAGTCAACAAGCTACCAGTTAAGTTTGATTCAAAGCTTGTTTCACCAGCTCTACCTTTAATTCTAAGGTTCAGACTGTATTTAAAAAGGCCCTTGCCAAAGAGATGTTGTGTATTTACATCTGCAGCATCTACTTGGCAATAGCCTCCATATGTTGAGTCTCCTTCATAAGTAAAAGGAACTATTAAGTTTGAATTACTAAGAGATATCAGTTCATCTCTAATGTTTTTAGCATCAGCTAAAGAGTCAGCAACTAAAGTACCATTAATAGAAATATTTCTTTCTAAAGAGTTTTTACCATCAGCTGGCATAGAAGACTCTGCTAAAGCTCTAGGAGAAGTAAAACTTAATCTACCTATTGTAAATGTATTAGCCATTAGCAATAATCCTTTGCTCTACACTGTTCACAGTATCTATATTTTGTATGATAAAAATAATTTCCACATTTCATATCTGATTGACAGGCCTGTAAAATATCTTTTTGTTTATTATCAATCATTATCTACAACAGTTCGCTTCTATCCACGCAAGTCTAGTTTGTATTTCTCTAACTACATTTAAGTCTTGGTCTTGGTCTATAAGTTGTGTTTCGAGGCGAGTAACTTGTGTTTTCATATCATCCCATTCCCATTTTTCAATTTGAACATATTGACCATTGTCTAGTTGCATATTCGCCATTTCTAATTGTTGTATCTTTTCAAACAGAACAGCAATATCTCCTTGAACATAAGTGCTTTCTTTGAGAGCAGTAAATTCATACTCTATATTGTTCATTCTGTCATCTATGCCTTGAAGAGTGTTTACTATTTCACCAGCAGTTGATAAACCTGTTCCTATTGTTCCCATAAGAGCAATAGCAGTTGCTATCAAACCTATATTATCTTTTATTTTTGCGAACATTTTCTTTTCTTTCTATAAATTCTAAAACTTGCAGTTTCAACTTAGGAGTAAGAGGTGCGATTAGAAAATTTATATCCTCTCCTTTTAACATTTTACCATAAATAACTCTCTTTAAATTTCGTGAGCTCATCGTACTATTCCGCTCCTTCCATCACCTTTAAGCTTGTTAAGTTCTCTTTGAATGTTTTGTGCAATCTTTCTAGCAGCAATTGGGTCAGTAGGAAGTCCTGTAATATTCAAACTTACATTCTGTGTAACTCCACCTGCAGTTCCTCCAGATAAAGGTTTAATCATTACACCATTAGGCATTGGCTTTATCAATTCTGGTCCATTTTCTCCAACTAATCCTCTTTGGCCTATCCTTACTGGTCCACCACTTGCACGTGAGACCTGTCCACCAGCAACTAGTCTTCCATAATCACTATCTCCAAACCGTTGTTCGTCTACAATTGGGCTAATTGCAGAAAAATTAGTTATTGATTTTTTGGCTGTATTTATTTTAGAAATAATACTATCTATGACTGCCTCTGGCATACCTAGAGATTTAGCTAGTTGTTCAAGTTCTATTGTGCTCTTATTGTTAAGGTCAGCAAAAGCGATAATTGTGTCGTTAGTCTTTTTAAGAATATCTATTTGAGCTTTTTCTACTTTTCTAGCAGCATCTTCTCTGTCTTCTTCTAAATCAATGAGCCTTTGTACAACACCTTCTTGCTCCTCTTGAATTTCAATAATTCTTTCATTAGCGTTGATTTGAGCATCTGCTTTTGATTTTGCAAGCTCTTCTTCTTTTTTAGAGACCATTTCTTCAGTAGTACCACGTGTTTTAATGGCTTGAATTTCTTCTTTTTTAGCCTCAATTTGAAGGTCTCCCTTGAAAAGAGAACCTTGCTCTTGTGCTCTTTGAAGCCTCTCTAATTCTCTTTCTTCCTTAGCCAATTTGAGCTGCTCTTGAGCACTTAATTCTATATCCCCATTTGCTAAAGCTATAAGCTCAGCTAATTCTAATTCTTCTTCTTTAATTGATATAATGTCTTCAGCTAAAAACTTACCATCTTTTACAAGGTCTTGCATTTCTTTTTCTAAAGATGTAAGTTTCTCATTAAGTTCAACTTCTTCTTTATTAAGAGCAACTTGGTCTCGTCTTGCATCTGAAAGAGCATCTTTAGCCTCTTCTAAATCTTGTAAAGATTCCAATGGCTTTAGCTGTTTGTTTAAAGCAGCAGCAAAATCATTAGCATTTTGAAGGACATTAGTAAAAGCGCTCATATTTTCTACAATATCTTCTGTATCTTCTTCTATATATCCAACTAAGTTTGCTAATTCTTCATTGAATGGAACAAACTGTTTTATTAATCTTAATCTATCTTCTTCATCTTCTAGAATTGCTTGGACATTACCACTAAAACGAGCATTCGCTAATTCTTCTTTAAGCAGTGAGTCTATTTGTTCATTTTTAACTTTAAGATTTGCAGTTTGTAAATTTAACAATTCTTGGAATATGTTTATTTGAGCATTTGCCTTATCTAACTGTCTTGATTCAATATCGGTTAACAATCTTCCTTTTTCTAACCTTATTTCAGATAATCTAATTGTTTCAGCAATAGCTTGTGCTATTTGTGATTCTTTTCCAAATGTATCTTCTACAACTTTAAGATTTTCTTTCATAGCATTTACTCTTTCTCTTAAAACTTGCATAGCTTCATCGGAACCAGTTCCTGCAGATGTAAGTATTAAAGTATTCTTTTGCATCATAGAAAATGTATCTTGAATTGTTTTTCCTATATTTTCTGATGTATTTTTCAAAATTTCTTTTAAAGCATTTTGAGTCTTGGAACCAAATGCTTCTTGTAATGCCTTCTGTGTGTCTTCTTCTAAGTTTTCAAATAACCCTTCAGTTACTGCCTCATCAAAACCTTCTCCAAAATCTCCATAAGAGATATCGTCCATTACATCTTTAAAATCTTCTAAGTTTCTTTTTGCTCCAGCAATTTTATTTGCCATATTTCCAAACATTTTAGCTATGCCAGCTATTGCTATAAATATTGCCCCACCAATTAGTAACGGTTTAAAAGCAACAAAAAGAAGCTTAACTGCATTGCTAGCTACTAGGCTAGATGTTCCAACGAGTGAAATTGCTGTAGATAATGTTTTGAAAGCTATTGTAATAGCTGGTATTTTACTAGCACCTAAAGCTAAAGTAAGTAATCCCAGAGCTTTTGCTGCTCTTACAAAAGTATCTGTGTTTAGAACATCAGAAAACTCTCTTACTCCCGCTATAGCATCAGCTAAGTTACCAACAAATTTAGCGAGTACTGGGACCATTCCTTCACCAATGTCAATCATTACTGCTTTGATTACATTTCTAAATCTTGCCATTTGATTGAGTAGAGTACCGAAACGTTTTTCTGCTTCGTTATTTAAAGCAGACTGTCTTTCCATTTCATCGTTAGCTAAACCTAAGTTGCTTCTTAACTCTTCCGTGTCTGAAGATAAAGAAAGCATAACTTTAGAAACACGAACAGAACCTAATCCTACATCTTGTAGTACTTGCTGAACATTTCCACCAGAAGCACCTATTTTATCTAAACCTTCTACGAATGTAGCTGCAGCATCTGATATGTCATCTTGTGCAAGTTTTCTAAATTCTTCACCTGTCATGCCAACAGCATCAGCAAAAGCATTTAATTTAGTACCACCTTGAGCAGCTGCCTGTTGTAAAGCTAAAAAGAATTTCTGTAATGCTGTAGCACCAGCTTGGGCCTCTGTACCAGTTGCTCTTACTGATGCTGAGAAAGCTAATGTTTCATCTGCACTTAATCCAGCAATCTTACCAACAGCACCAAATCTTGTTGCAAGTAATACAATCTCTGATTCTGTTGCTGCTGTATTGTTACCCAATCTAACTAGAACATTAGCAAGTTGGTCTGCATTTTCAGCTCCAATACCCGTTACATTAGCGAGTCGTGCAATTGAAAAAGCAGCTTGTTCTGCTGTCATGTTTGTAGCTACACCTAATTTAGCTACTGTATCTATGAATTGTGGAATATCTGAAACACCTACACCCAACTGTCCAGCAATAGAACCAAGTTGAGCTAACTGTCCAGCTGCTACTGGTATTTCTGTTGAAAGGTCTAATACTGCATCTCTGATGGCTGTTAATTCTTCTTCACTAGCTCTAGCTAAAACTTTTCGAACATTAGCAAAAGCATCTTCAAATTGTGCTGCTGCAATAGTACCACCAACTAATGCTGCACCAATACCAGCTACTGCAGCTGCTGAAGATGCGAAAGCTGCTGCTGGGACAGAAGAAGCAAGTTTGGTCATAGCGGCACCAGTGCCTCTAGCCATTTGTTGAATACCAGCTACTGCACCATCACCAACGACACTAGCTAGGAACGATAACCTACCTATTACGCTTGAATTATTTTCCATTTACAATCCTATATCATTGAGAGCTTCTCCAAGAGAAACTTGACTTCGAGGTATGGCTGCCCTATCCCCTCTTTTAATTTTTTCCCATTCGGCATCTTGCTCGGCTTCTTCCCTTGCTTCATCCATAAATGGTCGAAAAAATGCTGATTGTTCTGAAATAAGATTAAATAAGAGTATGTTGAACTTACGCCAAGTAAGCTCTAATGGATTACTTACGCTATAGAATCTATTGAAATCCGCCTCAACAGCCCCCCAGTTTGACACAATGTCACTAAGGGACATATTTATTTTGGGGCTTCTTCGTCTCCAGTCTCTATTTCTTGTTCTTCTGGAATTACATTGTAGAATACTAAAAGCTTTGTTGTAACTGCTTCTAGTTGTTCCCATGTTGCTCCATCGTCTAACATTTGTTGTAAGTTTTCCTCACCTACAAGAGCACCTAACCAAGTTGGAATATCGTTAGTACCGAGTCCTCCAGTCTCATCCATAAGTGCAATTTGTGTGAGAACAACCCTTGCAGGTAGTTGCGCTGGTAAAAGATACTCTCTCTTATTTAGCACTACCTCCAAAGGTTCGTTCTTATCTTCTTTGACTGCTTCGTCAAAATCAAATTTCGGCATTCCGCCCTCCTAATCTATCGACTAAACTTCGTCGATTATCTTAAATAACTCAGTAAACTGAGCACCGCTGCCTGGCTTTAACACTTTGTACTCAACTGACACTAGCACTTTTTGAGGTGCTTTTGCGTGAGTCATAGAGAAAGCTCCGACATTGACTGCTCTAGGAACTAAAACGTCTCTCTTTTTAAGAGTTCCGCCGAGTGTTGAATCTGGAGCATCAATCCTCAACATCAAAGACTTTTCTAAGAAAGAATCTGATGAAGGAGGTTTCAACTCTGAAAATCCTACTGCTGGTGTTCCAGCTGTTATTGTTCCGCCACCCATAGCTTCTTTTAGATTTGCTAAAGAAACTTGAGCAAGCTCACCAGAAATTCTGACTTCTTGTGCAGTTTTGATTGTGAAAATTGGGTCAATCTCTTCTGCAACCATGACATCTTCGAATGTTTTGTCATAGTCAAGAGTCCAACCACTTTCAGAATAACCAATATCTGTCCAGTCAGAACTAGATGGTTCTGTTGTTGGGTCTGTTGGGAATGCTGTTGCTTCATCACCTATGTATAAAACACCAGTTCCTAACATTACCTCGCTAATACTTTTAGCCATTATGTTCTCCTACTTTTAAACGGAAGAGCTTGTCACTCTTCTTCTGCTACTTCGTCTTCATCCCAGAAAATAACTGCTTCTTCCTCATCATCATAAGGCTCCATCTCTTTAGTAGAAACTACTTCTTTGATTTGGCCCCATTCCTCACCATCAGCAACAAGAAGCGAAACTTTCATTTCACCTAACTTGTGCGTCATCTCTTTGAGACGTTTCCACTCTTCTTCGTTTACTTCTATCCACTCAGAGTGGGAAAAGAAAACGTCGAGCTTTTCATCTCTTGCTAAATCAATGCCCTTAAGCATTGGATTTATCTTTACGTTCTTCATTATTTCGCTCCGTAAATCATTACTATATCTATAGTATAGCGTGCTAATCCGAGCTCTGGCTCGTCGATGCGCTGTGGGCCATTAGCTATAGAAAAACCACTTACTTTCGCCTCTACTCCACCAGAAGATGCAAATATTTCTGGGTATTGGTCGAAAGCTTCTGTATAAACAGCACTAGCTAAAGCATATGCATTAGCAAAATCTGGCTGTCCCTTAGTGTTTGAAGTAGCATATTTGCCTGCATAACAATCCATTTGTATAAGAGCTTCATCAATAAGAGCTTCTCCAGCTTGGGGTGTTCCCCCAAGTCTTGTAATAACTAAAAAAGGCATTTCTGCATCTTGAGGTAATCTTGTTGCTACCTTTGTTCCTACTAAACTAGTAATAGAGCTTTTACTTAAAGCCCAACTTCTAGCTATGATTTCTGCATCTGGTAAACTCTGTGCCATTATCCAAATACTCCTTTCACACTGTTTCTTAAGTATGGAGCGATTCTTGTAGCTCTAACTCCACTTGTCTCTTTAAGTGTACCTCTATATTTTGCGGTAATTGCTACAGCACCTTTTCGAAGTGGGGCTCTAGCTGGTTGGTAACCTTTATAATTCTGTAATCTATCTCCACTAGCTGGTGCTGGAGCTACTTTAGGTGGTAGTCCAGAAACTGTTGGCTGATAGCCACCGCCTCTACCATACTCAACTGCTGGAGCATAAAAAGCTGTTTTGTCTCCTATAGAAACAGCTATTTGATTTTCTTTTTCTGACATATTTGCATTACTTACTTGAATAGACCTAATTAACGCACCAGTTTTTATAGGAGTATATTTTTGTACTTCAGTAGCAAAATCTGTTCCAAACTTAAATAAAAAATCTTGATATTTATCACCCATAAAGTTATTTGCTTTAGGACCATTTATAGTAGCTTGACCTCTTATCTTTACAGATTTATGTCCATTTTTAAATAGTTTGTTTTGTTGTCTTTGAAATTCAGCACCCATTCTAGAACGAACTAAACGAGATGCTGGATTGTCGCCTGGCACTTTTCTTACGACTGAACCAGCTAAACGACCAGTTCCTCTTCTAATAGCTCTTTGACCAAAACCTCCACCAACATCTTGACCCATTGCTCTAGCATAAGTTTTTTGAAGAGCGTTAAAATCTCCGAGAACACGAGCTGTTTTTAATGAATTGTTTCTGATATTAGGTAAAAACTTGCCTGGCACCATAGAAGTAATGTCACCAGCTGCAACTGAAAAGGTGTAAAGAGAACTTCTTACTTTAGATATTTCATTTATGTTTCTAGGAACATTCATATAACGAGGTATTGTTCCATTTAAGTTTCGCAAAGTACGCATTGGTATGCGTCTTTCATTATATGCTTTTACTACAATGCCTTTAATTATGGATTTCTTCATTAGAATCCAGACTGCATTCTTATTTCTTGATAAAAGGTATTTCCAAATCTATCTTTTGTTGGATTGACAGACTCTATTTCATAATAATCAGAACCTATTTTGATTCTGTCTTTGACTGTGACATCAACATCTCCTTGTACGATAACAGCAAACTCTGTGTTGTTTGAAACTCTTGAATTACCTCTTGATTCAGATACAGCATTCTCTCTGATTACTCTTGCTTGTGTTGTTGAAACATCAGAAAAGGTTGCAGTAGATAATCCTCTATCATCAACAGATGAACCAGACAATCTTTGAATGGTCACACTTTCGTTTAATAATGATGTTGTTATGTTTGGCACATACTCATTTTAACACACCATAAAATGCCAAAACCGACCATAAGGTCGGCTGTGACATAGACATGATGAACTTCTATTATATCATATTTTTTCGTAATACCAGATAGTAGCTTGTCTCGCTAACTCTCTAGCTTCAGATGAACTGTTCTTTTTTCTGAACTTAAGAAAGAAGTCTTGATATACAGAACACTGAGGTTGTAACCCAGTATTTGAAGTAGTCATTTTCCTAAAATCTGATTTAGGTAACTCTCCTACTTCGGGAACTGCTGAACACTTTTTAAAGTCTGGTATAACTTTGACTGTGTGTTTTCTTTTCTCATAATGTTTAGCAACATTTTTTTTGTTGCAAACAATACAAACTCTTGCATGACCGTCTTTTGTTTTATCTGATGGTGATTTGTAATACTCTTGTATTAGTTTATCTTCATCGCAGACCAAACATACTTTTGATGTTGGATTATAAACTTTGTCATTATAAACTTCCACACCTTCTTGTGTGTATCTTCTGTTTAGTTCTGAATCAGATTTTAACAACTCCGTAGCTTTTCTGTTTGATAGTGGATAGTTTTTCATAAAGTCACTATTCCAAATAAAGTTACCGTTTTTTGCTTGTTCAATAAACATATCAAAGTTCTGTCTAAACCATGATTCTTTAGCTTCAGTAACAGTTGGTAAATCCAACATAAGTCTTACTTGTCTAACTCTTTCTCTAGAAATATTATATTTATCTCCTAGTGTGACATTGTCTTCCCATGGTTTAAACATGATGTCTTCCATTAATTCATTTACACTAAATGTATAGTCTCTCATCATTCCTCTCTTTCATAGTTCTTATATTAAGGTAAAAAGAAGGGCTTGTCAAACAAGCCCTTCTGATTATTAGATTTGTGGATTAAGCTTCGCAATACCTACAGCTCTGCTTACGACGTATCAGTGGACACAAACCACCATCTTTAAGAAACATTCTAAGAATCTCTTCTTGAGAAACCCATTGCTGTTTCTTTTTCTTAAGTGGGTAGTAGTAACCACCATTCTCTCTGCGCGCAGAGAAATTAGAGCACTTCTCGAACCAAGTGTCTGGTCCTTGATTTCTGTCTTTTGCAGATTCAAGTAAAACATAAGTCTTTTCATACTTACGCTTGTTGAACTTGGTGCCATCAGCATTCAAGACCTCAGTTACACTTTTGTGAATCTTTTTGTCCAATACTTTGAACTCAGCATTACAAACAGAGTAACCTGTTCTTTTGCTACTGTATGGACGATACACGTAATGAGGTACTTCAAAAGTGTCACCAATTTGAAGTTCTTTAACCTCTGGCACATCTTGAGACCAAAGCTGAAAAGATTTAACATCAAAGATGCTTCTTTTCAACCCAGCAACAGATAAGTCCTTCACATCAGACTCTTCTACTGTTTTCAGAACTTGCAAGGTTTGTCGTGCAAGTCTGTCGACTACTGCGGATTGTGGGCCCTCGTTAGATGACCAAGTATATTTTTTATTCATATTATTCTTCCTCCTCTGAAAGATATGTACCCTCGTGGTACAAAAAGCGGAATTCACTCTTTTCTTGTGAAGACCTTTTACTGTTATGCAGTCTCGTTTGTTTGGTTAACCATTCTTGAATGGTTACTACATCGGGCTGAGACTTACGCTCAATGTAGGCAACTCCTTTATCGTAGAGTTGTCTGTGAACTGGTCTATATGGATGAACTTTTTCAAGTTCTGCTGAGTTCTTAGTAACGTGATACTCAACTGTTATTTGGTTATTATCTGTCATTTCCTTGTATCTCCTTTGTTGTATATAATCCATAATAAGGTATGTTTAAAACTTTGTCAACTAAAAATAAAGAAATTTATGTTTTTGTTATATGAAGTAACAAATTATGGTATAATAAAAGCATGGTAGACATGAGACATGATGTTGCACCAGCCTTTCAAAGCGAAAGTTATGAAAAGGATGGTTTAGTGTATTCCATTGAATGGAATGACTATATGCTAGCCCATGAGGCAAATATCTTCGAAAAAGTCGCCAATGCTAGAGGTAAAGTTGATTATAAACAACTTGCTTACGGTGTAGGTAACTCTAAGAAGAATGCTTTAGCTGATGCAACCCAAAAATTGAATACTTGACTTAATACTTTTATTACCATAACATAGAAGTATGATTACAAGTTGTTTAATATTTTTAGCTAGTTTTAGCACTGGGGATGGTATACCCTCAATCAACAATATTAATGAGATAAAAAGTTGTATTGACAAGGTGCCTTATTCTATGGTGGTTCATTTACCACACTATGTAGAACATTTTGATAAAGAAAATTTATACACTGCTGTAAGAATTGGTTGGTGTGAGAGTCGCGGTAAGGGAAATGCCTACCGCAGAGAAGATAATGATTCGGGTGTAATGCAGTTTATTCCATCTACATGGAACTGGATTGCCGAGAAGAATGATTTACCTGCGTGGGACGAGTGGGTCATCCTTCATCACGGGCAACCGTATGAAGGGCCACTCTTAGGTGTCGACGAAAGATTCTTACAAGCTAAACGTGTTCAGTATGTTCCACACTATAATATAAAGATGGCTTCACATCTTGCAGAAGATACTTACAGTAAAGTAACTTTTAGAGATTGGAATTCAAGTAAATGGTGTTGGGAAAATCCAGCATATTATGAGAAAAGATGGAGAGATGAAGGATTCTAAAAAATATGAGGAATGGAAGAAAAAAACCATTTCTGAAATGAGACAATTCCAATACGACAAAGCTATGGAAAACTGGACTCTTAGTAAAGATTTGCTAGATTCTCTCGAAAGAAGAGAAAATGGAAAAAGATAACTATCGTCCTCTTCCTCAAGAAGTAACAATAAAAAACTCTTCTATAGAAGGTTTGGGTTTATTCTCCACACAAATAATTGCATCGGGAACTAACCTAGGTGTTTCTCATGTAGAAAATTCTGATTTTGAAGATAATAGGATAAGAACTCCTTTAGGTGGTTTTATAAATCATAGTGAGAATTCCAATGCTGAACTCATACAAATTGGTGAGTATTATTACCTTCTAATAAATAAGGATGTTATGCCCGATGAGGAAATTCTGCTAACATATACTCTATATGATGTCTAAATGTTTAGATTGCGGTAGACCAGTACCAGAAGGTAAAGTTGTTTGTGCCGTGTGCGATAATCTCGCTAATCTTTAAAACTGGACTTTTCTTTTAGAAGCTTTACTAGCTCTGCTTTTCATCGATTCACTAGCACCGTTAGGATTACTATTCCAGTCAATACCAACAGTTCCGTAAAGATAAACCCTAGTGCTAATTTGTCTATTAGATATTGCTTTACATTTTTCACATTTAACCTTTGGTTCGTCGTGTATTGAATGCTGTACTTCAAATACATGTTCACATTTAGAACACTTATAATCATACCTTGCCATTTTACTTAATAGGGTATTTTTTACATACGGCGAGATAGTCGTTGACTAAATCATCCATATCTTGAACGAGGTTGGTTCCCTTCATTCTAAGTGCATTCATTTGAGTAATAACAACTTCCATGAAATCTTCTATCTCGATTTCTTGAAAATATTGTTTTCTTTTTGATTTATTTACTTCAATATTCATAGTACTAGTCTAGTCTAAAATTGAAGCAGATGTAAAATATTGAGTTTTATATTTAGATAATACTTGTTTATCGGAAGGATTGAGCACTTCTTGATTCATTTGCTCTAATACTGATTCGTATTCTGCTTGATAATCCCCTAATCTTTCAGATTTAACCATCTGAAACTTAGAATCAGTCGTATTGTCTGCAACATTTGTGGATACTTCACCAGTTGATTGTTGAGTTGAAAGTGATGCAGATGCTAGAAATAGTCTTCCAGCTACTCTTGCAGATACAAATTTTAAGTCTTTTGGTATATCTTCTGCTGTTGCTTCTGAATCAGAATAACCAGCATTGTATGTTACTGCAATGTTTTGAAGTCTTTGAGAACTCCAGTATTGAAGACCTGTTCTTTTTACAAGACCTAATTGTTTGTAAACAACATAATCTTCACTATTACCCTCTGTTAATGTAACCCCATCTTCAACAATAGAAGTTATTGAAACTATTGGGACTCTTTTAAGATATATTGAGTCGTCAGCGTTACCGTCTATTGTTTCTGAGAGAGATGCTTCATAGTTTAATGAATAACCTACAAAGTTTTCAATTGCAGCGTCTGCGGCTGGTATGAAAACATTGGTTACATTTGTCTCATCACTTGAAGACAAGTCGACGCCAAGAACCTTTTCTACGTCAGAAACTGTGCTTAGAGCCATTTAAAGACCTACTTGTCTTCTACGTCTTCTGGTTTTACAGCTTTTGTCTCTGGAGCTTTTTTAGCTGCAGCTTTTTTAGGTGCTGCTTCTTTTTTCTTAGCACCCCAGCCTTGGCTTTCAAGATATTCTTTTTTATACTCCATGCCAGCTTTAGCAATTTTAGAAGCATTAGACTTTGGAAGCTCATTAGCTGAACCTTCAAAGATTGAACCATCTTGTAATTTCCAGATGTCTTTTTCTACTTTAATAAATTCCATTTAAATTCCTTTTTGATTGTGTAATGGGGGACTTTCATCCCCCACTACTAAACTAACTTCTAACTTAGAAGCTTGTGATTTTGGTAAACGCAGCTTGTTTATAAACTGGGAAACCAGCTCTCATTGTCGCTCTGATTGCAACTTTTCCTTTAGAAAAGAAGTCAGAATGACTGTCAGAAACAGCGATATCAATACCTTGTTTCATAACGATGTGAGCAGCTTCTCCGCCACCAAATCTACCGACTAATACGGTTCCTTCAGTGATTGCAGTTGTCGGAACAACTTTTAATCCCCAAAGTGATGCTTGTGCAGCACCGTTGAATCCGCCACCAGCTACGAACAATGGGTTCTTTGAACCGCTTGTTGTAATGTCAGTGACTGATGTTACAACTTGTAACCAGTCGTTAGGATGCATAACAATTGCATCTGGTTCTACGAAAGCACCAGTTCTAATGTCTGTAATTGCTTCATAGATTGCGCCCATTCTACCTAATTCTCCGCCACCAGAGGTGTATGTAGAGAAGTCGACAGTGTTGACGCCTGTTTTACCAGCATCTAAGATACCTTCTAAGTTTGGAGCAGTACCATCACCAGATAGTAACTGTCCATCTAATCTCAATCTCATCATTGTTGATAGTCTTGAGTTTACGTATCCTTGGATACCACTAACGTCAGCAAGAAGTTCTTCTGTCACTGGCAAGAAAACAGCAATCTTACGAATTGCAGCAGTTTGCTCTGTGAAATCAAGAGCAGCTTCAGCAGCAGCTCCTTCTTCAGCTGCTTCAGCAGCAGCGTTAGTGAATGTGGTTTCCTCTAGGTACTGAAATGCATTTTGGTCTGTTTCGATTTGGTCGAAAAGTCCAATAACAGCATTTGGGTCCCTTAAGGAAGTTTCTAACACACCAGGTTGTCTTAAGACCTCTGGTGGATAGTTATTAGCTGTACCTGCACCAAGTAGTGTTTTATAGCTCATTGGGTTGAAAGCGACTGTTGAGTCGATTCCGCCTACACCTTTTTCGATGTAGTTTTTATATGCATCTGATTTAACAAATGTCTCACCAATGGAGCTAACACCTTCTTGTGGTGCATCGTAGCCACCGCTAACTGGCTCTGAATCTTCGTTCAAAGCTTTTTCGTTGTTGGATTTTGCGGAAAGAAGATTTACTTCTTCTACAAGTCCTGCAAGTTCATCATTACGAGTTTGGATTTCTCCTTTTTGCTCGGATGTGTACTTGCCGCCTTCTTTAGCGTCGAAAAGCTCTTTTAATTCAGCTCTTTTAGCAGCGACTTTTTCTCTAAGCTCTTTAATGTCGCTCATGAAAATAGTCTCCTTAATTTATTGTTTATACTATTCGTCGAGTTCCGCGACTGCAGCTTCAGCAAGTGTTTGCTGAATTTCTGCAAATAGTTCAGAATCATCTTCTTCTATCGCATCTACGTCTTCAATAACTTCAGCCTCAGCTTCAGCTATTTCTTCAGAATCCTCTTCCTCAGCTTGTACTTCTTCTGCTTCAGAATCAACTTGAACCTCTTCAACAGCGACTTCTTCTACTTCTTCCTCAGTAGATGATTCTTCAACTTCTGAAACAATCTCCTCAGTTTCAGTAGCTTCAGCCTCTGGTGCTGGGTCTTCTATTTTTTCTTCTTCATCAGTATCGGCTGGAACATCAGCGACGTCCTCAATGAGTTGGTCTAGTTCAGCCCAAGCGTCGTTCAAGTCTTCTTGAACAGCTCGTAGTGCGGAAGTTGCGTTATCTGACAACTTTCTGCCCTCTCCCTTTCGCAATTCGCTTATGCTAGTTGCTCTTACAATGAGGCTTTCTAATGCAGCAAGCACATCTTTAACCTCGTCTGAAAATCTAACGCCTGTCATGCCAGCATCAGTTTCAGAAATCTCATCAGCTGATTTAACATCAACTGAGTTTAAACTTTTTTCTTTTTCGTCTTTGGCACATTTGCCATCTGTCTCATAAGAACATTTTCCGTATTTAACTTCTTCTTGTTCCTCTTGAGATTTTTGTAAAGACGCAAGATATGATTCATGAGAAGAGCATGGCATATAGTATGTTTTACCATCCATTTCCATTGAGTGTGTTCCGTCACATCCCATTTCTTGTGCTCTTTTCATAGCTTCTTCCTCTGTCTCAAAAACATCTTTAGGAAGAGCTTTTTCAGTATTCTCATAAACTGCTTCTTCACCAGATTTAATAGCGAGAGTATAGGTTTCACGATTAGCTCCAACAAGTACTGGGGATACTTCGTACACTGTTGCGCCTTTAATATATCGTGCTTCTACTGCTTCTTCCATTTCTTCTGTCTTAAATTCTTTAACTTCTGAATCATCAATTCTGAAACCAAAAGACCATTCTTGTAAGTCTCCCATTCCTTTAGCCAGTGCATAGGCCTCCTTACCAGCCTCGGTATCCATAAAAAAGCTACCTTTAAATACTGCTTTGTTTTCATCTTGAGAGATGACTCCTTTTCCAATTGGCTGGTCCCACTTGTGAGCGAAGACCATAGGCACTTGATTGTCCTTGAAACCAGACTTTATTGAGCCTGGCACCATAACATCTCCATCAGTATCCATATTGTTGAATACTGAGAATACAGCTTCGACTGAACCTTTCTCGTCATCGATAGCTTTAAATTCAAAATTCTTTGATTCTTTATTCAATTTTATCCCCTAAATTTCTTTCTCTAAATTATATTTTAACACTTATTTTTTGCCTGTTTTTTCAGCTAACAAAATTTCAGCTTTTTTCTTACGAGCATCAACTTTCTTTTTTTGTTCGTTAATAAGATTCTTCATTTGAGACACGCCACCGTTTGTGACTCCGCCCCATTTCAAGACAGCAATAGCGCCATTAAGACGATTATTATTTTGATGTCTGTTCATGAAACGTTCTCTTCTCTTGACCCAAGACAAAACAGAGCCACTTCTGTCTCCGCTTTTATACTTGGTCCAATTCCTAAAAGCATCATTACCAGTGAATGAAGTAGGTGGATTACCTCCGTTACCTGCTCTTCTCCAAATGGTAGGATAATTTTCTTTTAAGTCTTTTGCGTATTTGTAATCTGGGAATTGTTTAAACTTCGAGTTTGTGAGACTAATTTTTTGATTGTCTCCAGAAGATGGAAAGTTGGTCACGTCATCTTTCGCTTTTTCTTCTTTACGCCAATCTTTAATCTTTTTTAATTTTGATATTGGCTGAGTAACACTTCTATCAGTCTCTTTATGAGAACCATCTTCCATAATTGCCCAAACCATCATTGTTGCTTCTTCTTTTTTAACAGAAGTTACAATTCCATGAACTGTTGATGGTGGGTCTGGGTCTTTATTGATTGACCAGCTAACCGCATCTCCAATTTTAACTGAAGCTGCTTTAGCTGATTTTTTAGAACTTAGAGGGTGACCACTAGGAAGTAAGTCTTGGTCAAAAGCTGTTCTTGGGAATTTACCTTTTAATCCTTTAAGGAAGGCGTTAACTCTAGCTATTCCCCATTGTGTTGCACCAGTGACATTACCTCGCACTGAAGCTGGGTTAGTTCTATAGGCACCAACACCTCGTCTGAAGACAGCTGCCAACATTCCATAACTTGCTCTATATTTTGGATTCTTTGCATTATGGTCTTTTACCTTTTTCTGTAAAGTTTTCTTAACCTTTGCTGAAATACTAGCAGCTTTTAATTCTTTTTTCATGTCTTGTAAATAAGCTTCTGCTTCAGCTTCGGTTTTAAAACATTTGATTGGTTTATTATCTTCGTGACTTAATACACACCAAGCTCCGTTAGGCATCTCTGCGACATACTTTTCTTCATGTCTTGGTTCTTCAGTCATAGAGACTACGCTTTGTCTTTCTGACTCAACACCAAAATCTCCTGTAGATAGGACATCTTTTGTGGAAATACTCTTATCAGCATCTTGTGTTTGCTGTTCTTGAATCTGATATGGTTGATTTCCTTGCTCTATTGGTACTGCAACCATGTTTAGTGGTCTTAAATAAACATCATGAGTTTCATCTGTTTCTAAATTTGCTGATTTTCTTGCTTCTGCAATTGTCACCCAACCACCAGCAACACCCATGTTTACTCTCTTGAAAGTGTCATTCTTATCAGCTGCAAGTGCTCTAACTTCATTTAAGTCATAAGCACAATAGTTTGAAGCATCACTAGTAAAATCTGATAGTAACAACTGATGTGTTAATTCATTAGCAACAGTTTTCCATAAAGGAATAAGTTTTTGCTCTGTGAAAAATTCTCTTAATTCTTTTGTATTATTATAAGTTGCAGCATCAAGACCTGCACCTAAACCAGCTAGAATTGCTGGCACACCTAGAACAGCAGATACTCGCTCTTCTGGAAGTCTTCGTAATTCTTTTAAATCCATTTGGTCTGGTGAAAAAGAAACAGTCTTAACATCCATAGCTCCTGTAAGAACCATTGGAGCACCTCTATTTGCACCACCGAATTTAGATTTGTACATTTTAGCGATACCTTCAGCTTCTTCTCTAGAAGGCCCGCCTGCTGTGTCGTCTTTAGGACTTAATATAACGCCAGGTACTGCCATATTGTGCAGTAAAGCTGTTGCATATTGTCCTGCTGCTTCGTCACCAATTAATTCACGAAGAACTGATTTGAGTGGGGCAAATCCTCTTCTGTGATTATTTGGGTCTATTCCTTGTCGTATGTGAACTATGTCATCTTTTTTGAGAACTACAAACTCACCCATTGTCTTAGATGTTCCGTAGTATTCATAATGAGTAATTAAAGTATCTTCATTACCTCTTGGTGTAACTCTGTCTGGCATCATTGGGATTAGTTGAATTACTCTTCCAGATGAGTTTCTTACTTTTAAAAGATAAGCATCACCGCTAGCGTTTATTGCTGTAACGATGTAGTGAGAAAGTAAAGAACCAGAAGTAAAAGGATTAGGCCTTGCTAATAATTGTTCCACTGGATGAGCCATTATTTCATTTGGTCCATCAGATTCTTTTTTATAAACTTTTAGTTGAGGTTCAGCGTATGAGGTTGCTAAAACATTGAGGCAAGCGACAACAGCTGAGTTACCAGTACCTTCTCCTATATCTTCTAATAATTTATTAGGAATAGAACCAGAGGTAGTGTTATAACCGAATACAGCAGAATCCAGAGCGGAATTTGCGCTCTGATTATAATTCCAACCTTTAACATTTCTTTCGGGAGGTGCCTGTAAGTAGTCAACCGTCCTTCTGTAAAAACTTTTTTTCTCTTCAGCCATTAATAAGCTTCCCATTTCCTTTGTTGTCGTTCTTGTACTACTGCATAGGATAAACAGTCGACTATATCGTCATGAGCACCAACTGGAAACGTAAGTAATTCACGTTCGACGTCAGCAACCCAAGAGTACTCTTCATTCTTAGGAAGATAAACTAATCCTGCTTCCATCTTAGCAGATAAAGGAAGTGCTCTTTGGCGCTTGTCCCTATCAGCCTTTAATTCCAATACTGGTAAACCTTCCCTTCTTGCGAACTGAACTAAGGCTAACTGAAACCCTGCACGCTCTATTCCTACCCATTCCAAGTTATGTTTTATAAGTTGACGTTTAATTTGTGGAATTATGTCTGGAGCTTCCATTCTTTCGATATGCATATCGAGAACGAAAAGTTTTTTACTTGGTTGATGTAATCCAAAACTTCCTATAACTGTATAGTCAGCAGATTCTTTTGTAGAAGTTGCTAGGTCAACAGTACCAAACTTTACTAAATCATTTAAATCGTAAGTTTCACCGTCAACGTGTACTTGTCCAACTCCTTCTCTGTAATAACGAAACCATTCCTGTTTGAACATCTGAGAACCTTCAGATATGAATTGTGCCATGTATTCTTGTGCGAATACTAAAGAACCTATTTCTTCTTTAGCTGATAAAACTTCTGATTCTTTAACAAGAGGGTTTGAAGTTGAAGGGAATTGAAACCTTTCCCAGTCGTCACCTTGTTTAGCTTTTTCAAAAAGCCTATAAAACCAGTTATCCATTCCTTTTGGAGTAGAAATAAACAGTGCAGAACCTTGTCTTTCAGTAAGAGTAGGTCTTAAAACCTCTGTCCAAGTCTCTTCTTTAACGAAAGCGGCCTCATCCATAACAAGAAAGTCAAGACCCTCTCCACGAAGTCTTTGTGGATTGTCAGCAGAACGAACACCGATAGACCCACCACCAGCAAAATCTACTTGCATGTCACCAACTTTGATGTTTATGCCCATTTCTTTTGGCATTGACGCTGCGGCTGCTTGAATGTCTCTCCAACCAACTCTTGAAATTGCGAACGTAGGTGCTACCCACCACGCTCTACCACCGCTTAGAGCCACTTCCATGCACATTTGCACGCCTAATCTGGATTTGCCGAACCTTCTCCCAGCACAAAGAATTTTCCACCTAGCGGTGCTCTCATGTACTTGTTTCTGTGCATCATGCAAAGGAGGAAACTTTACGTCGAATACCTGCTTCTTTGCCTCACCAACTGGTTCTAATATATCTTTTGGCATCTATACAAGTTTAACAAGAAAAAGAAGAGGTTTATTACTCTTCTTCCATTTCTTTTAAAGCTAGGCCCATTCGCTTGATTAAATCAAGTGTATCTTGAGGAATACTGCTATTTTTTAAACCATCAAAAAGTTCACTATCTAAAGAATAATGCTTCCTATAGATTTTTTTAACACGTTGATGACGAGCCCTTACTATTTTTAAATATAAACTATAAAAGAAACCTTTATATCGAGTTTTCAAAAAAAACAACTTTATAAAGAAAGAACCCCATAAAATTTTAGTTGAAGAGTCATTAATGTCTTCACGACACCAATTTATTCTATCTTTTATGTTTCTAACAAAATTTAGACGTGCGAATCTAAACCCGTCTTGTACGAGATGCATTAAAAACATATTTAGGTGTGATAGCCATGTGTATTGGTCCCAACCAATGTGTCCATACCAAAAACCTTTTTCTGAACCATTGTGAGCGTGGCCATGCCATTTTGTTATTGCTGATTCGTTATTTACCCAATAAGCGAATTGATGTGCATGTTTATGGCAAAGACGTAAGAAAAGTAGTTCCCCGTCATAATTATCAACAAAGTCACCATAACCACCATCATAGGTAATATCTAAAGCACCTTGATTGTTTGGTTCTAATTTTTCCGAACATTTTGCACATTCTGTATGTAATTTATTTTCCATTTTTTTTCCTTTATTTAGAGATTAAAATCAAACACCGCCTAACTTTTGCTAGGCGGCATTTAATATTTAACAATTACGTCCATTTACTTGACTTATAAGGGTCGAGGCCTAAGCCTTTTTTATCTATTGCTCCCTATGCAAACTTCAATTTTAAGTAGTCGCCCCCCTCGTATTAGCGTTTAGTTGGCTATGTTTACTGTCTAGCAAAGTCAGTGATTGTATCACCCTACAATTCCACCCCGATGACACATCGAAAGGTTTCTTATGTTTCAACAATAATCTAAGTATTTCCAACCTTATTTAAGGATTTTTAATTAGTACTTACTAAACCTTTTTGGGCTACCCACCCGAAGTATTTTAGCTTTCCGTTTTATGGCATTTATTAAGACTACCGATTAGCTTTATTTAATTGTTTTCATTCTCTTACTTATAATCATATGGTAAGCGTATATTCATGTCAAGTTTATTTACAAAAAAAATACAGCTCCGCCGTGAGGCAAAGCTGTTGATGGGAGGGCAGTCAGCTCGAAGTGTTTCCACTTCACGGGAAGCCGACATACCCATTATAACATTCTTAAAATCCCTCTTTTAAAGAACGCCACTCCCAATACTTTTAGTCTTTGGTATCTCACTGATAGCTATACATTGATTAGTAAAAGTTAGATTTTCATCTAACCCATAACTTGCAAGAACTTCTTTAATGTTTCCGTCTGGAAACAACTCTCCGTACTGATAAGTTTCAAACTTTCTATCTTTACCAGTTTTACTAGTTCCCTCAATAACTACGACATCGTCATTTCCTAGGTACTGAGCAACAATCTTGAACCACTCACCTTTAGTTTTTGCATCTGGTTTATCTTTCATATCATGTGCTTGAGGATACGACTTCTGTGCGTTGTCACATTCCATAACACACATCATTAAAAAGTCATGCTTTCCGTATTTATTAAGTTGCCAAAAAGGAGTTCCAAAAACACACTCACCTACAGACCTGTCTTTACACTTGACGGTGTCTTTACCAACATCGTCCATGCGAATTCTTTTTTGACCAGTCTGCATCAATCTGTCATACAAGTGAGATAAGTTAGGTCCACCATAATCTCTAGGAACCTTTCTCATTTCATTAAAAGCATAATCAATATCTTGCCTAGTAAAAACTGAAAAGTTTTTGTACCAAGTCTTCCATTGCTCTTCGGACATAGTCTCTTCTGTTTTAGGATACTCAGTTAACCAAGCACCTCTGAAGTCGACCATCCACCACTCTCTACTGATACCGACATCATCAACCTTGTCTGGCCTTGAAGTCTTTCTATCATCAAGAGCATCCTTTTTCTGTTGCTCAAAAGGAAGTAAACTGTTTTCTTGAACTCTATCTATCTTGTCCATTTTAAAACTACCTTATCTAATTCTTTGTTAGTAATCTTACCAGTCATGATATCTTCGTCCATTGTCCAAGTTCTAGTCAATGTGAATTTACCAATCAAGCTAGGTAAGTTTTTACTCTTGTGTTCTTTTATCTGCATTGTCGTTCTCCAATCGTTCCAATATTAAGTCCTTAATAAATTTATCCATCTGTTTTTCTAATTTAACAATTTCATTTTTTAAATCATAAACTCTTTTTAAATCTATCACTCTTCCTCCAATTCTAATTTAAGTCTGTCCAACTCGCTTGCAATTTCTGCATCTGAGTAATTAAGAAAATTTTCAGAGTCTTCATTCTCTTTGTAACCTTGTACAGCGTCATGAAACTCTTGCCAGTAATTATCTTCTACTTCCATAGGAACATCTAATCGTTTCCAAGTTTTGAATAAAGAATAATTCTTATCAGATTGAGCTGAATACATAAATCTGTAAAAGCTTCTCATATCATCAAAGTAATCTGCATTTGTTAACGCTTGTATGAACCCCTGCATCATTGTACTTACAAACAGTTGACTCCTTCTAGCCTCATTTGTTGGATTTACTTTAGGTAGGTTTTTACCATCCCACTCTGATAGCTGTGTAGCAAAATCAATAAGTATTCCCCATTGAGCTGGGTGCCAAGGCCCACTAATGTTTTCTAAAAAATATACAACTTTTTCTGTATCTTCTTTAGTCCAGTCAAAGTTATCTTCTAGTTCCATCATCCATCTCCTTCGCCCACTTAGGTGCTGCTGGTAAATCTGCATCGATTACTTGCAACTTAGCTTGTGACTCCCACTCTTTGTAAGTAAAAGTATCTCTAGCTAATTGTTTGTCCATACCTTTTCTATTAGCTACAGCATCAAGACCTCTTAACTTAGGTACAAAATTATGACCTACTAAAGCCATAAGATTATCTATATCATCGCTATCTAATTTTTTATCAGTAGCCCATTCAAGGAGTCTTCTGACATCAACAGATAAAGTTTTATAACTTTTACTGTAGTTGTAAACTTTATTACCAAGTTTTAGAGCACCATTCTCTTCAACATTGTTTGCAATTTTTACATCTACAAACTTGTTGATATTACCAGTACTCTCTCTTGCTTCTAAACTAACTCCTCTAGCAATAACTAGTTCTTTTGGTTCACTTAAAGACTGCAACTCAGTGTTACTTAAGTCTTCCTCTCCTGCCTTTGCAATCTCCCAAATTAAATCTCTCATTCAGAACCTTCTTTGATTTTAAGTAACTCTAATGACAAAGAGGAAACAAGCTCGTCTAATTGTTGTTCGTTCAAGCGATGTTCGCTAATTAAACGCAAACATTCGTTTACGATGTGTCTAATTACCCCACTCATCTTCATCCCTTCTAAAAATCTTATCACGCAATACATTAGCTTGTGCGTTTAACTCTTGTTCTTGTTTAATTGTCAAATATGCATAAGCTAGTAGACAAATTGTTGTTCCCAACAAAAAGCCAGTAAAAAATCCATATAAGTAAAAATTTGTGTCCATCACTCTTCCTCCTCTAATTTTGAAACATATGAAAACTCAGCATTCAAATTTGGATGAATTGTTTTCAAATCTTTTTCTACACTTTGCTTTGCGTTATCAAAGCTTGTTGCGAAAACTATTTTATGGCCATTGAAGCCAACTTCGTATTTATCCATTAAAACCCTCCTATAAGTTTTATTGTAAGTTTTATTGCTATTGCTAAGACAATAAAGTAAAAATATCCTTTACTCATAGACAACACCTAACTCTTGAGTCAATACATCTTTTATTGAGATTTGACACTGAGTCAAGATATCTACTATTTTTTCATCTTGTGTAGTTTCAGCATTTGCCCTTATACTTGCAGTTAGGTTTTCCAACTCTGTAAGTGAACGGCTTAAGTTTGTCGTATTTGATAATTTTGTTTTCATTAGTAACCTTTCTCTTTTAATTATTTTATGCATATGTCTCTTTCTTTGGATTCTTTGGTCTAAAGGTATAACGATATGGTAAATCCACACCAATACCAACTCCATAAGGCCTATCGTATCTGTAATGCAAACGATAGAAAATATTGTGCTTTAGTTTCCAAGCTCTCCAAACTTTATTTGAATAAGTAATAGAACGACCTCTTATCTCTAGTCCTATCTTTAAACCCCATTGCTCCATAAGGTCAGCTACCCAGTTGAACCTAAAATTATATTTAGGTGGATTTTCCATTTCCTGTGAGAAAAGAATGCCGTAAGGAAAAGTTCCTTGCATTGTGTTCTTATCAAACTTAGATAGATGCCAACCACCGTCTAGTAATGAAGCTACTAGAAACCATAATGATTTCATTTAAAACTCCGAGCCTGGTATCAGTACTTGTTTTTTACTTAAGCCTCGATATCTTCTCTTCTTTTTAGATTTTGCAGCTCTACGCTCTGCTCTGTTTGGCATATTGACCTCCAATGTCATATGATTTTTGTTTACTCAGTATCTAGACTAAGGTAAAGAACTTCTTTTGTCAAGCTAAAGAAAAAAAAGAAATATTTGCTCTAAATTTGTTTTCTGTCGTACCTTTACCATATAATGAAAACTGAAGCAGAAATGGTGGGGACTGCGTAGAAAACTACATAACCTTGTAGTTGATAACATTAGGAGCGCAAATGCGAAAAAAACCAAAAGATAGAAATATAGAACAAGAAATTGTTTGGACAAGAATAAACGACCTTACTGATTTACTTCAGAAAAGAGATATATTTAAAAAGCACTTAGAAGAAATTCCTAACCGTGCAAAAGATATTCTTGAATCTGATTTAGCAGAATTGTATGAATCACGACAAGATGTTGAGGAACTCTATATGCATTTTAATTTTATGGAGGAAGAGTTCAAAATAGCTATGAAAGAGATTGACAACAAAATTATCCATGCTGAACATTCACTAACAAACGCTGTTGGTAAATTTATGGCTACAGAGAGAAATCTTTTAGACATAGTGAGAGAAACTTACATCCCAGATGATGAGGCACCGTTCTAATCTAAGATAAGCAAAAGGGGGCCATTACAAAACGCCCCCTTAATGCTCCGTACGTATAATTCATTATATCAACCTCTTCCTAACTCAAAGGAAAAAAAATTTTTTATTTTAACCCTATTTTTGTCTTTTCGTTCCCACCAGGCCCTTATAATGCTTTATAAGAAGAAAAATCTGTCTTACATAGTTTTTATACTATGACTTCGGATTATGTTCTTATAATAAACACGAGGAGGAAAGAAATGACTGAAGACGAAAAAGTAACTGCTACTTTTATCAATACAAGAACTATTGATAAATATATAGACGAGACAATACAAGCTTGGGGTACTGCCCGAAAAGCTAGTATCAATAATTTAGTTGATAATTATGGATATTACTACGAAGGTGGAGAAGATGCGGAATATACTTCTCTAGACCATTTGTATGAAATAGTTGGTGGTAAAGAAGATGTATTAAAATTATTCATGAAAGAACTTAATGGTGTTCAAGATAGAATTCACCATGCTTTAGAAATGATGAAAACTAATGTCTAAAGTGCATAACTGGGAAGACACCAAAAAAATAGAAGCATTAGGTGTAGAAATTTTTAAAGAAGTAGTTAAAGCTAAATCTAAAAATTTTAAGTACTACGACAGTAATGTTGACGAGAATACTGATTTAGAAGGTATTGATGGTTTTCTAGTTAGAGAAAACTATAAAGTTCAACCAGTTCAGTTGAAAGTTGAAACTTATGCCAACTGTTTTATTGAAACTTATCAAAAAAACCATGAGGGAAAGGCCTTTTGGGAAAAAGTTGGTTGGGCCTTAGATGAAAATCTAACTAAAGCTAATAAATATATCTTTTGGATTAATCCTATGGGTATACTTTTTGCACAATCTAAAGCTTTCAAGCCAGAGTTTGAAGCTATTCACAACCTACGAAATGAATTAGGCCTAGTAAAGAAAAAAGGTAACAATCCAGATTATGCTTCGGAAGGTGTACCCGTTTCTTTTAGCAGGATGGATGTGTGGTTTAGAAGTGTCGTGAAACAATTCACTTGGAAAGAGTTAGAAAATGACTTACATGACACAAGTGCTTTAGATGAATTCTTAAACTTAAGAAAAAGAACTACTGATTGGAACCCTATTGACAATCCTTTGAGCTACAAGGCCGAATTATGATAGAACTTCCTTTGACTCAAGAAATGATAGATAGGGCTAGGAAAAGAGATGAAGAGCTTAAACCTCTTAATAACTCTATAAAAGAACAAATGGGTCGTTTTGATGGTTTCTTAGCAGAAGAAGCTTTGGCTTCTTATACAAAATCAAAATTAGTTAGTTCTGAGAGTAGTGATAGATTTCACTTTGACTTGATAATTAAAGATATCAAAGTAGAAGTTAAGGCTCAAAGGCAAAATAATGGCAAAAAACCGTTAAAAACCTATGAATCAACAGTAAGTAGCTTTAGTGAAGGTCAGAAACCAGATAAGTATGCCTTTATAAGTATTATTTATAAACATATTTCATCAAAAGAACCTAGTTCTATTTACTTGAAAGGCTTTTTAGACTATCAAGAATTTCAAGAAATACATCGTTTCATACCAAAGGGAACAAAATCTGGAAATAACAACTATATTTCAAGAGCAGACCAATGGAATGTTTGCAATAAAGAATTGAAGATGTTTGACAACTCTCCTTTTACTAGCTCTTAATAATATCCTATACCTTAATTCCTAAATAATATTTCCTATATACATAGAGAGAGACATCTTATAGTTAATGAGTATAGTTCCTGGGTATAGTTAGTACGACAGCTGTGACGCCAGGTCACG
>Ga0222718_10000685_pt1 | contig 34711 bp, 31 predicted proteins | sample C33_27DmetaG_FD_165045 | JGI IMG/M metagenome (GOLD analysis project Ga0222718, IMG submission 165045) | Estuarine water microbial communities from San Francisco Bay, California, United States - C33_27D | ecosystem: Environmental > Aquatic > Marine > Unclassified | place: USA: California...
TAAAACTAGTTAAGTTTGATGCTGTAACACCAGATCCAAGTGTTGTAGCACTAAGAACTTCGTCGATACCAACATAATATTTTCCTTCGGCGGTTGTTAATCCTATATTTACAGTTGACTGCCATGCATCAATATCATATTCATAACGAAGAGCTCTTCTGATGCTTGTAGAACCAATACCAATAACATTACCATCAAGATTCTGTAGCACAGTTTCCTGAGCATTAAAGATAATAGAATCAGTAGTTAAAATAACGTCATCATTAAAGAAACTAATGCCACTACTGTTAAATCCAATAGGTGTTCCTTTAATAGACAAGTCACCTTCAATATATACCAAACCATCTGAGAATGGTGCGAGAGTAATAGAAGCAGGACCAGTAATCCTTGTTTGAGTAATACTTAGTGATGCAGTAGTATCAAATCCAGTATAAAATGCATCTGCAGTTAGAATACCAGAAACTACGTTTTCAAATGATGGACTAGATCCAGAGGTAACTACACCAAAGTCGCCAATGTAGCGATAGGCAACAATGTAAATATTACTTGAAGTTACTCCACTCGGAACAACTGATCCATTAAAGTTTAGGATGCCCGATGAATAATCAAAAAACCAAGTATCGTTTGATCCTGCACCAGCAGCAGATAGCTGCACCCCACCAGATGCAGGATTCCCTCTATAAACTTTAACAATGTAATCTGGACCAAAGCTAGGATCAATCCAGTTATTAACAGTACTTGAACTATTATTTCCGTATATTGATCTTGCAATAAATGCTCTATTACCACTAACAGTAGGGTCTACTGTCATTCTAAGGGCACTACTAGTGCCATACACCTGTATAACAGGACCAGATGATGAAGGCGGTGTAGAAGGAATAAGATTAGATTCTGCCCAAATAGTATCTGCGCGTGTTACTATAGGGGAGGGTATAGCTTCTGCGAAAGGAGCTTTTTTAGTACCTGATAAAGTAGAATCCTCAGCTATACCAGTTTTGGATGCGGTATAACCTATCTTTTTTAATAGAAAATCTAGCTTTTGTTCTTGAGATGCTGCCACAGATCTTACTTTCCCTTAACTTATGTAGACGTGAATGACATGGCAGTTATTGACTGCCCAGAGTTCAATCTCCAACGAATCAAAATGCGATTATTCGAATCATTAGATGAAGATTCTGTACCAAATACGCAAGTAAATGTTCCACTATTACCATTCATCGCTCCACCTGAAGAACATCCTGGTTCTGCTGATGTTGGCACACCAGCACCTCTGTATGCTTGGAACATATTTGCCCAACCATTTGTTCCTGACAAAGATGATGTCCAAGTAGAGTTGTTTGGCATACAAACCCAACAACCAGCATAAGAACCAGTTACGACAATTTTAAACTCAGATACCTGAGATCTAATAAAATCCATTTGAAAATACTGTGCTCCAGTTCTACCAGAAGAATAATCTGGTCCTACTGGTAACCAAGATCCATTTGAATAATCAGTTACATCATGACGCAGTACAGCACCTCTAACGATAGATTCATATGTAGCAGCAGTGTTAGATGCTGTAAATGTTGTAAAGACTGGTGATGGATTATCACCAGTAGAACCTGCATTTACTCTTTTAGCGTTACCAGAACCAGTTCCTAAAGAACTCACTAAGATGTTATCCTCATCAATTTTATTAGTTCTTGCAGTTGTTCCCATTATATTAACTGCCTGAGTTATAGTTGCTCTGACAGAATTTGATCCATAAGGAGTAGTTGCAGTATAGTTAGAGAACCTTGTCGCATCAGTATTAACAGTTTGATGGAGATCTCTGGGTGCCTGAGAAACTAAGCAGGTTACACCAGTACCTACACCATAATTCTGGACTGGTGGATTCGTCCCACCATCAAAATCTGTATAACTCTTAGTACCTCCATTTTGGAATCCTGTAGTTTGACCACTAGATGCCAGGAAAGTGCTCTGAGTATACATATCACCACTAGCATTCTCACAAGTTATTACATAAGTGAATGCATTGCTAGAAGATTGTGTGTAATGTGGTACACCTGAAGAATAATTTAAGGTTGGTGAAGGTGGTGTTACTGGAGTAGTAGCACTTAATACGGGTGCAGAGACTGTACTTGGATCTTCATACCAAAAAGCACGTTGAGTTTTATATCCAAACTGCTGAATATATCCTCTATTAAACCCATTTGGAGATGTGGCATTAATCAATCTGGCATCATAAACTTCATAAAACTCTGAGTTAATACCAGGATTTCTAGTTGAGAAAAACGCATCCTTATCATTTGAAATCTGTAACGCACCGTAAATGCCGTCATTTGATCCAGTTGTCAGAGTAACTACTCCAACAGAACCATCATTTATATACCCCGTTACAGTCCCTGCATCACCAGGACCATACTCTGTAATGTAGTTTGAAGTTACTGAGTTAGTGATGTTCCTAGCATATTGTGTACCTGCTGATGGAGTCAACTCTCCACTAGTACTATTTGTTGGCGCAAAACCAGCACATAATCTACCAACACCTGTCAATCCAGTCATAGTAAATACTACGTTTGAAATATTATCGGGTGGTTTTGGTACTAGTTTTCCTAAAATAAAGTTGATTTCATTAACAGAATCTTTTGTATAATCTGCAGTCTCAATGCCAACTGCTCCTGGAAGGAATCCTCCGCTAGGAGTTCCAATGACTTGATCACCATAAAACTCTGAAGCTGTTACAAATCCAGTTACTTTTACGTCATCAATAATAGATAATCTATGATCTGGTAAGGGAAAAGATGTTCCAATACCTACACTATTTGTAGAAGGAGAAAAAACAAATAAAGGATCAACAGATAATGATGTAATAATACCAGAAGTTGCTGTTAAAAACCCAACATACCTAGCATCATTACCAGTGGGATCTGCTAGTTTATTTGATAAAACATTAGATAATGTGGATCCATCACCATAATATTCCGTTGCAGTAATAAATCCAGATACTATGGCATCACCATCAACGGTGATATCATTAGATACATTAATATCTGAGGCAGTTAGTGCCCCAGATACTAAAACATCTCCTGTAACGGTTAGATCTGCGGATGCATATGTTGTACGAATGCCAACCCTACCAGTTACCTCAAGTACAGTAGAGTTTTCGGTATAAGAAGATATACCGACACTAAGATTCCTTTTACGTTCGCTTAAAAACTTTGGCATTAGTCAACCTATACATTTGTGGTATATACCGCAGATCCAGTTATATAACTGAATATAATAATATTTATTCAATTAAATGTTTCTTCATTATCCAAAATACTTTCTTCTTCGTCTTGTTTTGCTGACGTTACTTTAGTTTTTCTGGAGGTTCTTTTTTTCAGTTTTTCTTGTTCTTTAGCAATATCTCCAATAGTTTCGTTGAGATTTTCTACCATAGAACTAAGAGTTGCTACCTTAGCTTCCAATGAGATGTTTTCATTAAACAACTTAAAAGTTTTTTGTTGATATACTGAGATTAAAGTTTTATAGTCATCCTCAGAGATATACTGAAACTCATCTTCTTTATTTCTAGACATAAAAAATAGGTGTAATAATACACCTATTTATGTGGATTTGATTATATTATTTTTTTAAATCAGTTTAGGGTCTCAAGAACTGAAACGATAAACTTGACATCACTACTTGTACTTCCTTTAACCTTGAGGGAATCTCCCTGCTCCATAACTAGTTTTCCTGCCAATAGATTGACAGAATCATTTGATGGGATTGGAAACTCACGGAATAGTTCGGTTGTTACCGCAATACCAGATTTGGTTCTTACATGAGAAACGCTAATATCTTGACTAGATGTTCCTACGTTTGATGCTTGTGCCAGGAGGAGTACTCCCGTGTAACCCACGGGAGCAGTATAAATTCCTACTGGTTCTGCTGAGACAACATTAGTGATTGTCTTGAATACGTTAAGGGCTAATGCCATGGATTACTCTCCTCCGAGTGCTAGAATGAATGGGGTTAGGGTTGAGAACAACGACTTGGAATATGCCGTTCCAGAGATAGTACCAGTATTCTGGTTAATGATTAGTCCGTCACCAATCTTGAAGTTACCTGACTGATCAGTACTGGTGAATACGACCAGACCACCATTCAGATTCACAGTTTCATTTTCAGCAATAGTAACGCCACCATTCTGAGGAAGTGCAGCCTTTACATTAATACCAGAACCAATGTATTCAAATGCATGAGATGATGCGAGAACTCTACTTTGCTTGTAGAACTCAACTTCCATTCCAGCGGTTACTTCATATGGAACCTGTGCGTCAAGGGTGATTGTTGAGATTCCTACAGAAGGATATGTTGCCTTATTAACTGTGTAGTAAGTTGGATACATATCAATCACGATTCTTGCAGGTGTTCCTCCACCTATAGGAGCACCGATCGTAACGGTTGGAGGAACAATGAATCCTCTACCGCTAGAAACAACTTCAACTCCAGTTACCTGACCATTCTCGACTGTTGCGATTGCCTGTGCAGGTACGCCCCAATCAGTTGTTGGATTACCAATAGTAACTTCTGGAGTACTGGTATAACCAGAACCTTTACTTGTTACTCTAATCTTGTCAACCTGATAGTATAACTTATCAAACACAGTTACTTGACCGTCGAATGGTCTCTGTGGATTAATCTGTACTGTACCACCAGAAGTATAGAAGTGTGGGAATGGACCTTTACCTACGTTAGCGGTAAAGTCTGTTGAAGTTGTAGCAACCGAGCATGTGGTTGGTTGACCCTTAACGATTGCGTCAGTTGCGATACCAATGAGGTTATCAATAGTATCTTGAACATTTTGGCAAGCGTCTGGATCGTTATTGGAGTTAAGAACAGGATCAGGAGCGAGCTTGAAGTTCTTGCTATTTAGTTGATTATTGATAGCAAGTTGCATATAGTCAGCAGATGCACGGAAAGCAGTTACGGTTTCAACTTCTTCACCGATTAGTGCATCAGAGAGTGGCTTGCCAGTCTCTTGATCGAAGTAGTAGTTGGTTGCACTAGTGATATTTTTATTAGTGAAGTTAAGAATATCATTCTTAACTGCATCAACGATGTAACCAATGTCTCTTCTGCACTTAGTCTCTTGATCTAGGAGTCTACCTGCATTAGGTAAGAAGTTATCTAGTTCAGTTAGAGTACCGATTCCGATTACAGTTGTAACGATTCCGATTCTATTGTCAACTACGTCCTGAACATCTTGACAGGTTTCAGGATTACCCGATCTTGTATAAGTGATTACTGGACCAACACCGTAGTTTGCACCACCGAAGGATAGAGTTAGATCCTTAGTATAGAGTTGGTTAGTTAGAGCACCCTTCATGTAATCACCTGCCTTACCGAAAGCAGTTACAGATTCAGATCTTTCACCATACAGACCTGGAGTTAGTGGTTGACCAGTTCCAGTGAAGTATTGCTTAGTGAAGTCTCTTGAATAAGTATTACCTCCGAGGAATACGTCAGTTGAAACAGCGTCAACTAGGTATCCAATGTCTCTTGCACACTTATAACCACCTGGGGAAGAAGTAGTTCCGAGACCAACGAAGTCATCTGCATCAGTTCCATAACCAACTGTCTGACCAAACTCGCCTGGTTGTAAGTAGAAATAACCATTGTTGATACCGTATGTTCCATCATAAAGTGCTGCAGTGTTACCTGCGGCAACTACGACTGTTACAATACCAACTAGGTTTTCAATGTTTGCCTGAACATCTGCACAGGTTTCACCATTACCCGAAGCATTATACTGGATATTACCACCAGCACCATTGTAAGATGCAGGACCGAAGGATAAAGTTAGATCCTTAGAATATAGTTGGTTAGTTACTGCTTGCTTCATGAGAGGTTCAGCAGCTTCAAATGCGGTTAGTGAAGGTGCGAGTTCACCGTCTAGTCCGCCTCTGATTACTGATCCATCAGCGTAGTAGTATTGCTCAGAGAATCCTCTGGAATATCTATTACCACCAGTAAACACGTCAGTTGATACTGCATCAACTAAGAATCCAAGGTCTCTAGCACACTTGTAACCGCCAGGGTTCTCAGTGGTTCCGATACCAGTTCCTCTGTCGAAGATTCCAGTATCATAAGTTAGAGCGCCGAATGAAGCAGTGCTTCCAGCACCAAGAGCAACAGTTACAATACCAACCAGAGTATCAATGTTATCCTGAACATCTAAGCAGGAATTCTCGTTTCCAGACTGTAGAACAGGGATAGAGGAACCGATACCATAGTACTGAGGACCAGATGAAATACCAAGATCCTTAGTATAGAGTTGGTTAGTGATTGCATCCTTCATCCACTCACCGCCACCCATTAAACCAACGATTGTTGGAGCAACTTCATTTCCATCAATGTGAATAGCACCAGACTGGTTGAAGTATTGCTTGGTAAACTCTTGTGAGTATCTGTTACCAGAAGTGAATACGTCGGTTGTGACGGCATCAACAAAGAATCCAACGTCTCTTGCACACTTATAACCACCTGGAGTGTTAGTTGTACCAACACCAACTGATTGATCAAATAGACCAGTGTTGAGTGGGAATGTAATAGAAGCAGTGCTTCCAGCACCAAGAGAAGATGTTACGATTCCAGCGAGAGTATCAATGGTATCTTGAATATCCTGACATGCAGTTGAAGAAGTGTTAGCAACGTCTGAACCCTCATTTCCTGCATTATATGTTGGGTTACCAACTGAGATTGTTAGATCAGAGTATGCAGCGCCAACTAAAGAGTTAGTAACTGCATTGAGCATGTACCCTCTTGCTTGATCAAAGACATAGAGTGACTCATCAATCTCACCCTGTAGACCATTAGAGATTAGTGAACCATTTTCAAAATATTGGAAGGTGAACTCAGAAGCATAAGTATTACCACCAGTTAGTACATCAAGAGCAACTGCATCAATGAAGAATCCAGTATCTCTCTTACACTTCTCTTCAACTGAAGCGAAGTTGAATGAACTGAATAGTGGGTTATTGACTGCATCGGTGAACGCTGCGCCAACGATTACCTCCTTATTGAGTTGAATCATTCTGTAAGCATCATAATATCTTGATCTTCCGTTAGACTGTCCGTCACCTGGGAAGTAGAATGCATCATAAGCATCATAACCTTGAGCAATAGAACCGATAGATCTATCGATAACTTCTTGCTTGTTCTGTTGGATTAGACGATATGAATCGAAGTATCTGTACTGCTCATCATCTCTCTCATCAAATCCAGTGTTAAGAGTTGGGAGTTGTGAAGTGGTTCCTAGACCAACTGCAACAGTTGCAATACCAACTAGGTTCTCGATTAGGTCTTGAACATCTGCACAAGATGATGCGCTTCTGTTATCATTAGTGACGTAATCGGGAGAAATAGTTAGGTCTTGAGCATTGAGTTGGTTAGTTACTGCTCCTCTTGCGAGATCGCCAAGTGCAGTGAATGCGGTAACTGACTCAGACTCTTCACCGAGTAGACCATCAGAGATTGGATTACCATTACCATCAAAGTATGATAGAGCGAATCCAACAACATTATCGTTAGAACCTGCCCATACATCCTCTGCGAGTGCGGAGTGTAGATAACCAAGATCTCTAGCACACTTAAATCCGCCTGGGGATGATACAGTACCAACACCCGACTGGTTAAAGTAACCATCATTTAATGTTGGAAGACTATTGGTTGATCCAAATCCTACTGCAGTGGTAACCACTCCAACTAGGTTTTCAATGTTTGCTTGGACATCAACACAAGCTTCAGGATTACCAGAAGGTAGTACAGGGATGGAAGAACCAGCGCCTGCATAAATCGCTTTACCTGGTGAGATTGTTAGATCTTTGACGTTGAGTTGGTTAGTGATTGCCTTTCTTGCATAGAATCCTGCGTAATCGAAGGAAACAACACTTGGAGACTCTTCGCCAGTCAGACTTGCTGTTGGTGAACCTGCCCCATCAAAGTAGAATAGAGTGAAATCTCTTGTGTAGCTATTACCACCTGTAAATACGTCAGTTGCAACGGCATCAACAAGGTAACCAATATCTCTTGCACACTTAGTACCACCAGGAGATAGAGTACCGAAGTCTTCCATCTGGAGTGATAACTTGGTGAATGGATCAGTGTTGACTACAAAGTTACCAGTATTGAGAGCATCGCCAGAAGGTAGTTGTGTAGTGGTTCCGAGACCAACTGCAACTGTTACGATACCAACTAAGTTCTCAATAGCAGACTGAACATCAATACAAGCATTAGCATTACCAGAGAGTAACACAGGTAGTTTAGTATCACTGATACCGTATCTAGCAGTACCAGAAGAAATGCCAACATCCTTAGAGTTAAGTTGGTTGGTAACTGCCTTCTTCATGAAGGTTTCTGCAGAATCAAATGCTACAAGTGATTGTGCTTCTTCACCAACCAGACCATTGCTGATTGGAAGTCCAGCGCCATCAAAGTATTGAAGAACGAACTCTCTAGAATAGCTGTTGCCTCCAGTAAATACGTCAGTTGAAACTGCATCAACTAAGAATCCAATATCTCTAGCACACTTGAATCCACCTGGGGATGAAGTAGTACCAATACCAGATTGTGAGAAGTAACCCTCATTGATTGATGTAGGAATGTCTGCGAATGTTGCGGTTGTACCAATAGAAACAACTGCAGTAACAACTCCAACCAGAGTATCAATGTTATCCTGAACATCAATACATGCTGCTGCATTACCCGAAGGAAGAACTGCAATATCTCCACCAGCACCACCATAAGTAGCAGCACCAGAAGAAATGCCAACATCCTTTCTATAAAGTTGGTTGGTGATTGCGTCCTTCATGAACTCACCAGCAGCAATGAATGCAGTGTTTGAAGGAGCTTCTTCGCCTAGTAGACCTGTCTTAATCCATCCACGATAGGTTGGTTCATATGACTTGACAGAATCGATTGTTGTTCTTACGAATGTATGTGCAGACTGTGGAAGATGCTTGATTGCTCCAGCGATTGCACTTACAAATGTATGTGCTATTTGTGGTTCATGTCTAATAGCATTACACTCAGCACGTACAAATGTGTGTACAGAACCTGATGCAGAACCAGCATTTCCAACATTAACTGTGAATGTACCAGTCTGCCTCTCAAGACCGTTTGCAGATGCACTTACAAATGTGTGAGTTCCAGTGTAGTCAGCAGCACCAATATTAATCTTGAAGGTGTTATCAGTCTTCTCACTGATCTTTAACCAGCGACCTGATGGATAATCATATCCAGCGCGTGGATATGACTTAGATACTGTGTTACCATCTAGTTCGCAAGTGAAGGTTAGTGAACCATCATCAAGTTTAATATAATCTTCATTAGCAAATCCATGAGAAGCAACTGTTAGAACAACATCTCCAGTTGCAGGGTCATAAGTTGCTGCAGTTACAGTATGAGTGGAAACGCCAACTTCATTGATCGCAGTTGCGATACCTGAGATTGGGTTGCCTGCTGCAGGATATGCATGTTCAGTAGCATTTCCATCCTGGTCACAAGTGAAGATCATTGACTCATCTTCAATAATGACTGCACGACCAACGCCAAGACCATGCTGACCAACAGTAACAGTTAGATCACCAGTTGCTGCATTATAAGTAGCAGCAGTTGGATCAAAGTACTTGTTAGGACCAGACTTACCTACATTGACGGTTAGAGAATCATCTGCAACACCAGTAATCTTGATTGATCTGCCTGCGTATGGATCGATTCCTGGACGTGGATATGTCTTCTGTGCTTGATTATTATCAAATGCACAAGTGAAGGTGAAAGAGTTGTCCTCGATAATAATACCCTCTCCAACACTCAGTGTGTGTTGACCAACAGTAACGGTGAAGTCACCAGTTGCAGGATCATATGTTGCTGCAGTTGGGTTGAATGACCAGTCAGTACCAGAAGCACCAACATTAACAGTCACTGATGTTGCACTAGTTCCAGTAATCGTTAGAGGAGAGTTATATGCAACTTGACCTTTTGCTGGTAGAGAGTGCTCACTCTTATTGCCATCCATTGCACAAGTGAAAGTGAAGCTTTCCTTGTCTAGGAAGATAAGATCATTTAGTTGTAGTGGGTGACCTGCACCAACAATCATCATGAAGTCGCCAGTTGCAGGATCATAAGTTGCAGAAGTTGGTGTCCAACCTGCTGCCTCTTGGAAGTTATTTTGTAGATAACCAACAGCGTAGGAGTTACCTCCAGTAAATACGTCAGTTGAAACAGCGTCAACTAAGAATCCAAGATCTCTAGCACACTTAAGTCCACCAGGAGAATAGGAGCTAATACCAAGTGCCTGGTTAAACTCACCTACGTCTAGAGTTCCTTGACTTGTAGGTAGTTCTGAAGTTGTACCGATACCTACAGCGTAAGTAACAATTCCGACTAGTGCATCAATACTATCCTGAACATCTAGACATGCATTTGCATTACCAGATCTTAGAACCTCAATGTCAGAACCGCCACCTCCGAAGTATGCTTTACCCGAAGAAATGCCAACATCCTTATTGAAGAGTTGGTTAGTTACTGCATCCTTCATGTATTCGCCAGCAGATTCAAATGCGACGACTGAAGGACCTTCTTCACCTAGAAGACCATTAATGATTGGAGCAGCATTATCAAAATACTGCAATGCAAATCCATCTGCATAGTAGTTACCAGCAGTGAATAAGTCAGTTGAAATAGAATCGATGAAGAAACCAAGGTCTCTTGCACACTTATAACCACCTGGTGATGAAGTAGTACCAACACCAACAGACTGGTTGAAGTAACCATAGTTGATAGTTGCCGTTACATCAGATGCAGTTGCAGTGGTTCCTAGACCAACAACTGAAGTAACGATACCGATTAGGTTATCAATGTTGTTCTGAACGTCAATACATGAAGCTTCGTTACCAGATCTTAGAACAGCAATATCACCTCCACCACCACCATAAGAAGCGGGACCAGATGAAATACCAAGATCCTTAGTATAGAGTTGGTTAGTGATTGCGTCCTTCATGAACTCACCAGCTCCGATGAATCCATATAGAGACTGTAGTTCTTCTTCGTATAGACCCTCACTGATTGGATTACCAGTTCCATCATCGAAGTACTCAAGGATAAACTCTCTAGAATAGAGGTTACCGCCAGTAAATACGTCAGTTGAAACTGAATCGATTAGGAATCCGATGTCTCTAGCACACTTGAATCCGCCTGGAGTTGCAGTGGTTCCGATACCTGCTTGGTTGAAGATACCGAGATTTCTTGTACCAGCGAAGGAGATTGTATTTGCCTCAGTAATAGCATCAGTTACGATTGTAACTAGGTTTTCAATGTTTGTTTGTACGTTAGCACAAGCACCAGTATCAGTATTTGAAGATGCTAGAGGATCAGTTGTAATACCAACATCAGTATAGGTTAGGTTGTTAGCAATAGCTAACTCCATTCTGTCTCTTGCTTCATTGAAAGCGTAGATGGATTGAACCTCTTCGCCACCAATACCATTATCATAGATAGCACCATTCTCAAAATATTGTAGAGTAAAGTCTTGAGAATATGCGTTACCACCAGTTAGAATGTCAAGAGAAATGGCATCAATAAAGTAACCAAGGTCTCTCTTACACTTAGTTTCAGTGCTAAGGATACCAGGATACTGAGTTCTTGTAGCATTCCAAGAACCATTAATAATCTCATCTTTGTTTTTCTGGATCAGACGATATGAATCATAGTATCTGGAACGTGCATTTGTCTCTTCATCACCAGGGAATACCCAATCAGTTGGATAAAGATTATAGTTAACAGTGATGTTACCAATAGATCTATCAATAATTTCTCTTCTGTTCTGTTGGATTAGACGATATGAATCGAAGAATCTTGATCTTTCATTAGTTTGAAGATCGTTAGGGAAGTAGAAATCAGGATAAGTGATAGAGATAGATGCCAGTGACTTATCAATAATCTCCTGTCTATTCTGTTGGATTAGACGATATGAATCATAGTATCTGGATCTTGCTGTAGTTTGAGAATCGCCTGGGAAATAAAAGTCTGGATGCTCTAATGAAATAGCAGCAAGTGACTTATCAATAACTTCTTGTCTGTTCTGCTGGATTAGGCGATATGAATCGAAATATCTTGAGCGAGCATTGGTCTCAAGATCTCCAGGGAAGTAGAATTGATCATACTTAGTTGCAATAGAAGCAAGTGACTTATCAATAATCTCTTGCTTGTTCTCATTGATTAGACGATATGCATCATAGAATCTTGATCTTGCATTGGTCTCTGTATCGCCAGGGAAGAAGAAATCGTCATAGTTGTCATAATCTAATGAGATAGAAGCAAGGGACTTATCAACAATTTCTTGCTTGTTCTGAAGGATTAGACGATAAGAATCATAGAATCTAGATCTATCAGTCGTCTCTGCATCATCAGGGAAGTAGAAATCTGGGTGATATAGACCGATAGTCGCAAGAGACTTATCAATGATTTCATCTTTATTTGAGTTAATAAGATTAAATGAATCTTTAAATCTGTTTCTTGAAGTATCTGGGAAATAAAAGTCTGGATGCTCTAATGAAATAGCAGCAAGTGACTTATCAATAACTTCCTGTCTGTTCTTCTGGATCAGACGATATGAATCAAAGAATCTTGATCTTGCGTTTGTCTGATTATCATTAGGGAAGTAGAAATCAGGATGCTCAACAGCAATCTCTGCAAGTGATCTATCAATGATCTCTTGCTTATTCTGTTGGATTAGACGATATGAATCAAAGAATCTTGATCTTGAGTTAGTCTCTTCTTCACCTGGGAATACAAAATCAGGATGCTTATAAGAGATAGAAGCAAGTGCCTTGTCAAGAATCTCAGTTCTGTTTGCTTCGATTGACTCACTAGCATCACTATATCTACCAGGAGCAACAGACTTAACTTCAAAAATAGTACCGTAGTTACCTGTTGGATATAGAAGTGTCTCCTGACCACCGTCTGAAGTGCAAGTAAATCCTAAACCTGCAATGGTAACACCCATACCAACACTTAGTTGGTGTTGTCTGTCGAGTGTGAATGAAGTAACTCCTGTTACATGATCATAAACAGCGTCAACAACATTCATTACAGGAGCGTTTGCATCAACTTTAATCTCAAAAGTAGATGCATCTACACCTGCATTTGATGTTACGACACCAACATATTTGAGAGGTCCGACGCCATCAGCGACAAGACCGAAGTTGCCGAATGATGAGTTAGAGTTGGTAAGGTCGCAAGCACCACCTGACTGACAGAGGATTGCGGTATCTGAACAGATGGTGAACATGGACACCAACTGAGCGAATGCTTCGTTGAAGATCTTAGCACCTAAACCACCTGGGTTAATCTGGGTATAGGAGTCAAGAACCATGGACTTAATAGGTCCAATGGCATACTTACCATCAATGTTTAGACCAATGGTGCCTGGAATAAAGTTAGTACAGTTTTGAATATATGGCGACTGATCAATATAAGGAACAACTTCTGGGTTAAATGTAACAATAGCACCGTCAGATTTTTGCTCAGGTCCAATGAATGACATCTCTGCGATGTAGCATCCATTGTCTAACCAGAACAAGTCTCCTTGATTTTTTGGTGTAACCGTAACTTCACGAAGTGAGTCGCCAACGACTGACACATTGTCGGGAAGTACGATTGGGTTATCTTCTAGATAAACTCCAGCACTAATTTTAATAACTGTTCCTGGGACAGACTCTGCGACGGCAGCCTTAACGGTTCTTTTTGCGTCTCCGAGTTTCTTACCTGTGTTGTTGTCGTTACCATCTTGTGTTACATATAGGACATTAATAACGGTCGCACCAGCACCAACTCTTACAATGTCTGTTCCAATACCTGGCCTATTTCTGGCCATGTAAACTTCGCCATCATTAGTATTAATGGCGATTTCCCCTAGAGGAAGATCAGAGACTGTAGGTTTTTTGTTAGGTACTGAAGACCTTTTGAATCTAATTTTAGGACTTGCCATTAACCCATCCAGAAAAATTTTCGGTACTTTTACTTTATTTATGAAATATCTTTATTAAGTTACATTACAATATTATAAATCTTTAAAGTCCGTAGAGTCCACAATCAACAGTAATATTCTCCATCAATCTCTCACCATCTTCACAGGTGATGACTTGAGACTGACCAGCGCAATCATTCAACCATAGTGCTCCAATTTCAAGAGCAGCATATGCTTCTGCAAGAACACTATTACTATTTAATGTAGTTCTCTGAGCAAACTTCATTCTATCATCATCATTATCATAATACATTGCAGCTTTCTCTGCAGAGTTAGTAGCAGTATCAAAATAGTTTAGGACGATACCAACGTCATTTCCTAAATCCTGTGTAGGAGGAACTAACTCTCCAGTACCCTCATCTAATACTAAACCAAGTTCGATTAAAGGATCTCTGAGCGTGAAAGTTTCAGAATCTACAAGGAATCTTCCACCATCAATAAGCAAATCACCAGTAATATTGGCATTACCAATAACTGTTAGTACAGTTTCAAAGTCAGTGTATCCCTGAACACCAAGTGTTAACTCCCTTTGAGTGGGACTTAAATATTTTGCCATTTAGAAATAACCCTTCTTGACCGTAAAGTTATTTAGGAAAATAATGTTCTTAATATTCCCCACCATCAAAATCGATACGGTTATCAAGATCTGTGTCAAGTTGATCAATAAAGACTTCTGGTAGACCTGGATTCTCGGGTTCTTCAACAGCAGCAGTAAGAACGTTGTCTGGGTTTTCCGCTCTCCACTTATTGAGTAGTTCATTATACATGAGAGTGTATCTATCTCTAGCATCATCGACATCAGTATCGACAAGATCGGATAGACGAAGACTACTAAGTTTATCAAGGATAGCTTCCAGAAGCTGGTTAGATGAGTCTAGTTGTAAGTTAGATCTTAAGTATGCTAAGAAATCTTCAGGTAATCCTGGTTGAGTAGTTTCAGTTAAAGCAGCAGCACTAAAAATCTCATCAGGGTTAACTGATTCATATTTTTCAGTATTCTCATTAAACATTAACACATATTTATCCAATGTGTTGGATACGTCAACATCCTGAAGATCGGAAAGTTTCCTTGCCATTATTATTCCTGATTTAGTAACTACTTTAATATTTCCTAATGGGAGTTTACTTTTTACATTAAATAGTTTTTTTCTTACTCTGACTTTGATTGTCATATGGTAGTATCCTCGACAATTATTGTTCCAGTTACAACTCTAGTGACAAAATCTAACTCACTATTTTGAATAAACACATCAAAATAGTTTCTTCCAGAGGTCAACTCCGTTGTCATGGATCTCCCCATGGAGATATTTACCTCTGCATCTGCTGTAGTAATACCAACAACAAAACTATGCGACTTAGTTGCTGTTGGATGTTTTTTGATCTTTGCAAATGCAGTAGTATATAGCAAGTTGAGCATGTCGCCGTCATCACCAGTTAGATAGAATGATGCTTCAAAATCTGCACCTTTTTCTATTGTTAGGTTAACAACAGCTGCACTCATTTTCTTATACCTTTACCGTAATTCTATTTATTAAAAAGCACCGCCATCAAAATCTGTGATTGCTCCTACTGTTCCAACATACCTCCATCCTTTAATATAAACACTTGCGCCGCCAGTAACTAAAGTTGGTACATTTGTTCCCGCAAAGTTTAATATCCCAGATGAGTAATCAAAAAACCATTCATCATTATTACCGCTACCTCCAGCAGAAAGTTTCGTCCCCCCAGATGCTGGATTTCCTGCATAAACTTCTACAATATAATCTGACCCAAACTGAGTATCAATCCAGTTAGTTACATTGGCAGAAGTATTTACTCCAACTATCTCTCTGGCAATAAAGCTTCTTCTACCACCAACAGTGTTATCCTCTGTCATTGGATAAGCATTGGATGTTCCATATGTTTCAATCAAAGTATATGATGGATATCCTTCTCCAGGAACAATGATCAAATCTCCTGTCGGTGGAGTTGATGGTATCCTAGCAGACTCAAACCAAAGACCGTTGTTTGGTATTATTATGGGTGATGGTATTGGTTCCGCAAACGGAGCTTTTTTAGTCCCCGAAATAGTGGAATCCTCAGCAATACCAGTTTTACTTGATGAATATCCTAACTTCTTTAGAAGAAAGTCAACCTTTTGCTGTTGAGATAATGCCATTAGATCCTAGTATTAAGTATTGCGGAATGACAATGTGTTAATCTGATCTCCAGAATCCAATCTGATTCTTATGAGTATTCTATTAAAAGCATCATTAGACGATGACTCAGTACCAAATACGCATGTAAAAGTTCCCGTCCCTCCAGTCATATTTCCTGCAAAAGCGCATCCAGGAAGGGCGCTATTAGGAATACCAGAACCTCTATATGCTTGGAACATATCTGCCCAACCATTGGTTCCAGATAGGGATGTATTCCATTGCGTATTGTTTGGCATACAAACCCAAAATCCACCATAAGATCCATTGATTGAAATCAAAAACTCTGAAACGTTTGATCTAAACATTTCAAGTTGAATGTATTGAGCTCCAGTCCTACCAGAAGAATAATCTGGTCCTACTGGAAGATATCCAGTAGAATAGTTTGTTTGATCGTGTCTTAAATCACCACCAACAACAACAGCTTCATAAGTTGCTATTGGGTTTGATGCAACCCAAGAAGTAGTAACAGGTGTTGGATTATCGCCCGATGATCCAGCATTCACTCTTCTAGCATTTCCAGATCCAGTACCAAGTGACTGAACTAAAATATTATCTTCATCTATCACATCTGTTCTAGCAGTTGTACCCATGATATTTACATTCTCAGTTATAGTTGCACGAACACTATTTGATCCATATGGAGTGGTTGCAGTATAGTTTGAGAATTTCTGAGTGTTGGTGGTTACAGTGACATGAGAATTTCTAGGAACTTGAGACACTGTACATGTAACTCCAACACCAACACCAAAGTTTCTTACTGGTGGATTAACACCGTCAGTAAAATCTGGATATGATTTATTTCCCCCATTTTGAAATCCAGTAGTTTGACCAGAAGAAGTCAAGAATGTATTTGTAGAATACATATCTCCAGTTGCATTCTGACAAACAATCTCACATACAAAAGCATTATTTGTTGCTTGTGTATAATGAGGAATACCCGAAGAATAGTTTAGTGTTGGTGATGCAGGTGCTACTGGAGTAGTTGCTGCCAAAACAGGAGCAGGTACTACACTAGGATCTTCATAATATAAGTATTTTTGAGATTCATATATGATAGTTCCAACTTGATGTTTAATATAACCCATATTAAATCCATCAGGTGATGAAGCATTTAATATTCTTGAGTCGTATACCTCATAAAAGTTTGATGCAATACCAGGATTTCTAGATGAGAAAAATGCGTCTTTATCATTTGCAATCTCCAATGATGTGAAAACACCATTATCACTGTTAATATCATTAGAGATACTATTATCAGGATTGATAACATCATTTGTTATCATCATCCTAGTTCCTTTAGGATCAAAGTTTATCATAGCAGAAACATCACCATCATCACCAGGACCATACTCAGTCAACCAGGTTGATGTAACACTGTTGCTAGTATTTCTTGGATATTGTGTTCCTGCTACTGGAGAAAATACCCCAACAGTATTATTAGTAAAAGAAAATCCTGAGCACAATCTACCAACACTAAGTCCAACTATACTAAAAGAAGCGTCAAGAATAGTTGCTGGTGGTTTTGGAACTAGTTTTCCTAGAATAAAGTTAATATCATTAATAGAGTTTTTTGTAAACTGGGTTTCATCTATTTCAATAGCGCCAGGTTTAAAGCCACCAGTAGGTTCACCAAATCTTAAAGGACCATTATATTCACCAGCAGAAACAGCATTACTTATATCAACGGTTCCTCTGAATAGTGAAGGACCATTAACATCAAAATCTGTAGTAGGTTCACTATCAGTATTTCCAACAGCAACCTTACCCCTAAAACTACTTATTCCAGTTGCAAACGTATCTTTTGGTTTTAATGTAGTATCAACACTCAAAACGCCAGAGACTAAACCGTCTCCAGCGACATGAAAATCTGATCTGGCAATATCAGTTTTAACTCCAACATTGCCAGTAACTTGTAGTGCTGTAGTGTTGTCAGTATATGATGGTATACCAACCCTAAGTGTTCTGTTAAGTTGACTTAAATACTTTGCCATTTATTTGTCTACTAAAATACAATGACAAAAAAGATTATTATAGTTATATATTTTATTTAGACAAGTTGCTTATCGAACTCAAACATCCCATACTCTGATCCCCATACCATTTCTTTAGTTACAGGATCATATCCCCTATCAATAACTCTATAAGTATTTTTTCTCAATTCAGACATGGTAAATAAGAACGATTCTTTACCATTTTTATTTACCATACATTCACACCCCATGATCATACCATAATAAACACCATTCTGTTTAGTAAAAATACAATCACAGTTCTCATTCTTTTCTAAATCATCTTCAGTGATTTTATCTATATCAGTGAAATATAAAAATCTTTTACTATTCTTCACTTTATAACTACTAACTATTAGTTTATCTTCATACTGATTTATCTCTAGAACAAACTGCCTATAAGGAGGTTGTTTACGAACAGAATATTTCTGTTCTCCATAAATCATGTTATTGCTCAATAACTCATGACGTAAACTAATCTGAGAATATTGGGAAGGATATGAAAATGCTTGTTTTCGATTATGAAAAGATCCAAGTAACCATTCTGTAAACTCCTCAATCATTCAGTACTACCTCTCCTTTGACGACGTGTTAATGTAGAAAACAATACCTTACCGATAGCAGATATTAGATTGCCTTCAATTTCATTGAAGACATTCATATTTAGTTTGAATGCTAGATTAGCTTCTTTGATAATCTCATTGATTTCATTTTGATCAAAAGGAAGTTCATCTAATACATCTCTGTAGTCTTGCTTAAAAACTTTTTCATCTTCAATGTCTTTAAAGATATAAAAGTTCATCCCAACATCAGGAACTTCTAAAGCAGATTGAGCAATATTTTTCAATACTTGTCCGCCAGAAAGATCACCAATATACCTAGTGTAATGATGTGCAATCAATAAATCTTGATTTTCATTAGATACCTCTTTAATCCTAGCAACATATTCTTTGCAAGATTGTGTTTGGGTAATCCTTTCTTTCCAATCATATCCTAGATAATATTCTAAATCTTTTTCTAAAGATTTTTTTCGGAAGAGTTCTGGAAAATAAATGTTTGACACAATCATATCGTCTTTGTGTCTTTCAAACTCTTCTTCCATCGCAGAATAGATATGGTACAAGTCTGATAGTAATCTTACATAAGATTTCTTTTCAACCACACCTTTGAGAAAACAGGTAATGAAACCTGTATTCTCTGCCATGGTGTGAGATTTCTTAGTACCTTCTCTGATTTGTTGTGATAAGTTAGACATAAGCTTTATTTGGTATTAGAATCCGACACCTTTCCGAGATATGGATCATAATCAGTAATCATGTTTACATCAATATCTGATCCATTTGCTTTCCAGAAGTTTAGAACTCCTCGATAAGACGCTTTGTGGAATTTATCCACATGATCTGGGTGGATTGTCGATCCTAGGTCTGTTTTATAAAGTAAAAGTGGAGTGGCGTAAGTCGCACCGGAGTTGTAGATTAGATCATCTGCAACAGGTCTTGGTTTAACTCCATTATCAAGTTTATATTTATTACCTCTTACATGATTTTTGATGATTTTTTCTGCATGATGCCTTGTAATAACATAACATGCGGTTGAAAAATCATTAACAAACCTATTATGTACGGGAACCACAATATTACCAGTACAAATAATAGCTAGTTGTAAAACATCCCAGGAGTAAGGTGCTCTAGCAATAAAGTCTTGCCAGGTAAAGCTCCAATAGAGAACCGTCTCTAGACTGCAGTCATCTTCCATGATGACTGCATAAGGAGAATCTGATGTTTCATACCAATGTTTGATTGCTTTGATATGAGAAGTGACACATCCAATCTCACCCGATGACATCATTGGAGGATAAGTTCCTTTGATAATATCACTTAGATCATCATTTCTACCATCGTATGCAGAGATACGCTCATAGTTTTCAATTTCCCAATACTTAAACTGATCTTCCATCCACTTACGACGCTCAGGTTGACCATCTAGATTTAGATAATAGATAGGACCAAAGTTTTTAAGTTTGTAAGCTGCTTTGTTTTTTTCTGAGAAATCAAAATCTAACTCCACTTTTTCCTCTTCTTTGGGAACATAAGATTCAATAAGTTTTTCCATGAAAGGAATGTGATATTTCTCTAGAGTATTCTTCCACTCAAACTGTTTTGCATACTCTAGGATTTCTTGACGATTAGCAACTGAATACTCTCTGTTCTTAATGATTTCAGATTCAACATACTCAATGTCGTTGATTTTATCTTCAGGGATTACAGTAACGAATCCTTTGTCAACATCAAGATTTGCTTTACCCCATTCACTAACAACAACTCCTAGTCCTGCAGCAAATGCTTCCATACACACTAATGGATGAGCTTCTCCATCAGAAAGAAGAACTAGATTTCCATATTCAGTCAACTCATCATATAGAGTTTCTTTAGTCCATTCTCCAAGATAGTTTTTGTTGATATCAAACTTTTTATCATCAACAATACCAGCATAATAAAGAGAACTAATAGACTGGAATAGATGCTGGCGTTTCCGATAGTCTACCTTTGCAACATAGATGCTTTTATCACCTTGCTTTGGTTCTTCAGTTACCCTAAAGTTTTTTGAGTTTACGCCATTAGGAGTAACGAATACTTGCTCTTCTGGAATACCATTATTGACATATACTTCTTTAATGCCTTCTGAAAGAGCAAATACATTTGGTTTGTAAACCTTGAACGCATCAAGTACAGCTCGATAACCACCAATCTTTTCTGGTTGCTCAAGATATGCATAGTGCGTTGTAATCGCTGTTGGGTATTTGAGATGGGGATATAGTCCAACCATATTGTCGAACTCAATATGAACAAAATCTGGATCAAACTCATTAATCTGTTTAATCGCATCAGATCCGTTTGTAGTATTAACAATCTGAACTTCATGTCCAAGTTCTTCATAGCAACACTTCATATCCCAAATAAGGATTTCTACAGCACCCCACCCTTTAGGTGGAATAGGCATTACGCCAGGACCTACGATTGATACTTTCATTCTACTTCTCCCATGTCATAGTCACACATTTCCTTTGCAAGATCTTCAAAAGAATATTTTGGATTCCAGTTTAGAGTTCTTTTGGCAAAACTGGGATCTCCGACCAGAGTATTTATCTCTATTGGACGGTAGTAGGATTGGTTTATTTTAACGAGAACGGTTTCAGTTCCTTTCAAAATAGCAACTTCATCAATGCCAGAACCACTCCATTCTATATCAAAACCGATATGTTTGCAAGCAAGATTTACAAGATCCCTTACCGAATGCTGTTTCCCTGACGAAATAACATAATCATTTGGTTGGTCTTGTTGCAGTATTAACCACATTGCTTCAACATAATCTTTAGCATGTCCCCAATCTCTTTTGGCATCAAGGTTACCTAACTCTAAGGGTTTTTTCCTTTTTCCTTTTTTGATTTGAGATAACGTTTTAGTAATCTTTCTAGTTACAAAGTCTTCACCTCTTCTTGGAGATTCATGATTGAAAAGTATACCATTGCATCCAAACATGCCATACATTTCTCTATAGCTTTTAACTACCAGATGAGCATGTAGTTTTGATATGCCATATGGTGATACTGGAGAAAAACTTGTACTCTCATCTTGAGGAGATACTGGTGATCTTCCATACATCTCAGAAGATCCTGCTTGATAAAGTTTTACTGACTTAAGAAGATTGTGGGATCTTATAGACTCTATCAAAGAGCAAGCACCCAAAGAGTTCACGTTACTAGTATACAAAAGATTTGAATACGATAACTTAACGTGACTTTGGGATGCTAGATTATAAATCTCATCTGGCATTACATCAGAAAGAATATTATTGATCGTTGAATGATCAGTAAAATCTCCATAGTGAAAATATACATTTGAAGAGTCTTCCAACTCTTTGATGTAAGGACTATAGTTTGACCCAGAGTTTCTTCTCAAAACTCCATGAACTTCATAACCTTTTTCAAGCAGAAGTTCTGCAAGATAAGATCCATCTTGTCCCGTAATGCCAGTGATTAAAGCTTTCTTCATACAAAACTTAAGATATCTTTTTCATAAACATCAACAATATTTTGCCAGGAGAAGTTATTTATACCATACTGTCTAATATCTTCTCTCATCTGAATAGATTCTTTACGATTTTTTTCAATAGTATCAGAGATATAATCCATGTCATCTAGTTTATCTTCAGGGATAACATCAATGAAGGGGAGATCATAATCTAAATCATATGCACAATAATGTGAGCATACGATACCAAGTCCTGCAATCAAAGCTTCTTTGATTACTAAAGGAGTTCCATTTTCTCCGTCAGAAAGCAAAACCATGTTTGTATATTTGGTAATATTAGATTGCTTTTCATCATCAGTCCACTCCCCAAGATAGTTTGGATTATTCTTTTTGAAAGAAGTTTCTGATGTGTATCGACCAACAAAATCAATACCTGGAAGATCTTGATAAATCCATTGACGCTTTCTTCTAGAAATCTTTGCTAGGTAAAGAGATCTATCTGCATATTCTGGTTCTTCTGCATACTCTAGAGTTTTATGTTGAGCACCAAGTCCTAGTCTGAGAAGCTTGCTTTCATTTGCTCCATGATCTTTAAAGGTATTAAGATCCTTATCGGACAGAGCAAAGTTATAATGATCTTGCTGATTACATGCCCATTTGAAGAAACCAGTATATCCATCCTGTGCATGTTTATCTAACTGATCAACATAAGGATAGGCACTACTAATAGCAGTTACCGTGTTTGGGCACCGAGATTTAATCTCATCCATGATCGGATAGAAAACATCATAAAATAAATGTACAAAATCAAACTCACCTTCTTCAATATCATCAATAACACTATTCAGATCTTGAGTATTAAAGATGACACCTTCATGATCTTTCTCACCAAGTTCAGAAGCAATCTCCCAGATTAAACTTTCTACAGCACCCCAACCTTTAGGAGGAATCTCAACAATACCTGGACCAATCAATGCGATTTTCATTTAGATAACTCCTGAATAAACTCGTATGCTCTATGCTTTCCAGCATGATTTTCAAAGGCAATGAACATATCTGGATTATTTTTATAAACATATGCCATGGCACTTTGTTCATTGTTGATTAGATTGTTAGCAATCATTTTGTTTTGAAGGACATCATCAATAAGATCACAGAACTTACTCATGACTTCTCCTCCTCCACACCAAAGACCTGCCATTACCCACGTTCTAGCGTCCCACAAATCTTCTAAGGTATATGATTCAGCATTAACCAAATCGCCATAGTAAGACATTGAGGTCTGTATTATAACATGATCCTTACAATCTAGCAATGTTTCCATGGCAGTCTGTGATGGATACTCCAAATCCATACCAAAGAAAAATCTAGATAGACCAGCATCCATCCACATAAAAAGTTCAGTATTAAAGGGATTATCGGAAATAATCCGATTTACCCATTGAAATTTAGAATATATAACTGAGTTATAAAGAGCTAGTTTACATTCTACTCTGTTGGGAGCTTGAACTTTTTCTTTAAAGTTATCGGACTTTAAAATATTATCAATCTTCTCAGTTAAATGATAGTAAGGAATATCTTCTAATGCTTGAGTGATTATTTTTGTAGGTAGTCCTTCTCTACATTTTTCTACAAATGAAACAAGAGACTCTTCTACAAAGATTACCATTGGTCTGGTAACTTTTAGAGTCTCTTCAAACCAAGAAAGATATTCTTGAAACTTTCTACCATCACCATCTTGCTCTCTATTAATATCATAAAGAGCAGTTACTATTGTAATAGAATCAGACATGATATTTTGAGTTGTTTTTACTTAAGTGAACAATCTTAGGTTCAAAATCACAGTATTGACCAAACATTTCTGGGTATGCAAACTGTGGTCCTAAGACATTTGTATTATCTCGGTTTTCAATAAGAAACTTATTAAGGTGACTTTCATCATGCCATTGAGCGATCACATCGTTATCCAAATCTGTTTGAACTCTGCGATCAAGTTCGCAGATAAGATCCATAATCTTTGAAGACTTTCCTCCCCATAAACATCCTTGGAAGTAAACAGATAAATCATCATCCTCTGAAATAGCAGCAGTAGATTTTTTATTTGTTTCAAATGCACCAAACTTCTGATTGTGTGGAGGCATCTTAAGGAAATGGCAGGGATGATGAACACCAAAGAAATCTTTAGTATCATCAAAAAACTCTTCTTCAGTTACAGTGTCTACAACTAAAGCATCTGCATCAATAAAAACAAACCAATCTGTTTCTGAGATTACATCTTTTGCTTTCTGAATAATCTCAAATCTTTTTAGAGTGATATAAGGCCATTCAATATGCTCATAATCATAAGTATTGATGTCTTCTGGAAAATCACCATCACCATCAGTAAAAACTAAAAACTGTTTTTCGGTATTGGGTAAAAAATATTCATGAACATTTTCATAGTATCTGGGAAGAAAGTTTAAATACTTTCCTGTTCCAATAAAACAAATAGCAACTTTCATCGTTTTAGAAAATCATAGTTTACATGTTTGCCTGCAATGTCAGAGAAGTCACTTCTTTGCCATGCTAAATGAGGTCTAAAAATATACGTCCTTAAGTAAGCTTGCAGTTTTGTATATATTACATCCAATGGTCCTTCCATCTTAGATACAAAATCAATAAGCAGATCATAGCAACTACTGTTTATTGCATACGCATGAGTAGCATGAGCATTATAAACTTTATACACATGATCTGTTACTTTGATTGGTGGTCTATTCATGTAGGGATAACATAATGCATGGGTAGCACCAAGATATAAAATATCCCATTCAGGAACTTCTTCTATGTACTCCGAGAAGAGTTTATCAAAGTTTGGACGAAACTCAACATCATCTTCTAAGATCAAAACATTTGATACATTATCTTCTTTGCACTTTTTTAAAATGTTTAGATGCGAAAGAAGACATCCCACTTCTCCATGACTCATTCTTCCAACACGATCATGTTTAGTGCCATCTACAGCTTCATACCTTTCAACATTAATGTTGTATTGTGAGAATGCTTCTTTACAAAGATCCCACCTTTCTGGTCTTCGTTCTAGATTAACACAATAGATTTTTTCAAAGCAGTCATTAAGAGTTTTCATCGTATCTTGTTAAATATTTCCTAAAAATAGAAGATCCTGCATTATATTTTACTGCTTGAGTAAACAAATCTTTTTGCCCATAATCATGAGCACTAATATTATTATAGATCCCAATATATCCTTTCTTTGATTTGCTGTTCAACTCTTCAATATTGTCGAGATATCTTTGCCAGTTTGGACGTTCTGTAATATCATTACTATCTAATATTTTTTTAATACAGTCTGGTTGCAACTCAAGATTAATCAGATCTTCATAGTAAATAAAAGTTGCTTGATTTTTACTCCAGTCATAATAACGAAGAAGATTGCAATAATCTTTTATTTGATCGTCTAAAGATCTAGATGATCCCCGCTTTGAATGAGACACAATAGAATCATAGTAATCTCTAATAATAAGAGTTACTTTTGAATCTTTAATAAGTTCTTTCTCATTAAGAGTTGGATCTACCAAATGAAACTTTCTAAGAATAGGAGGATTCTTAGGTTTAACTTCTAGATTACCCCCAACCAGATAGTCTATTGCACTATCTGGAATGTCTTCATTAAAATCAACAACAACCCTTTCGGTAATATATTCAATCAAAAACCTTAATAAAGTATTACCACTTCTAGGGTAAGAGATTAAACAGTTTGCTTCACTCATAATACAATCCAATCACTACAGTATATATCCTTAGTTTCAAGGTGTGCATTATTTGGACCAAACCATTCCTTAGGAGCAACAATAGTTTCTGCCTCAGATAGATAAGCTCCCCACCAACTAAAAGTACTACTGGCAGTAATAATATACTGACACTTTGTAATCAGGCATAAGTCAAGATATGCATCATTAGTTTCAGAAACTAAGAACCTGTCCGAAGAAAAAATAGATTGCTTTTTACACCATGCAGGATCATCAGAAAAGATTAGAACCTCACAATCCCCAGGAATCTGATTCAGAGCTAGTTGAAAATAGTTTTCATTCTGAGAGTTATGACTGGGATTATTTACATAATCAGTTCTCCTAATATGAATAGCAGCAATATTTTCACCAAAAGAATCTCTTACTTCAGTTGCAATAGATTCATATTCTGGTTTGAACTTAAAGTCATTTTTGATTTCATCTTTAATATGATCAAACCATTTATCACTTTGAAAAAAACCAAAAATGTTTACGTTTCCTTCTGGCAGATTTTCAAATAACTCTGGATCAAATCCAAACCCTTTCTCCTGTACGGTAGGAAAATCAGAGATACCACGTTGACAAACAATGTCAAAGCAATCATCAATATTACTTCTAAGTTTCGTATAGTAATGTTTACCAAATACCTCAGTTGGAGGAATCATAAAATCTCTACCATGCTTTGCAGCAATACCCTTAGTAGCTGCGTACTGAAACATCTGATTTCCCAAATGTCCATTATTACCAAGATGATTAAACGATATCATAGTTTTCTAAAATAAAATCTTCTAGTACTCCAATCTTTTTAACACGCTCTAGATTATCTTCTATAGCGTCCATCTTATCATAGTAGATTTCTTCGGAAACTTCAAACTCTTCAGTGAGTTCAATAATACCTTCTGGATTAAAATACTCACCAATAGAAGGAGATCCCATATAGACTGGAATAGTTCCAGTCGCAAAACAATCTAAAATCTTTTCAGTATGATAAGAATCGTAGAAACCATTCTCAATCGCCACTGAGAACATATAATCACAAAGACCTTCTTCTTTCAAAGGGATTTCATTAAATCCCCTACCAAAAAGATCTACTTGATCACCAATCATGTCAACCCATTTTAGTCTGAGTTTATGTCCTGGTGTGCTATTTTTATTTGATGTAATAAAAGATAGCATCTTTGTTTTTGGATATATTTGTGGTTCTTTAATCCAAGTTCCATTTGGAGGGCACCATTTAAATCTCTCATCAAGATCTAATAGTTCTTTATTGTGAGTGAAAATATATCTAAAAACTTCTAGATATTCTTTGTAATCCCTCTTTACATCAGTAACAATATCTGGAGTAACATACTTTGATTCTAGCAACCACCCATATTTGATACCTTTTACATTATCAGAGAATGCTTGCGTCATACTCCGATCAACATAAAATGAAATGCCATTGCTATCATCAAAAACCCACTCTACAGTTTTTGCTTCTTTTCCATGGACAGAGTATCCTTTATTTCCATGCGTAAGATGGGTGAAAGAATCTCCAACCAGATTTAACTTAGTCTTACTCATCAAATACACCCTTGTAAAGTTTAACGCTATCTTCTCGGATAGGAGTTCCATTAACAATAGAATCTTCAACTAGAAGATTAATGGCTTGGACTAGTTTAGGTCTTTTTACTTTAAAGCAGATATCAATCTTTTTCTTCAGTTGGGCAATCTCTTCATCAGTTGTTGCTTCCTGAATAGCATCTTCTAACATCCAAGTTCTAATATGAAGAATAGCGAGTTTCTCCACAACTTCCCCGAGATTATCTGTTGCAATATACTCAACATCAGGGATCTCTCTCTTGGAAAGAAATGTTTTAATAGTTTCTTGAAGACAAGCTTCTAAAAGTGTTCCGAATGTGGTAATCATTTTAGTACATAATGGGTTGTTTGATTTCAGTTTCAATCAAATCACATACAACATTTAAGTTGTGTTGATCTGTATTAACTTGTTTTGCTACTGAGTTGTCATACCAAATACCTTCACTAGCATACTTAGAAAAACTAATATAAGTTTTTGTCTTATCTAAAAGATTTTCTTTAGTGTGCGTGTAGCAGTATGGACCAGACGCTCTTCCAATTATTATATCACATGATATTGAAATATACGATATTAGGAGAAGGTCGCAATCGACATTGCCAGTCAACTGAGGAACTCTAATAATACTTTCATGTTTTATCTTCGATTTATTAGTCATCAAGAAAGCAACTTTAGGATATTGTTTAGCAAGATGCTCTATAACTGGATCAAAATCAAAGTTCGTAATCTGACCAGACATGCAATCATTATTACATACTAAAACTAACTTGTCATAACAAGTTCTTATTGTCCACAAATCATTGATTAGATCATCTGAAATATATGGATCCATGTCAAAGAATTTTATCGTCGGTAAAAGATCTTCCTCATGATCATATTTAATCCCATAGTATTGAAAGATTTCATCTGCTAAAGGAACATATCCCCTAAAAGAACATGCATCCTTTTTAACAAACTTTGCTTTTTCTTTTCCAATCCAAGTGTTGATAAGATTTTCTTTATAGTTGTTTGCCCCTCTTGGAATGTGAATGTTTGGATTTGTGGGACCAGCATACAATCCTGGATAATCATCTAGAATTTTAGGATTCATTCTATGATAATACTTTACATCAAAATCATTTTTTAGAAACTGATCGATGATTATCCTAGAATAAAACACATCGCCATTATGAAAATCATTGTAAAGTTTAATAGTCATAATAAATCCAAAATATCAGATAAAAGTTCTAGATGATCTAAACCAACAAACTGACTGTTACCAATATAAATCCCATTTTCATGAATAAGATCTACATTTAAAGGACCCTTTTTATTACTGCAGATTTCATAGTTTAAGTATGGTTGTCGTAACAAGTTTCCACCAACAACTGGTCGATATTCAACTCCATTCTCGATAAGAAGAGCAATAAGACGCTTCTTATCTTCTACTGTTTTACAGATTAATGGAAAGCAAAAAGAACTATTTCCAACGTTGTATGAAATGGGGTGAAGCTTAGAGCATTGGTTTACAATATTAACATACTCTTCGTAGTTTTCTCTCCTAATATCAATAAATGTATCAAGACGTTTTAGTTGAGAAGATCCAAGAACTGCACCCAACTCAGTATTCCTAAAGTTATAACCATCAGTTACAAACAAGAAAGACTTTTCAATCTCTGGGTTTTGTTCAGAATAATAGTCAAAGTGATCAGATGCTCTAGCAAGACCATGAGTCCTTTTCATCTTCATCAAATCATATAACTGACTATTGTTAGTGGAAATCATTCCACCTTCAACAGTTGACATATGATGACCAAAGTAAAAACTAAAGGTAGCTCCTAGACTATCAGATCCAACTTTTTCTCCAAGAAGTTCGCATCCATGAGATTCGCATACATCATCTAAAAAGACAGCATCTGGAAAATAGGACTTATATACAGGAACATTGGCGGGAATACCAAGCAAGTGTGTTACAAAAACCAACTTAATGTCTGGATGTTGTTCTTTAACATACTGCAAGGATTCTAAATCAAATCCATAATCTTCTAGACTAACGTCACAAAAAATAGGAGTAAGTCCAAGTTGAAAGATAGGATTAATATTTGTCACCCATGTACATGCTGGTAGCAAAACTTTATCTCCTCTCTTGAGTCCATAAAGTTCCATCACAGCAGCAATAAGAAGAAAGTTTGCTGTACTGCCAGAAGTTACATAAAGAGAATGCTTACATCCCAACCAGTTGGACCACTCATCCTCAAACTTTTTTACTTTTTCTCCTTGAGTAAATCTATCCGATGTAAGAATAAACTTTGCTAGTTTTAATCTATCCATAAAGGATAGAGTATTTTTCATCAATGGCCACCTATACTCTTGCATATGTACTCCTATTCTTCAAGAACCAATCAATAGTAATCTTAAGACCATCTTCTAGACTTGTTTTAGCAGACCAGTTTAATGATCTCATTTTAGAAGTGTCCAACGCTCTCCTTGGAGTTCCGTTGGGTTTTGACGTATCCCATGAGATAAGTCCTTCATAACCAACATACTTAGCAACGATCTCTGATAACTCCCTGATACTAACTTCTCGATCTGGTCCAATATTTATAATCTCTGGATCATCATAGTTATTCATCAGAAAGATAAGACCATCTGCCAAATCATCAGAATACAAAAACTCTCTAGTAGGACTGCCATCACCAAAACAAGTTACAGTGGGAGAATTGTTATCCTTTGCAGTGATGAACTTATTAATAAAACTTGGAATAACATGACACTTTTCGATATTAAAGTTGTCATTGATCCCATATAGATTGTTTGGCATTACAGAAATAGTATCAAAACCATATTGTTTTGAATACTTTTTACACATAATGTAACCAGAGATTTTTGCAAGTGAATATGCAATGTTAGTCTCCTCTAAAGGAGAGGTCATTAAATATTCTTCTTTGATTGGAACTGGAGCATGTTTAGGATAGATACATGCTGATCCAAGAAATGCAAGTTTTTTAGCTGCATTTTGATATGCTGCATCAATAACATTTGTTTGGATCTGTAGATTATCTCTAATAAAATCTGCAGGGTTTGCTTTGTTATAACCAATACCACCTACCCTTGCAGCAGAGAGAAATACATACTCGGGTTTATGATATTCAAAAAAGTCTTCTACATCAACTTGACGAGTAAGATCTACTTTGGATTTATCTGCCGTGATAATATTTGTATATCCTTGACTAGTCAGTTGCCTGATTAGAGCAGATCCTACTAGACCTTTATGACCCGCGACATAAATTTTTGAGTCAAGATTCATTTTCACACATCTCCATAACTAAATCTGAGAAAGATACTTTTGGTTCCCAACCAAGTTGTTCTTTTGCTTTTGTTGGATCTCCTAAAAGAGTTTCCACTTCTGCTGGTCGATAATATTTTGGATTAACTGTAATAATGGTTTTCTTGGTATTTTTATCCATACCAATCTCATCTTCACCACTACCATGCCACTCGATATTCATCCCAAAATAAGGAGATGCTTTTTCTACAAACTCCCGAACGGAGTGTTGAACGCCAGTAGCAATGACATAATCTTCAGGAGATTCTTGCTGAAGCATCATCCACATTGCTTCACAATAATCTCTAGCATGTCCCCAATCTCTCTTTGCATCTAGATTTCCAAGTTGCAGAAGAGTTTGCTTACCCTCAGAGATTGCCTTTAGTCCTCGTACAATTTTACGAGTTACAAATGTCTCACCACGTCTTGGTGATTCATGATTAAAAAGAATACCACTGCAAGCATACATTCCATATGACTCACGATAGTTCTTAACAATCCAGTAACCGTAAAGCTTTGCTACTCCATATGGAGAACGTGGATAAAATGGAGTTGTCTCTTTTTGAGGAACTTCTTGAACAAGTCCATAAAGTTCACTAGTAGATGCCTGATAGATACGAACCTTCTCTTCCATACCAAGAAGACGAACTGCTTCTAGAATACGAAGTGTACCCAAAGCATCTGTTTGACCAGTATATTCTGGCATCTCAAAAGAAACTTTTACATGACTCTGAGCACCGAGATTATAGATTTCATCTGGTTGAACTTTCTGAATAATACGGACAAGATTTGTAGAGTCTGTCAAATCTCCGTAATGTAGAATAAGTTTTTCATAAATGTGATCAATACGATGTGTATTGATCAAAGAAGCACGGCGAACAATACCATGAACTTCATATCCTTTCTGAAGAAGAAGTTCTGCAAGGTACGAACCATCTTGCCCCGTAATACCAGTAATTAATGCACGTTTCATAAATCAAACTCTTCCAAAATCATCTGCAAGTCTAACAATGTCATCCTCATCGCAAGGATCGCCAATCTGAACTTCAATAAGAGTTATTCCTGTTTTGCCTCCTGTAACTCTATGTACAGTAGTTCTTGGTACAAAAATAAAGTCTCCGACTTTTACGTCTTTTTCAGACTCACCCACAATAACTTTAGCATCTCCTTGAACAACTGTCCAGTATTCGTTTCTTAAGTTGTGGTACTGAAGGGAAAAACTTTTCTCAGGATTGACATAAAGTCTTTTACATTTATAGTTGGAGGTTTCGGAAAAAACTTCCTCGTACCACCCCCAAGGTTTTTCAACTCTTTCCATGTACATAAGCATAGTGACTATGATATGTATATAAGAAAAAAAGGAAGGTTATTACGCCCTCCTTTACTAGGTCTTTTCATGCACGCCACTTGCTCTTTAGAGAAGCAAGAAACTCATATTAGGGTCATATGACTCCACCACCCATTTTTGAGAAAAATGGGAAACTCCAGGGGTCAATGACCATCCCGACCAGGGTTTTTATAGACTCTCCATGTCTCAGGCAACTTCAACAGTTTCAAGATCACTATAAAGATATTCCATTAAAATCTCATAATCATCAAGAGGATCTCCAGAGAAAACTACTCCAGAATTTTCATAAAAGCGTCGAACTTTTTTATATAGTTTTGGATTTTTAACATCCAGAAAGATCTCTCCATTTGCAGCAGACCTTAGTGTACTAATATCTTTTTTGAACTTTTCTGTAAGTGCCATTTTTTTTGAGTGTTGACATTTATATTGTAATGATTTGACAGCGAACTGTCAATGAGGGATGTGGGGATCGAACCCACCTTAGCCGAATTATGAGTTCGGTGCATTCCCAGATTGCTAATCCCTCAACTCTTATCTAAGATATCAGAGTAAAAGGGATTTGTCAAGAAGCATCGTTGTTTAATATGGTGTGTATTTTTATTAGTTCGTCATGTGCTGGAACCATAACTGCAATGTGTCCAGTTTCCTCATTTTTTATTCCTATATGCTCTCCAGTTTCAACTCTTTCAAGCAACTCGTCCCAGTTATTTTCCCAATGTTCCACGGAATAAATCTCAATAGTTGTTGTATTTATCATAAGATTCAAAGAAAGTCTTTTTGTAATCGCAAATAAAATTATAGAATGCTTTTGAAGGTCTTTGAGATTCTAGATTAAATGTCAATGAAGTTGATATATGTTCTTTGGGAATAACATTTTCCAACTCGTAAACTTGTAAATAATCCATAATAAACAAGGAACAGATTTCTGGATCTAAACTTTGCATGAATACTCTTTCTAGTCTTTCTGTAGATTCTTGACAGTTTTCAGGTATTTTATAATAGTTATCAGAAAAGTCTTTAGTTTCTATTCTATTTTTTTCTATATGATCTTCGATAGATGATGTATTTTTTTCCAAATAATATCTACAGAATCTTGTAAAAATATTTTCCATATAGACTGCATTATATTCTGCAATCTGATTGACATCTAGTTTAAAGTTCCAAGGCATTCCACTGAAGCAACATATGATATGTGCAATATCATGTGTAGGAGTTGTTGGAGGAACTTTATCACTATGCAGAGTTAAAATCTGGTCATCAGAATAAAAGACTTTGAAGAGAGTGTCTCCCTTATGCCAAGACCAAAAAACTTCTTTTACTTCCATTAGTATGATAAGGGGTAATCGGAATGACACGATTCGAACGTGCGACCCCTGCTTCCCAAAAGCAGTGCTCCACCAAACTGAGCTACATTCCGAATGTATAAGTTATACTATCATTATTTGTGTTTTCTGTCAAGTGGTTCCCAGTGCTGCCAGTTAAACTTGTGGACTGCCCATATCCCCATGATAGGGACAAAGACGAGAGACCATGCGAGAAATCCCATGGTCCATGGGTTATTTAGCACCCATCGAGAAAAATGCGCTACTTCATGTATCATGGATTTTTCGGATCAATAAAAGGACTCATCATTTTTCATCTCCCAGATACTTTGCCGCTGGATCTTTTCCAGTCTTTACTATGGCACAAGCTCTTTTGTAGAACATATTGTCTGTATTACCAGACTCTTCAAATACAGCCTTGATCTTTACCCAGTTTTGGTAAGTGTGATCGTCCATGCTTTTTTTTGCTTATTTACTAGTTATGATATTATTCTAGTGAGCAGCAAAAAAAATGCATGATTTGTGTTCATATTGTAACAGTGTTTAAGAGAACATTAAATCTTAAACAAACATAAAACGGAGGGAAGCAGTCGCCAATCGGATTGCCCCTCCAAACTTTATCGGACATCAAAATCCAACTTACGGACTTTGCGTTGTCTTCTTGCTTCTTGCCAAGCAATGTCTTGAGAACTTAAAACATTCTTTGATTGCTTTGTCTTATAAGAGTTTAACATAACTACCTGAGATAAGTCAAGTGCAGAAATATTTTCATCATCTCTGATAGTTGCCATGTTTGGACAACCACAGGTAACAGTTTTTCCAACAACTCCTACAAGTTCTTTAGAACATGACTTGCATCTTATTTTTACAGGATCCATAATATAATATACTTTTATATTATTTATAATGGAGAATAGGAGACTAGAACTGAGATCGTATTTATAAGAGAAGCTCCCCAACTTGGGCTTGAACCAAGGACATCAAAATTAACAGTTTTGCGCTCTTCCAACTGAGCTATTGGGGATTAAAAATAACCGCTACTCGTCAGCAGCGGTGGCACCAAGAGGGATCCC
>Ga0222718_10000686_pt1 | contig 34690 bp, 39 predicted proteins | sample C33_27DmetaG_FD_165045 | JGI IMG/M metagenome (GOLD analysis project Ga0222718, IMG submission 165045) | Estuarine water microbial communities from San Francisco Bay, California, United States - C33_27D | ecosystem: Environmental > Aquatic > Marine > Unclassified | place: USA: California...
CAGCGTTGGATGAGGGGCCACTGGAGAGGCCACTCGGCGGCGGTGCGGTCTGGCTATGTTTTGATGCGCTGGCATGTGGCGGCGCTGTTTGATCTACGGGTTTTTCAATCGCATCCCCGTCAATCGCATCCCCGTCAATCGTATCGCCGTCAATCGTATCGCCCGTTTTGGCGGATGGTCGCTTTGATTTTGCCATAATGCTTTTGCCGAACCTTATTTGCTATTTGCCTGCCGCGATTGGATACAGTCTCTAGTAGAGCCTATCCCAGCAAATCATATCCGCCCAGATCATATCCCAGCAAATCATATCATAGCCGCATGACAAGATACCAGCGTCACCGCATATGGCCGATGCAAAATCTGCAGGCTGGCTTATGCCAGATCAAATCGCCGATGCCGCAGAACTGCGATCGCTAGAAGCCGGCTTCGGCGCGGATGGCGTGCTACATAGACATGGTTCCACCCATCACCTGCCGCCGCAGCAATCGCGTCACTGCCAGCGATTAGGTCAATCTTGTTTCGGGCAGACCCCAGCCCAGAAGCGTCCATATTTTCCCGCAAAATCTGGATCGATCTTGGCGACATCGCAATCACCGCGGAAATGCAATTTTTTGCCAATGCCGCACGAACTGGCGGCACAAGATCGGCATTGGCCGTCATCTGATAGGCTGGTAAACGTTGAACCGCGATATCATGGCGGCGCATGGCTGCGGTCATGTCAAAACTAATTTCACGCGCACTTGGCCATAATAAATTGGCCTTTTGTGGATTTGCACGATTGGCATCTGTCACGGCTTGCTGGATTGGTTCAACCAAGCCTGCGCCGCCGCCACTGCCGATGATGATGTTTTTAAATCCGGCCTGTTTTGCTGCGGCGGCTGTTGCCGATCCAACAACAAAGGCTGGTTTTGAAATCCATGTGGTGGCGTCGGCCGTCTTGGCAACCGCATCGACCGCATGGCGGCTGGTAAAAATAATGCCGGTAAAATCTGCCGGATTGCCAAGATCATGCGCCAATGAAGGAGGCGAAACCGGCGCGCCGCTCATCACCGGACTGGCAAGCGCTGGCACGCCATAGCGGTTTAGCCAGCCAACATCACGATCAGCATCAGGTTGCGGCCGGATAATCAGGGTGAATTTTGCCATTATCATCCCTTTTGCGCCATTGAGGTTAAGGCCGATAATTTAAAACCAGCCAGAATCAATCCGACCAGAATCAATCCGACCAGAATTAATCTAGCGGGAATTAAACCAAAAAGTCGCGGCCACCAGCAAGGCCAATTAATTCAGCGCCCAATTCAGTGCCCAATCTTTCAGCTTGATCAGCAGGTGCGCGCATTTGCTTTCGATGCGCCGCGCTGCCATCAGGGCGCAAAATCATGCCATCAAGCGTGACATGTCCGGTTGCATCTAAAACTGCGCTTGCCGAAATGGGCGTTTGACATGATCCATCAAGAAAGCTCAAAAGTGCGCGTTCGGCAGTCACTTCAACAAGCGCAGTTGGACAGGTCAAAGTCGAAACAAGATTTTTGACCGCAACGGCGCGCGGTGTATCGGCGGCGGCGATCTGAATGGCAAGTGCGCCTTGTGCCACCGCCGATGGCATGATCTCGGCGTCAATCGGCGCATAGGCAATATCAACCCCAAGCCGTTTAATGCCAGCAACGGCAAGAATAAGGGCGTCATAATCACCCGCCGCCAGCAAACCAAGCCGCCGGTTCAAATTGCCCCGGATCAGATTGATTTGAAGATCAGGCCGGTAATGAAGCAGGATTGCGGCGCGGCGTACCGAGGCGGTGCCAATGCGCGCGCCTTTTGGCAAATCATCAAGGCTTTGATAGGGCCCGACAAGCGCATCACGGCGATCCTCGCGCACCATGACCGCCCCAATTTCGGTGCCGGCGGCAAAATGCGTTTCCATATCTTTCATCGAATGAACAGCAGCGTCGGATTCGCCAGCCAGAATTGACCGTTCAAGTTCCTTGATAAACAGCCCTTTGCCACCAGCCTCAACAAGCGAGCGATCGAGAATCCGGTCGCCTTCACTTGTTACTGGACGCACCGTTACGGCGGCCGGCTGAAGCGCGGTGCAAACCATTTCAGCCTGCACCATCGCCAGCTGCGACGCACGGCTTGCCAACCGCACTGGATTAGCATCAAAAAATGAGACATCAACTTTCATAGCACGCCATGTCTAAAGGGCTGGCTCGCAAATGCAAAGCCAAAAAACCAGCTTTTCAGAAAAACCGGCATGTTTGGCTGTTTTGTTGACAGGACTGGCATCTCAATCCGGCTTCGGATAAGGTGGGGCAAGTTTTTTAGAGGAATATCATTCATGGCGCAAAGCCCCGTAATTATGCTTGGCATTGAAAGCAGTTGCGACGAAACCGCAGCGGCGATTGTTGCGGCTGATAAAACCATTTACGCCAATGAAATTGCGTCACAAATCGAAACCCATGCCAAACATGGCGGTGTTGTTCCCGAAGTTGCCGCACGGGCGCATCTGGAAATGATTGATCAGGTGATTCGTGACGCGCTTGCCACGGCTGGTTTGACGATGGGTGATATCGACGCTGTTGCGGCAACCGGTGGACCCGGCTTAATTGGCGGGGTTGCGGTTGGCACGGTCACCGCCAAGGCGATTGCCGCAGCACGGCAGATTCCCTATTTTGCGGTTAACCATCTTGAAGGCCATGCGCTTAGTCCGCGGCTTGCCGATGATGTGGCTTTTCCCTATTTGCTGCTTTTGGTTTCAGGCGGCCATACCCAGCTATTAGCGGTCGTGGGGCCGGGTGATTATCGCCGCTATGGTACAACCATGGATGATGCCGCTGGTGAGGCTTTTGATAAATGCGCCAAGGCAATGGGGCTTGGCTATCCGGGTGGGCCGGCGATCGAGGCGGCGGCCAAATCAGGTGATGCCAAAGCTATCGCATTGCCACGCCCGCTCAAAGGCAGTGCCGGATGTCATTTTTCCTTTTCCGGTTTGAAAACGGCTTTGGTCAATCGGCTAAGCCAGTTTGGCGGGCCTGAGGCGGCACCGATTGCCGATCTTGCTGCCAGTTTGCAGGCGGCGATTGCTGATTGTCTTGCCGATCGTACCAAGGCAGCATTAACCCGCTTTCGCGATGAATTTCCGCATGATGATGCTAATCAGCCAGCGCTTGTCATTGCTGGGGGTGTTGCTGCTAATCAGCATATTTTTGCGGTTTTGCAGCGGGTTGCAGCCGATGCCAATTTCCGCCTTTCGGTACCGCCAGCAAAATTATGTACCGATAATGCGGCGATGATTGCGTGGGCCGCGCTTGAGCGGTTTGACCGGCCTGATGATCTAGCTTTTGCGCCGCGCCCCAGATGGCCGCTTGATCCTGAGGCCAGCCCGCCACCCGGTCGGGGGGTGCGCCAATGACCCGCGCAATTGTGGCTCGCGCTGTTGTGATTGGTGCAGGCAGTTGGGGGGCGGCTATCGCCACCGCGCTGAACCGGGCTGGCCAGCAAACAATGGTTTTGGCGCGCCGTCAGGAAAGTGTTGATGCGCTGGCAATGGGTCGTTGTTTGCAATTGCCTGATTCGGCGCCAGCAGCGCCCATCGCCGCAACGCTTGATCTGGCCTGCCTTGATGATGCCGAGCTGATTTTTGTTGCGGTTCCGGTGGTGGCCAATCAAGCCAGTTTTATGATGATTGCCGAGCGTCAGAAAAATCACCCGCTAGCGGTGGTTAGCCTCTGTGCAAAAGGCATTGGCAAGGCTGATGATGGCAGTGCCATGCTGCTTACCGACCTTGCATCACGATTGCTGCCAGACCATCCATTGGCGGTGTTTTCCGGGCCAAGCTTTGCCGATGAGGTGTTTGCCGGATTGCCAGCTGCATTGGTTGCAGCGAGCGATGATCTGGCAACCGCCAACCGCATTCAAGATGCTTTTGAAGGTAGTAATTTGCGGCTCTACAGCAATGATGATCCGGTTGGTGTTGCGCTTGCCGGTGCCATGAAAAACGTCATTGCGATTGCCGCAGGCTGCGCCGTTGGTGCCGGATTTGGCGATAATGCCAAGGCCGCTATTCTGACACGCGGGCTTGCTGAAATCGCCCGATTTGCCAGCCTGATGGGTGCCAAGCCGGATACGATTTTCGGGCTTGCTGGTGTTGGCGATCTGGCCTTGACTTGCGCCGGGCCACATTCGCGCAATATGGCATTTGGCATGGCGCTTGGGCGCGGCGAAGCACCGCCAGCCAAGCTTGCCGAAGGAAGCCGTACTGTTGCCCAGCTTGCTGCATTGGCAAAAGCCAAAGGGGTAGATCTGCCGATCACAAATGCGGTGGACAATCTGGTTAATCATGGCCAGAATTTACATGCGGTTGTGGCAAGCCTGCTTGCCCGCCGTGCCGGCGCCGAATAGGCGTGATGAACCGATCATTAGCAAGACAGTATGATGCAATATTGGCTTATGAAATCTGAACCATCATCATGGTCATGGCAAAACCAGATGGATCGCGGTGCGGCTGGCGAAGGCTGGGATGGCGTTCGCAATTATCAGGCATCCAATAATATGAAAGCCATGGAAATTGGCGATTTGGTGTTTTTCTATCATTCGGTCAATGAAAAACAGATTGTCGGTATTGCTGAAGTTTCGGCGCTGTATCATCCCGATCCAACCGATGCCAGCGGCCGATTTGGCATGGTTACGATTCGGGCGGTAAAACCGATGGCGGTTCCGGTGACGCTTGGGCAAATCAAATCTGACGACCGTTTGGCTGAAATGGCTTTGGTGCGCCAGTCACGCCTATCCGTCACGCCGGTTTCAGCCGAACATTGGGCCATCATTATGGAAATGGGCAAAACCAGCCTTTAGGCCGTATCACCTTTGGCGGCATTACTTTGCGATTTTCGGATCAAAAACAGATTGCGAAGATAGATAAATAGGCCAAGCCCCTGTCCGCAAATGATCACCGGATCTTGCCGCCAAATCGCGTAAAGCAGCAAAACCGCCCCGCCACCAATCGAAAAATACCAAAAAGCAATCGGGATAACCGACCGACCCTGACCTTCGGAGGTTAGCCATTGCACGATAAAGCGCATGGCAAACAGCCCCTGTCCGGCAAAGCCAATTATGATCATGATCTGTTCGGGATTGGTTGCAAGGCTGGCTGGTAAAAATGGAAATACCGCCAGCAACGCGTTGGCAAAGCTGCGAACCGCCATTTCAATTGATGCCGACAAAAAAGCGATCATTGCGCTGCTTCCTTTGGTTTGGTCTTTTTGTTTGCCGGCGTCGCCGTCATCACTTCATGAACCGCACCTTGGGCGGGCGCGCGGCGCAACAGCCAGATCACTCCCAAAACATCGGAAATGCCAACAAGCAACCGGTCAAGAATACGATATTTCGACGTGCCTGCAATGCGCGGGCGATGCGCCACTGGCACACCAAGAACCACCCCGCCATGGCGGCGAACCAGGCTTGGCATAAACCGGTGCATATGATTGAAAAAGGGCAATTGCAAAAACAATGCGCGTGGCAGAATCTTGATGCCACAACCCGAATCTGGATGCGTATCGGCAAGAAGGCTGGCGCGCACCCATTTCGCCCCACGCGATGCCAATAAACGCATGGCGCTATCATCACGGCGCTGGCGAATGCCTGCTGCCATGACCATTTTGCCATCTTTGCTTGCCGCGATAACCGATGATTCCAATGCTGGAAAATCGGCTGGTACATTTTGACCATCACCATCTAGAACGCCAATCAGATCGCCATTTGCCTGCAACAGGCCAGACCGGATTGCCGCGCTTTGCCCAGCGCGTTGCGAATGGCGAAGCACCCGCAATTGCGGAACCGCGTCAAGGGCTGCGGCCAATTCATCGGCGGTGGCATCATTGCTGGCATCGTCAATATAGATGATTTCGAATTGACGACCGTCAAAGGCGGAACAAATTTCATCAATCAATGGCCGAATATTGCCAGATTCATTCATAACCGGCACCAGAAGCGAAATTTCGACCGGGTTGCGGTTTGCCCGCACCGAAGCCGAACCGACCTTTTGGGCGGCCGTTTTTTTGGAAGCCCCCGATTTCACGGCCCCCGATTTCACGGTGTTTCGTTTGGTGGTTTTTGAAGCTGGATTTGATGCCATTACTGGAACTATCACATCGACTGTTAAAGGTCTCTGCTTTTACTCCTTGCTAACAGTCGCGTCAAATATCTCGGTACGATACAATAAAATAACGACTTCTTGGCCTTTTGATATGTTAAATCCGGATAATTGCACCGGTGTGGCAAGCCCAAGTTTCAACTGGCTGGCGGCGTCAAGAAAAGCGGCTTGGTGTCGTTGTTCGATAATGGCCAGCCCACCCGGTGCCTCGATCAAGAATAGCGCCGCTTCTGTCGGATCAAGAAGCAACAGGTCGCGGCCAAGCAGAAATACCAATGACGGTTCCTGATAGCCGCTTGTCGCAATTGCGGCTGGTGCGGCGGGCAAGGCGGCGATCTTCGCGGCAATTGCGCTTGAAACATGAATGCGGGACAAGGTTGGAAAGACCCCTGAAAAGACAATCATATGAAACAGCATTGCGGCACCAATCATGCCAAAAAAGGGACGCCACAAGGCTTGGCGAATCCATAAATGGCCAAACCATGCTGCCAGCGCCGCGACGCCCAAACCAAGAAAGGCGAAACCAAGCGCCTGACGGCTTGTCTCGCCGCCAAATGTCATTGCCCCCCAAATGACCACTAGTGCCATTACCAGCCCAACCGCAATGCCAAGATACCGAAGGCTGATGCCAAGATAATACCGCCATTTGGCGGTGCCATCTGCCGGTTTGGCAAGAACGGCAACCCCACCAATCAAAAGTAAAATCAGCGCTGGCAAAACTGGTAACGGGTAATGCGGTAATTTGGTCGGAATCAGCTCGATCATCACCCAGAATGGCACAATCCAAGCCAGTAAAAACCGTGTTTCAGCGCGGCTGGTAAAGGCTTTAACCTGACCGGCCACCCATATCAAAAGCGGCGTTGCTGGCCAGATCAATAGCGCCAGAACAAGCGCATATGTACCTGGTGCGGCGCCATGGGATTCCTGTCCCGATTTGACCTTGGCAAGCAAATCACCTGATATCGCTGTTGACAGAAAGGCGCCATCCGTTGCCGCCGATACCAAAAGCGCCCATGGCAAACATAAAACAAGAATGATGGCAAACCCGCGCCAGAACCGAATTATGGCAAGCCAGCGAAATTGCCGATGCCACAGGCAAAGCGCTGCCACGCTAAGCAATGCCAGAACCGGCAGAACCGGCCCTTTGACCAAAATCCCTGCGGCCATCGCAAGCCAAAACCATAACCAGCCATGACGCGGTGGTGGTTGGTCGTTTTGCCATGCCAGATAAAGCTGCATCAACGCCCATTGCTGGGCAAGTGCCAGCGCCATTAAAACCGTGTCGGTTTTGGCAAGATGCACCTCGCCAAGCACCAGAAACCCGCTTGAAAATAGTGCTGCTGCCGCCAAGGCTGATCGCGGGTCATATAGCTGCAAGCCAATATGATAAAGCGCAAAAACAGCCGCCAATAGCGCCAATAGATTTACAAAACGGTAAGAGGCAATCGCATCGGGCCCTAAAATGCGGGCAAATGATGATTGCAGCCAGTAAATGCCAGCTGGTTTTTTCGCGCGCAATTCATCTTGAAACCGAACCGTGACATAATCACCGGTTTGCTGCATCTGTTTGCTGGCTTGTGCGAAACGTGATTCGTCACGATCCATTGGCGGCAAGGCCTGATGGCCGATCAAAACCACCACTGACAGGATTGCCATAAGGGCATATAGAGCCAGACGCGAATGAAAGAAGGGCAAAATCCGTAATCCTCTTATGCCGCAAATGCAAAAAGCATAGCCAAGGCATAACAAGTTTCGTAAGGGTTAGGCAATGCGGATCATCGAATAATGTGTCAAAGATGCAGGAAACATGCGCGATGGTTGCGGTGCGGCGTTTGATCCTATCTTGTTTATATCTTGCCCCAATTGGACATGTGCTACCCTGTCTTTGAAACCGTGTTTTGCCATTGGTCTGATAGCAAGGCGTATGACCCATCTTGGCGGCTGGCATTTTTTGTGCTGACATCACCGCCACGCCCACCCCATTATCAACGGACATGAAATGCGCATCTCCAAAACCGCCACCATTCCGCTAGATCATACCCGATGGCGCCATATCTGGCAGTTGGCATGGCCCATCATGTTATCCAATGTCACCATTCCGCTTGTTGGGGCGGTTGATGTGGCAATGATGGGACGGCTTGATGATCCGGTGTTTATCGGTGGTGTCGGGCTTGGCATGATCGTGTTTAATTTTATCTATTTCGGGCTTGGCTTTTTGCGGATGGGAACAACCGGTCTTGTCGCCCAAATGTATGGCACTGGTCAGGATGATAAAATTGCCTTTCTATTGATTCGTGGCATTACGCTTGCCTTCGGGCTTGGCAGTTTATTCATTCTGGCATCGCCATTTGTCAGCATGGCTGCGCTTTATATGTTTTCGGCAAGTGATATGGCCGAACAATTAATGACCGACTATATCTCAATCCGGCTATTTGCGGTTCCGGCGGCGCTTGCCAATATGGTTCTTCTTGGCGGTCTATATGGACGCCAGCAAATGCGTCTTGGTATGGCTTTGCTGTTTCTGGTGAATGGCATCAATCTGTTTCTTGATATTGTTCTTGTTGCTGGTTTTGGTATGCGCGTCGATGGTGTTGCCATGGCATCAGTGGCGGCGCAATGGGGCGGGTTTGGATTTATGATCTGGCGCATTACCCGCATCTGGCCAGGCCAGCTTGGGCGATTGATAAGGCCGCTTGCCGGTGCGCGCCTGCCTTTATGGCTTGATTTTGTGGCTTACCGCCAGTTTTTCACGCTTGGCCGCGATATTTTCATTCGCACCATCTTGCTGATTGGCTGTGAGGCTTTATTGCTTAATGAAGCTGCAAAGATGGATGATCTGGCGCTTGCCACCTGTCAGATCATGCTGTCGATTTTTGGACTTCTTGCCTTTGCCATTGATGGCTTTGCACATGCTGCCGAAGCGCTTGTTGGCGAGGCGATTGGCCGGAAGAATCCGACCATGCTCCGCATTGTCATTCGCCGGACAAATTATCTTGCCGGTATGATGGCCTTGCTATTATCGGTTTTGCTGTGGGCGGGCCAGCCGCTTATTCTGTCACTCATGACAAGCCAACCAGCCTTGATCGCATTTGCCGATGCCTATTGGCCTTGGGTTATCAGCCTTCCGCTGGCGTCTTTTCTGGCTTTTCAGATGGATGGCATTTTTGTTGGCGCAACATGTGGCACCCAGATGCGTAATGCGATGATCATTGCCTCGGCCAGCTTTGCCGCGGCCATTTTACTTCTATCCTTTGGTTTGACCGGGTTAATGGCCAGTTTTGTTGGTTATCTTGCGCTTCGTGGCCTAAGCCTTTGGTGGATGATTGACCATGTTCACAACAAGGCTAAAGCTGTTGGCATTGGCGATTAATCTGTTAGTTTGGTAACGGCTGCACGGCACGCCACCGGTCGTATTTGGCGGCATATTGACAATTTTGATCAGTGGTTTTAGCGGGTCAAATCAATAGCGATTTTTGAAAAGGATTGAACAAAATGATCGAAAATTTTGGCCTGCAAAGCGCCGGATCAGCCGGAACCGAAATTCACCTGATGACAGCGGATGATTTTGCCATTTGGCAAGCCAAGGCCAGTGACGCGCATCAAGGCTGGATCAGCGCGCAAAATTTTCACGCCAAACCCGGTAAATCGATCTATTTTGCCGCCCCTGATGGGCGTATTGATTTCGCCATTGGCATTTTTGGCAATCATGCTGTTTGGGATGGCGCTGCCTTGGCGGCCAGCCTGCCAAAAGGCCATTGGCAATTTACCGCCGCATCGGATGATCTTGACGCCGGTTTGTTGGAAAGCCTCGCGCTTGGATGGGGGCTTGGACAATATCAGTTTCACACTTATCGAAGCGCCGCTGCGCCAGCGGTCAATTACCTGACCCTGCCAGATGGCATTCATGCCGACCGTTTGATTGGCCAGATGGGCGGGATTTATCTTTGCCGTGATCTGATTAACCAGCCACCAAACCATATGACACCTGCAGCATTGCAAACGGCAATGGAGACCTTGGCCAAAACGCATGACGCCACGCTGGAAACGCATAGCGGATCAATTTTGGAAACCGAATTTCCGGCAATTCATATTGTTGGCCGCGCTGCCGAAATTGCACCAAGGCTGATGGATCTTCACTGGGGGCAAAAAGGTCCGAAAATTACCCTGATTGGCAAGGGCATCACCTTTGATTCGGGCGGGCTTGACCTGAAACCATCAAAGGCGATGGAGATGATGAAAAAAGATATGGGCGGGGCGGCAACGGTTCTTGGTCTTGCCGCAGCATTGATGGCAAGTCATGTTGATATCCAGCTTCGTGTGCTTGTGGCGGCGGCTGAAAATGCTGTTTCCGACCGGTCAATGCGCCCGCTTGATATCATCGACACGCGCGCTGGCTTGAAGGTTGAAGTTGGCAATACCGATGCCGAGGGGCGGCTGGTTCTTGCTGATGCCATTGCCTATGCGCTGGAAGATACGCCTGATTTTTTGATTGATTTTGCCACCCTTACCGGTGCGGCGCGGGTTGCGCTTGGAACTGAATTGCCAGCCCTGTTCTGTAACCATGACAATACCGCGGCGGCAATTTTGGCGGCGGCGGATAGGGCCGAAGATCCGCTATGGCGCTTGCCTCTATTTGATGATTATGACCGGCATCTTGATGCTGGCTATGCGGCCTTGTCGAGTACCGGCCTGTCGGGATATGGCGGGGCGATTACGGCCGCGCTTTTCCTGCGCCGTTTTGCCGGTAAAAACACCAATTGGGCGCATATTGATGTGATGGCGTGGAATTTGGCATCGCGTCCGGGTCGGCCAAAGGGCGGCGAGGCGATGGGGCTTCGTGCGCTTTATGGCTTTATCGAATCCTTCCAGACTGCTTAATAGCCACCTAATAGCCGCGCGCCCAATCAACTCTGTTTTCGGGTTCGCGTCCGGCCATGATGGCGGTGATCGCCGCTGCCACCTGCATGGCGGCGGTGTTTGGATTGGTTTGTGCGGCAACATGCGGCCAGATGGTGATTTTGGGATGCGTCCAAAAAGCATGATCGGCTGGCAAAGGTTCAATCGCAAACACGTCCAAAGCCGCACCGGCAATCTGCCCACTGCCAATGGCATCAAGCAAATCGGCCTCGACCAATTGCGGGCCACGGCCGCCATTGATGATATAGGCGCCTTTGGCAAGCTGATTGAAAAGCTGGTGATTCATAATGCCAGTTGTTGCCGGTGTTAGCGGCAATACCGAAACCAGAATATTCAGCCCATCAAGAAAGGGCGCAAGACCGTCATCACCAGCAAAGATTTCAACATTGTCAATCTGCCGCATACTGCGCGCCCAGCCGCGTACATCAAACCCAAGCGCGGCAAAACGCTGTGCCATAATGCCGCCAATAGCGCCAACGCCCATGATGCCGATTTTTGCACCGCTTGCCGGTCTTTGCACAATGGGTTGCCATGTTTTGCTGGTTTGACAATCACGGTAATAGGCAGCGTCGCGCCAGAAATCGAGTGCCGCCAAAATAGCCCAATGGCTAAGCGCATTCGACATATCCGGATCCACCAGCCGCACCAGCGGAACATCGCGCGGTACGGTTTGATCGCGCATCATATAATCGACACCCTGACCCTGCATGATGATTCCACGCAAATTCGGCATCTTGGCAAGCTGTCCTTCTGGCGGTGCCCAAACAAGCGCAATATCGGCAAGCTGACCCTCGGGTGACATCAAATCGACAAGGGTGAAATCATCTAGATGACGGCCAAGCTTGGTTCGCCATCCATCAATTTTTGAACTGCCGTAAAATCCGATTGTCGTCATGGGATATTCCTTGTTGTTCATGGCGGAAATGCGGAACCGCCGATTAGCCGCCTGCTGATATCAAGGCCAAGGCCGCTTGATGTAATTGCGGTGTTGCGGCAGCAAGAATGCTGGTGGATTGACCAAGCTGGATTGGCTGGCCGTCAAGATCACTGACGGTCGCACCCGCCGCCAGCATCAGGGCAACAACCGCCATCATGTCATGCGCGGCAAGACTATCTTCCATCACCAGATCAATATGACCCGCCGCAAGCAATGCGTAATTGTGACAATCACCACCGTAATTGGTGACGGCCACCTGATCGGCAAGCCGGTCAAAATCAACCAGACGTTCGGCGCTTAATGCGCGCGGCGATGTTGTTGCCAATCGGGCAGCGCCAAGCACGCTTTGCCCGCTAGGGGTAATGGCGGCACCGTTTAATGTGGCGTGATGCGTGCCCGAAAATCCGTTCAGGCCAATATAGCATTCGGCAAAAACCGGCATATCAACAAGACCGGCAACAGGCAGATTGTGATGCAAAAGCCCGACCAGCGTGCCAAAGGCAGGTTTGCCACTGATAAAGGCCTTGGTGCCATCAATCGGATCAATGATCCAGCGATAGGCGCTGTCTTGATTGCCGGTGCTGGCAAATTCCTCGCCCATGATCATGTCATCGGGGAAACGTGCGGCAATGGCGGCGCGTAAATCGCGTTCAACGCTTTGGTCGGCAATTGTAACGGGGGATGAATCCTGTTTGGTTTCAATCGCCGGATTCTGGCGAAACCATTTGGAAATAACAGGCCGGCTTACCAACGGCAAACCGGCCAGAAAGGCAATCATATCAGCCGGTGTACACTGACCGGCAGATCCGGTCAGTTCAGGCGTCATGTCAGATGGGCTAGTTGGCACCTTCAGCTGCGATATCATCGGCGCTTGGTAATGCGACAGGGCTATCAGCCTTGGCCCGCATCCATGCGATCAAATTCGCCCTGTCTTGTGGCTTTTTCAATCCGGCAAAATTCATCTTTGTGCCGCTAATATAGCCTTTTGGTTTGGCCAGAAATGCGTTCAGCGCGGCATAGTCCCAAGCGCCGCCGAAACCGGCAAGCGCGTCAGAATAGGCATAGCCTTCAGATGCGCCCAATGGCCGGTTCACAACATTCCACAATGCCGGACCAACTTTGTTTTGGCCGCCAGCATCAAAGACATGACAAGCCGAACATTTTTTTGACAGTTTTTCGCCTGCACCAAGATCGGCGCCCGCCAAAAGCGCCAGAATTGGCTCAGGGCCGGTATCAACCGGTGCCGCAGCGGCTATATTGGTGGTTTCAGCAACCTCGATAACATAGGCGTTTTCAGCAAGTTCTTGATGCGGCACCATCACATCAGCGATCTTGACGCCTGCCATTAACAACAAGGCAGAAAACAAAAACCCTGCAAACACTTTATTCAAGCGCAATTCATCCATGCGTCATTCCCGAAACCGGGCTCCCAATTTGAACCAGCCCGAACGGGCAAGGCCTGTGGTCGAAAATCATGCGGTCGAAAAACCAACCAATGCGTGGTTAATTAGCGAAAATCGAGCCGCCTCTCAACCCCCTATCTCATGCTTCGTCACGTTATTTCGATAAATTGCTTTGCGCAAAACCGAAATATGTGATGAATTGCCGAAATCATGGCAAAAAATGACACAAAAATCATCATTATTCCGGCACGGCTCGCGGCAAGCCGTTTGCCAGGCAAACCACTTGCTGAAATCGGCGGAAAAGCTATGATTCAGCATGTTTGGGAACGCGCAATGGCGGCCGATTTGGCCCCAGTCTATGTTGCGACAGATGATCGCGCCATTGCCGATGTGATCATATCTGCCGGTGGCAAGGCGGTTATGACCCGCACCGATCACCCATCTGGATCTGATCGGGCTTTTGAAGCCATCGAAACAATTGATCCAGATAGGCGCTTTACGCAGATTTTGAATTTGCAAGGCGATCTTCCCGATTTGTCACCCGAAATTCCGCATTTGCTTGCCGCAACGCTTGATCGTGGCGAAACCGATCTGGCAACGCTGGTCACGCCAGCCAGCGCCGAAGAAGCCGCAAGGCCGCAAGTGGTCAAAGCCGTTGTTAGCTGGCAAGATGCCGATTTCGGAACCGCGCTTTATTTTAGCCGCGCTGCCATTCCTACCGGCACAACAGCCCTATTTCATCATATTGGCGTTTATGGCTGGCGCCGCGATGTGCTTGCCCGTTTTGTTGCCTTGCCACCATCGCCATTAGAGCAGGCGGAAAAGCTGGAACAGCTTCGCGCGCTTGAGGCTGGAATGACCATTGCCATTGGCAAAATTGATACCGCCCCCGGCGGTATTGATACTGCCGAAGATCTTGAAGCCGCCCGCATGCGCGCTGCAGCAGCGCACCACAAAGATTGACAGTACAGCGTCACCCTCGTAAAAACGGCGCTTCGGGCCAGTCTTGATGACGGCAGGGATGATCAGACCGTGACATAAGCCCGTTAAGCCAGAGGAAATTCGATGTCAGATGCAGCTAATAAAATCGCCTTTCAAGGCGTCCCGGGTGCCTATTCGCATATGGCATGTCAGGCCGTAAAGCCTGATATGGAGCCGGTTGCCTGCGCGTCATTTGAAGATATGCTGACCGAAGTTCAAGATGGACGCGCCAGCCTTGCGATGGTGCCGGTCGAAAATTCGATTGCTGGGCGCGTTGCCGATATCCATCATCTATTGCCATCATCCGGGCTTTATATCATTGGTGAGCATTTCCACCGGGTTAATCATCACATCATGGCACCGCGCGGTGCCACGCTTGATCAATTGACCCATGTTCACAGTCATGCTCAGGGGCTGGCGCAATGCCGCAACCGTGTTCGCGCGCTTGGTCTAACCCCGGTCATGCATCCCGATACCGCAGGCGCGGCCAAGGATGTTGCCGCCGCTGGTGATCCGAAAACTGGTGCGATTGCATCGCGTTTGGCAGCTGAAATCTATGGCCTCGATATTCTGTTTGAATCGGCTGAAGATGATGAACATAACACCACGCGATTTTTGCTCATGTCGGCGACATCATCGGTTCCAGCCGCTGGCGGCGATATGATCACAACGCTGGTGTTTCAATTGCGAAGCGTGCCAGCCGCGCTTTATAAAGCCTTGGGCGGATTCGCAACAAATGGGGTCAATCTGACCAAACTTGAATCCTACATCCGTGCCGGCGTTGCCGAGCAGGCGCAATTCTATATGGATGTTCAGGCACATATTGATGATCCGGCAATGCAGAATGCGATGGAAGAATTGCGCTTTTATTGCAGCAAAGACGAAGTCCATGTTCTAGGCAGCTATCCGGCAAGCCCATCACGGTCATAATTACGAGTCCGAATTCAGCATTTATTGCGGTAATAACCCTGCCTTTGGCCATAAAAAACTTGTCGAAACCGCTGCTTTGTTTCATACAGATAGGCAGGAAGGCTGGGCGGACGTTGCCCCTGCCAATCCGGTCAGGTCCGAAAGGAAGCAGCCGCAGTAGGATGTTTACGGGTCATCCAGTCTTCCACTGACTTTTGGCGTTTTGGCGCATCGCGCTTGGCATGGCCGCAATGGCTTTTCCCTTTTTCGGGATTCGGCTTGGCTGAAGATGGCGCCAGCTTGATAACGCCAGTTTGATAGCGCCAATGGCGACTGATCCGACCGGTCACAAATCTTCGCGTGGCCAAGAGCAAGAGATAGGTGTTTACCAGCCGATGACTGACACCGCCAAGCCAGCCTATCGCGTATTGGCCCGCAAATATCGTCCCGATACTTTTTCCGAACTGATTGGTCAGGATGCGCTTGTTCGCACGCTTGGGAATGCGCTTTCACTTGGCAGGCTTGCCCATGCTTTTGTGCTGACCGGTGTTCGCGGCATTGGCAAAACATCAACGGCGCGCCTTCTTGCCAAGGGGCTGAATTGCATTGGTGCTGATGGGAATGGTGACGCCACGCTTGAACCATGTGGTCAATGCGAGCCATGCAAATCCATCGCAGCAGGACGTCATGTTGATGTTCTGGAAATTGACGCTGCCAGCCATACCGGTGTTGATGATGCCCGCGAAATTATCGAAGGCGTTGGCTATCGGCCTGTTTCGGCACGCTATAAAATCTATATTATTGACGAAGTGCATATGATGTCGAAAAGCGCCTTTAACGCGCTTTTGAAAACCTTGGAAGAACCGCCTGACGCGGTAAAATTCATCTTTGCCACAACCGAAATCAGAAAAGTGCCGGTTACGATTTTATCGCGGTGCCAGCGCTATGATTTGCGGCGTGTTCCGGCGGCCATGCTGGCCGGACATCTTGGCATGATTTGCCAACGCGAATCGATTGCGGCGGATGAAGATGCGCTTGCTGCCATTGCGCGCGCCGCCGAAGGGTCGGTTCGTGACGCGCTATCCTTGCTTGATCAGGCCGCGGCAATGACCGCGGACAAGCTGACCAATGACATGGTTGCTGATATGCTTGGACGACCCGGACGGCGCGAATCACAAACCGTCCTGACGGCCGCGCTGGCGGGTGACGCGCCTTCGGCGCTTGCCGCTTTTAACATTGCCTATAGCCGTGGTGCCGAGCCAGAAATGCTGGTCACTGATCTTTTGGACTTAATCCATCTTGCCAGCATGCAGGCCGCAGGTGGCAGTAATGACGCGCTGATCGAGAGCGAGCGCGAGATGATTGCCGGTCTTGCCGAATCAGGCATTGCCCGCCTTGGACGGGCATGGCAGCTATTGCTAAAAGGCCATGGCGAGCTTGGCCAAGCGCCCAATCCAGCGGCGGCGTGCGAAATGCTGATCATTCGGCTGGCGCATACAGCGCATATGCCAACCCCGGGCGAATTGATGCAGAAATTGCCAAAGACCAGCCCATCATCACCGCCAAGCGCATCATCAGCACCGGCCGCATCGGCACCTGTCACGTCGGCACCGGTAGCATCATCAGTCGAGACAGCGCCAATTGAGACAGGCCCAATTGAGACAGCGCCAATCGAAACAGCGCCAATCGAAACAGGTGTGGGCATGCCAAGCTCGCTTGCCGAGATTGTCGCGCTTGCCGAAACCAATGGCGAGATGTTGTTGGCAGCCCGAATCCGCAATCATGTAAAGCTGGTGTCGTTAAAACCGGGCAATTTACAAATTGGTCTTGTTGGTGCTGCGCCTGATCAACTGGCAGGCGATATCGCCCGATATCTTAGCCAATGGACAGGCCATCGCTGGCTTGTGTCACTATCCGAATCAGGCGGTGCGCAAACCCTTGCCGAAGAACAGCGCGATGCTGATGAAAAGCTGCGCGACACCATCGCTAGCGAGCCTTTGGTGGCACAGATTCTAGATATTTTTCCCGGTGCCAGCATTGATGAAATCAAAAATCCCGAAGCCACGGATGCGGCAGGAACGCTTGTCGATGATAATGGGCTTTTGGAAGCTGGACAAAATAATGACGATGATGAGGAGATGTCGGGATGATGCGCAATATGGCTGGCATGATGAAAAAAGTGCAAGAAATGCAAGGCCGGATGGAAAGCATGCAGGCCGATCTTGCCACCATGGAATTTACCGCAATGGTTGGTGGCGGTGCCGTCGGCGCAACGGTTAGCGGCGATGGCAAGCTGGTTCGGCTAAAGCTTGATCCGGCAGCTTTGGCACCTGATGATGTTGATATGCTGGAAGATATGATTTGTCTTGCCACGAATAACGCGCTTGATGAGGCGGCGGGTGAAAAGGCGCGTCTGCTGAAAGATATTACCGGCGGGTTGCCACTTCCACCCGGAATGAATTTGCCGTTCTAAAATGCATAATTCGCTTGAAAATCTAATCCGCAGGCTTGGCCGCCTTCCGGGGCTTGGGCCAAGATCGGCGCGGCGCGCTGTTTTGTTTTTGCTGAAAAACCGCGACCGTCTAATGCTTCCACTTGCCGAAGAACTGCATAATGTTGCCAGCAATGTTCGTGCCTGTGTTGAATGTGGTAATCTTGATATCACCGATCATTGCAGCATCTGCGCCGATAGCCGCCGTGACCGTAGCCGGATTTGTGTTGTTGAGGATGTTGGCGATTTATGGGCGATGGAACGGGCGTCGGTTTATCGTGGGCTTTATCATGTTCTAGGCGGCACGCTAAGCGCGCTTGATGGGCGCGGGCCCGAAGATTTGCATATTGACCGGCTGGTTCGCCGTGCCGGACATGACGATACTGCCGAAATTATTCTGGCGTTATCCGCAACCGTTGATGGGCAAACCACGGCGCATTATATCGGCGAAAAACTGGCAAATCTGCCGCTTGATATCACCCGATTGGCGCATGGCATGCCGGTTGGTGGCGAGCTGGATTATCTTGATGATGGCACGCTGGCACAGGCGTTGAAAGCGCGTGCCAAGCTGGAATTTTAGCCGGCATAATTAATTACGCCCCCAACCATGCCATATCGTCATGCCATTCATCACGCCATATCGCCAGATCGTTGCAGCCAAAATCGCGCTTAGCCTAGCAAATCGGTCTTTGGCGCGGCCGGTGTTGCCTCATCGGCATCCAGAACTTCGATTTCGTCAATTTTATTGCCGCGTGAAATAATCTTGCCAGTCGATGTCTGGATATCCGAAATATCTTTTTCGGCTTGGGAAAAATGCGTTGCCAATTTGGCAACACGATCTTCGAGACGATGCACATCCTTCATCATCAAATCGACCTGTGTCTGGATTAGGCCTGCCGCTTCATGCATGCGCGCATCACGCAAAATGGCCCTGACCGTATGCAGCAACAGCATCAGATTGTCCGGCCCCGCCATATAGACACGCGCCTTGCGGCTGGCCTCGACCAGCTTTGGCAATTGAATATTGATTTCGGCATAAACCGATTCGGACGGTAAAAATAAAATGGCGCTTTCGGCGGTTTCACCCGGGATAATATATTTTTCGGCGATATCCTGAATATGTTTTTTCACATCATTTTCCAGCAACCGCTTTGCCGCGTCACGTTCGGCATCATTCGCCGCGCTGGTCAAACGGCGATAGGCCTCAAGCGGAAATTTGGAATCAATGGCGATTGGCCCGGGTGGATTTGGCAGGCGAAGCAAACAATCGACGCGCCGACCATTGCCAAGCGTTGCCTGAAAGTCAAACGCATTTTCCGGAAGCGCATCACGCACCAGATTTTCCAACTGCACCTCGCCAAAACTGCCACGCGCCTGTTTGTTGGATAAAATATTTTGAAGCTGCGTTACCTGATTGGTTAATGCTGAAATATGGGTGTTGGCCTCGGTGATGACCGCCAGCTTTTCAGCCATGCCGGTCAATGATTTGGTCGTTCGGTCATTCTGGTCACGAAGCGATTGTTCAAGCCGGTTGCCAAGGCGGCCTTCGCTTTGCGCCATCTGTTCGGCAATTAGCCGCTGCAATTCATTAGATTGGCTTGCCATTTGGGCAAGCTGGCCGCGCAATTCGGCAAAATCTTGGCCATTTTCCGGCAGTTTCCCGCGTCGTAAAAACAGCACGCCAAGCCCAATCACGCCAAACAGGCCTGCAATCAAAATCAGTTCCATGCCAGTCATGTTCATCACCTGTAAAGCCGTTTCAAAAATGGTCTGGCGTTTCCCCAGCGCCAAGTTTGACATGCTAGCAACTTGACTGCAACGACACCATCTTCTAATCCATGAAAACCGAAACTGACCAAACCCGGATGAAATGGTGCTGCACCAAACAGCATTGCCCGTTTCCTTTGGCCGACGTCACATTTAGGAATTTTACTTATGCCAGCCACTGCCAAGCTTATCCCAATTATCAAAGTGCCAGATCCGATTTTACGCGAAACGGCAAAGCCGGTGACCGAAATCACCGATGGCATTCGCCAGCTTCTGGATGATATGGCGGCAACCATGTATGACGCGCCGGGCATTGGCCTTGCCGCACCGCAGGTCAATATTGGCCAGCGTGTCATTGTTATGGATTGTGGCAAGGATGATGCGCCCGAATTATTCAAAATGATTAATCCGGAAATTATTCGCGAATCAGACGCCCGCGCCATCTTGGAAGAAGGCTGTCTTTCTATTCCCGACCAAACGGCCGATGTTGAACGGCCAGCCGAAGTTGAAGTGCGCTATCTTGATGAGGCTGGTGAGATGCAGTCACTTGTTGCCAATGGGCTGTTGGCGGCTTGTGTTCAGCATGAGATTGATCATTTGAATGGCGTGCTGTTCATCGATCATATTTCCCGCTTGAAACGTGATATGATTTTGCGGCGGGTCATGAAGGAAATGCGTCAAACAACATCGCGCAACTAACCGGAGGTCATGCATGACCGCCTCGCATTCAGACCATAAAATGGCAGACGCCAAAATGGCAGACGCTAAAATGGCCGATACGCCGCCGCAGAAAGGCGCAAAGCAGCGCATTGTCTTTATGGGCAGTCCGGCCTTTGCCATTCCGACGCTTGATCATCTTGTCAAAACGCATGAGGTTTGCGCTGTCTACAGCCAGCCTGCCAAAAAATCTGGCCGTGGCATGAAAACAACGCCGGTGCCTGTTGCCGCCTATGCTGATGCTGCGGGCTTGCCAGTTTTCACCCCCGAACATTTAAAATCTGCTGAAATTGAGGCGCAGCTTGCAAGCCATGATGCCGATTTATTCGTTGTGGTTGCCTATGGGCTGTTATTGCCAGCAACGATTTTGGCCATTCCGCGGTTTGGCTGTTTGAACGGCCACGCATCTTTATTGCCGCGGTGGCGGGGTGCCGCGCCGATCCAGCGTGCGATCCAAGCTGGTGATAGCGAAACCGGCATTTCGGCAATGATCATGGAAACCGGGCTTGATACCGGCCCGGTTGTTGGCGTTCGTCAAACAGCAATCAGCAAGCATGATAATGCCGCCAGCCTGCATGACCGGTTGGCCGATTTGACTGCGGCATGTCTTGGTGCGGTGATTGACGGTGCGCCGCATAGTTTGGCATCACCAATACCGCAAGCCGATGACGGCATTATCTATGCTTCCAAAATCAGCTCGGCCGAGGCGATGATTGATTGGCAGCAGCCTGCCGATGTTCTTGATTGTCACATCCGTGCTTTTGCACCCTATCCGGGCGCATGGTGTTTTGCGCCAAAAGGCCGATTACGCATTTTAGAGGCAAGCCCAATGGCGATGCCAGCAGTGCCACAAACTGCAACGCCCCAGAACACATTGGCTGGCAGCTTTCTTGGCAAGACCGATGATGGCGCGATGATAATCGCTTGTGGGCAAGATGCGCTGAAAATCACAAAGGTACAACCGGCGGGAAAAACCAGCATGACGGCAAGTGATTTTCTGAACGGGACAGCGCTGGCGATTGGTGCGTTTTTGCATCCTGAAACCAGCCCAGAAACCAAATGACGCGGCGTATTCTAATCACCATTGAATATGATGGCGGCCCCTTTTCAGGATGGCAGCGTCAGGATAATGCCGATTCGGTTCAGGCCCGGATTGAAGATGCTGCTGCGGCTTTTTTATTGGCACCAGTTGCGGTTGCCGGCGCAGGGCGCACCGATTCAGGCGTTCATGCCACCGCGCAGGCAGCGCATCTTGACGTTCCCGATAAATTCACCGCCAACAGGGTGATGGAGGCGCTGAACGCCCATCTTGCCAGAATGCCGATCAGCATTCGACATGCGGTTGAGGTGCCAGCTGAATTTCATGCCCGATTCAGTGCCATTGGCAGGCGCTATCTATACCGGATTTTGCCGCGCCGCCAACCGCCAGCGCTTGATGCCGGACGGGTCTGGCATCACAAACACCCGCTTGATCCAATAGCGATGGCAAACGCTGCCAAACATTTGCTTGGGCGGCATGATTTTACCAGTTTTCGGGCAAGCCAATGTCAGGCTGAATCACCCTTGCGGACGCTTGATCGTTTGGATGTTGAAAAGGTTGGTGATGAAATTCACATTCATGCCGAGGCGCGGTCATTCCTGCATCACCAAGTGCGTAATATCACCGGAACTTTGGCGCTTGTTGGCACTGGTAAATGGCACGCCGATGATGTGAAAACCGCGCTTGCTGCCTGTGACCGCAGTGCGGCTGGCCCAACCGCCCCGCCCGAGGGCTTGTATCTTGTTGGGGTTGATTATCCGCCGATGGCTGGCAGTCGCGACTGAAGCATATAAAGAAGGCTGACATCGATCATGAATGACAGGGCGATGAACCCTGCCGCTACCAAACCGCCCTTGCCGACGATATCGCGGCCAATCCGCCACAACCAATAGCAGGTCCAAACGGCAACCGGCAAAATCGAAATCATCAGCGTTTGATCACCGGTCATCACGGTCAGGCTTTGAACAATGCCGCCAAGAAGCTGTTGCAGATTTTCGATCCATAAAAATGGCACGATAAACGGCAGTAACTTATCTGGTCGGCCAAGCGCTTTTAACAACAGATTGATCAAAAGCACCAGCATGACAACGCCGATCAATTGCAAAAGCAGCGCCGCGAAAAACAGGTTTGGAGTCGCCTCAAGCCCCGGATAAATCGTGACCAAAAGCGTAAAGACAATCGATGCTGCAATTGCCTGCCAAACCCCCGCTGGCGATGTGTCATAACTGCCAATCGCTGGTTTTCGGCCAAGCATGACAAGCAATGTCACCCGAATCAGGGCGAACAGGCTTGATGGTGATAGATTGGGCAATGATGCCATTTAAGAGTCACCCTTAAAAAAACGAACCAGCATTTCATGATAGATTTTCGCAAGCTGGTCGATGTCAGCAGCGTCAACATGCTCATCGACCTGATGCATGGTTTGACCAACAAGGCCAAATTCGGCAACGGGACAGATATTTGTGATAAAGCGCGCATCCGATGTGCCACCGCTTGTTGACAGAACCGGCTTTTGTCCGGTGACCGATTCAATCGCTGCCTGCATCAATTCGGTAAAGCTGCCGACAGGCGTCACAAAGGGCTGTGCCGAGGCACGCCATGTCGCTGTCCATTCGCCGCCAACACGGTTGAAATGTTCTTCCAGCCACCCAATTAAATTATCTGAATTATGTTCGGTATTGAACCGGATATTGAACTTGGCTGATACGGATGCGGGAATGACATTGCCAGCTTCGTTGCCGGTATCGATGCTGGTCACATTCGCGGTTGACGGGTCAAAATAATCATTGCCGCCATCAAGCGCGGTGCCATTCACCGGTGCCAACATCGCAATCAAGCGGGTAATCGGATTATCGGCCAGATGCGGATAGGCAACATGGCCTTGCACCCCGTCAACGCGCAATTGGCAGGACAGGCTGCCGCGGCGGCCGTTCTTAATCACATCGCCAAGACGTGATGGATTGGTTGGCTCGCCAACAACGCACACATCTGGCACCTGACCATTTGCCTGTAACCATTCAACCATCTTAACCGTGCCGAAATCAGCATCGCCTTCTTCATCACCGGTGATGATAAAGCTGATCGACCCTGAATCATCGGCACCGTCAAGAGCGGATACGGCGGCAACAAAAGCGGCGATGCCACCTTTCATATCAGCCGCACCACGGCCATATAATTTGCCATCGACAAGCGTGCCGCCAAAAGGGTCATGCTGCCATTGCGCGGCATCTCCAACCGGCACAACGTCAGTATGTCCCGCAAAGGCAAAATGAGGTCCGCCTGTTCCACGGCGGGCAAACAGATTATCAATCCGCTTTTCCCCAGTGCCAAAAGGCAATCTTGTGCAGTTAAAACCAAGCTTGGTGAATTCATCCTGCAACAGATCAAGCGCCCCGCCTTCAATCGGTGTTACCGATGGGCAGCGCACAAGTCTTTGCGCAAGTTGAACCGCATAGGATGGCATGGTTTTAATCTCTCAAAAGATCATTTACAGATGTTTTTGCACGGGTCTTTTCGTCAACTTTTTTGATGATTACGGCGCAATATAGTGACGGGCCAGGTGACCCATCGGCCAATGGCTTGCCGGGAAGGCTGCCAGGCACAACAACTGAATAGGCTGGTACGCGGCCAATATGCACTTCACCCGTTACCCGATCGACAATTTTGGTCGAAGCGCCAATAAACACACCCATCGACAAAACCGCACCGGTTTCAACAACCACACCTTCAACAACTTCTGAACGGGCGCCGATAAAGCAATCATCCTCAATGATGACCGGTCCGGCCTGCAAAGGTTCCAAAACCCCGCCAATACCAGCCCCGCCTGACAGATGCACATTCTTGCCAATCTGCGCGCATGATCCAACCGTTGCCCATGTATCAACCATTGTTCCGCTGCCAACATAGGCACCAAGATTCACAAAGCTTGGCATCAAGACGGCATTTGGCGCAATAAAGGCCGAATGGCGAACAATACAGCCCGGCACGGCACGAAAACCGGCGTCGCGGAAACGCGCTTCATCCCAGCCGCTAAATTTTGGTGGCACCTTGTCCCACCACACAGATTCGCCAGCACCTTCATAGATGGTTCCACTTGGGATTGTTTGCATGTCATTCAGACGAAATGATAAAAGCACCGCTTTTTTCAGCCATTGATTCACCGTCCATTGATGATCGCCAGCCGGTTCTGCGACACGCGCTGTTCCCGAGTCAAGCAAAGCAAGCGCAGCTGCAACAGCGTCACGAACCGCCCCTGTGGTCGCGGCATTTACCGCATCACGATTGTCCCATGCGGCGTTGATTTCGGTTTCAAGTTGCGCCAAATCCATGCTTTTTCTCCTTAAATTTGACAGGCCAATTGCCCGCCCCTGTCGTTATAGCGTTTACCGACCCATGCGTCCATGATGCCGTCACGTCAGTCTTTTGATTGATCACCCAGCAAGGGCAAGCGAGCGCAAAAACCCCTTTAGGTCATCGGCTTTAAAATGCACATAAGCTTCATCCGAGCCGCGATTAGCCCATTCAATATCACTTGCCAGCCAAACCGTACGCATGCCAAGCGCGGCTGCGGGCTGTAGATTGGCGGCCATATCTTCGATCATGACCGCACCATTCGGGTCAATGCCGGTCTGTTTTAAAAAACAATCAAAGGCATATTGATCTGGCTTGGGAATATAATCGGCGGCAACAATATCAAAAATCTGATCAAAATGATGACGAACACCATAGGCTGATAAAATATTTTCCGCATGCGGAACGGTGCCGTTGGTAAAAATATGTTTCCGCCCGGGCAACGCGGTTAACATGGAATCAAGCTCTTGGTCATGGTCAAGATCACTAACATCAATATCATGGACATAATCGAGATAGACTTTGGGCTGGATATTTTCTTCGCTCATCATGCCGCGCATGGTGGTTCCATAGCGGTGAAACAAATCCTTTTGAATCACCCGCGCATCATCATCAGCAACATTATAATGCGCCGCAACAAATTCGGTAATCCGAACCGATACGCGGCGAAACAGATTTGTTTTGGCCGGATAGATGGTGTTATCGAGATCGAAAATCCAGTCACCGATCGATTGGGTTGGAAAAGCAGCGGTCATAATGGTTATCATTCTTCCTAATCAAAAATACATTAATCGGCGGTGATCATGGTTCCCATACCATGTTCGGTGAATAATTCTACAAGAAGCGCATGCGGTGCGCGGCCATCCATGATTACCGCGCCTTCAGCACCGCCTTGAACAGCATCAATACAGGTTTTAACTTTTGGAATCATGCCGCCAGAAACCGTACCATCATGGATCAAGGCTTCGGCTTGGCTAATCGTTAGGCTGCTAATCAATTTGCCGTTCTTGTCCAAAACCCCTGATACATCGGTAAGCATTAACATGCGCGTTGCATTCAAGGCTGCGGCAATGGCACCCGCTGCGGTATCGGCATTGATATTATAGGTCTTGCCATCTTCGCCACTGCCAACCGGTGCAACAACGGGAATCAAATGATGCTGCATCAGCGCATTTAACACAGTCACATCAACATGTGATGGCTCGCCAACAAAGCCAAGATCAACCGCTTGCTGAATCGCACTGTCGCTGGCTTTTGCCACTGCCATCAATTTCCGGGCGGTAAGCAGCCCACCATCCTTGCCAGACACGCCAACAGCGCGTCCTCCGGCACCAGCAATCGCGGCGACAAGCGCCTTGTTAATGCCGCCAGCAAGAACCATTTCAACAACCGAAATCGTGGCTTCATCGGTGACGCGCAAACCATCAATAAAGCTTGATTCGATTTGCAATTTTTTCAGCATATCGCCAATTTGTGGCCCGCCGCCATGAACCACAACCGGCCTTGCGCCAACCTGATCCAGTAAAGCGATATCAGCGGCAAACGCATTCACATAATCAGCCTTGCCCATCGCATGGCCGCCAAATTTAACAAGGATGGTTTTGCCAGAATAGCGGCGCATAAACGGAAGTGCCTCGATAAGCATTCCGGTTTTCGCCAGCAGATCAACCTGCATCTGGTCAGCTGAATTTTCCATCTTCATCGCCTTTACAGCAAGGGCCATATCAGGCCGGATTTTTCGAAAAAAGAGCGCTGATGCCAATGGCCTTGCGCCTATTTACCGCGCTGATTATCGGCAATCCGGCCAAGAGCGCAATAGCTTGGCGAAATTTAATTCGGTTTTGGGTGTTAAATTGCGTTTCCCGCTTTAGGGGGCAGTTCGATCGGCCTTTGGCAGAGCAAATCCCGACAAATGCGCCCGTAATGCCTCAATGCCGGTTCCATCTTCAGATGAGGTGATGAATAATTCGGGATAGGCGGCAACATATTTACTGATTTTTGCTTTGGTTTCCTTGCATATTTTCGCCAGGGATTCAGCCTTTTGTTTATCGGCTTTGGTTATCACCACCGCCCATGACACCGCCGTTTCATCAAGAAGCGCCATGATATCATGATCGGCTGGGCCAACACCGCGCCGACTATCAATCAGCAAAAATACCCGCTGCAAGGATGGGCGACCGGCAAGATATTTGCGGGTGAGATTGGTCCAGGCTTTGATGTCGGTTTTGGGGGCGGAGGCATAGCCATAGCCGGGCAAATCAACCAATTGCAGACGATCGGCAAGATTGAAAAAAATCAATTGCCGTGTCCGGCCCGGCGTTTGCGATGTCCGCGCCAGCATTCGCCGTCCGGTCAATCCATTCACCAGTGAGGATTTGCCAACATTTGATCGGCCAGCAAAGCAAATTTCCGGCAAGGTAACCGGCGGCAATGCCTTCATATTATTGGCGGCAGCGATAAAATCACACTGGCCGGCAAAAAGCAGCCGACCAGCTTCATTTGTGATGGCTAGCTGCTCTTTGCCACTTGTTTCATGATGTACCATTGCTGCGCCATTGAAAGAAGGTTGTTCCATGTCCAGTAAATCACCAAACCAGCCGGGAAAGTGGCAAGAAGGAAGGTGAAGAAAAGTGGCATGAACTGGAAAATCTTGGCCTGAATTGGGTCAGGCGGCGCCGGATTCAAACGCATTTGCAAGAACATTGAAATGCCCATCATGATCGGCCATGCCCCAAGCTGGAGGAATGGTGGCAGGAAATCGACCGAAAATGGCAGCAAGCCAAAGATATTGAAAATTGATGTCGGATCAGGTGCCGACAAATCGGCGATCCAGCCAAAGAAGGGCGCATGCCGCATTTCGATGGTGACAAACAAAACCTTGTAAAGCGCGAAAAACACCGGAATCTGCAAAAGCACAGGCAAACAGCCAGCGGCTGGATTGACCTTTTCCGCCTTATAAAGCGCCATCATTTCTTGGTTCAGCTTCATCCGGTCATCACCAAACCGCTCGCGAAGCGATTGCAGCTTTGGTGTCAGAATCCGCATCTTTGCCATCGAACGATAGGATTTATTGGCAAGTGGGAAAAAGGCAAGCTTTACAACAACGGTAAAGGCCAATGTCGCTACACCAAAATTACCAAATAAATTGAACAGCCAGTCAATGGCATAGAAAAACGGCTTGGTCAGGAAATAGAACCAGCCAAAATCAATCGCCAGATCGAAATTGGGAATGCCCAATTCTTCTTCATAGTAATCCAGCAAAGCCACTTTCTTGGCACCGGCAAAAAGCCGTCCTTGGGTGCTGACTGCCGAACCGGCGGCCAAGGTCAAACCAACATTATCGATATAATCGACCTGATAACGGTCGGTCTTACCCGGCAATGATTGAAAGCTGTAGGTGAATTTTTCCTGCTGTGATGGCAATAATGCGGCAAGCCAATATTTATCGGTGATACCGATCCAGCCACCCGCAGCCTCTGGTGCGACTTTCATGCCGCCGGCAGGGGCGTCTCTCAAGTCCGAATAATCTTCTTCTTTCAGGGTTTCGTCAAAAACGCCAAGCGCGCCTTCATGCAGAATATAGATTCCGCTTGTTGGCGGCGTTCCTTGGCGGCGTACCAAACCAAAAGGATACATGGTGATTGCCGTGCCAAGGCTGCTGGCGACCGAATCATCATAAGTGATCAGGTAATCATTATTGATTGAAATCTTGCGGGTGAAGACCAGACCTTTGCCATTGTCCCAGCGCAAGGTTACCGGACTTGATGGTGATAAAAGATCACGATCAGCCGCCCATAGGGTTTGCGCTGATGGCATTGGCTGGTCTGCATCTGAACTCGCCCAGCCAAATTCGGCAAAAAAGGGTGCTTGTGAGCTGGTCTTTTTCAAAAAGTGGATATTATCTGATGCGTCATCCAAAGTTTCGCGATAGCCGGTCAGAATAATATCATCGATCCGCGCGCCCTGAAGCGAGAAAGAGCCTTGAACCAATGGCGCGTCAATGGTGATGCGCTTGGCCGTATCGGTGGTTGCGACATCCTGTCCTGCCACGCCCGGTGTCAGATTGGTCACATCACCGGTGCTGGCAATTGCTGGCGTGCCATCGACATTCAGTGTCTTGGCAGTTGCCGCCTGCTGTTCTGCGATCAGGGCTTGTTGCGCCTGTTCTTTTTCCAGTTCGGGCTGAATGACCAATATCTGCCAGCCAAACAAAACAGCCATTGACAGCGCAACGGCCAGAATCAGATTACGATTTTCGGGAGTCATTCACCTAACCTTTGGTTTTTGGCATTAATATTTTTCACGGCTTTCGGCCTGTTCAAGAATGGTGGCACCGGATCGACCCTTGGTTCAGCCCAAGGGTGACAGCGCAAAATACGTTTTAGCGCATAGTAAGATCCATGCAAGGGTCCATGTGTAATTACCGCATCTTTCGCATATTGTGAGCATGTTGGCAAATGCCGACAATTTGCCCCTAAAAGCGGCGAGATAAACAAGCGATAAAGGGCAATCAGCCCAAGCAGGAAACTAGCCGCTGCCGTTTGCGCCAAACCGCCAAGCCGGTTCATGATCTGTCCTGTGGTTGACTGTCTGCTATTGGCTTTGCGTTTGGCTTGGAATCGGGCTTGGTGTCAGACTTGGTGTCAGACTTGCTGTCAGACTTGGCGTCGGAATTTGTGCCGTTGGCGATGGTGCGATGAAGATAGCGGATTGCTTTTTGCAACCCATTGGCCATGTCCTGCCAATTCGCCGTTGCGGTGTCGTGACGGGCAATCAACACATAATCAAAGCCATTTTTTGCCAATGGCGACAGATGATCTCGCGCCAAAGCGCGCATACGCCGCCGTGCCCGATTACGCGTGACGGCATTGCCAGTTTTTTTGGTAGCGGTGAGACCAATCCGCCAATCATCCGAATCGCGGGTGACGGCTTGGATCACAAGACCTCTAGCAAGGGCTTTTTCGCCCTTGGACCGCGCCGCAAGAAATCCGGCGCGCGACGGTATGGTTTTCATGTCAGACACCAAACACCGGTATCCTTGTGAATGTAGCTACGCTGAGAGGCGCGCACGACCTTTTGCACGACGAGCCTGAATGACCCGACGACCACCAACAGTGGCCATGCGTGAACGAAAACCGTGACGGCGCTTGCGAACCAATACGCTAGGCTGATAGGTGCGTTTCATCTGAACGCTCCTTTTTGACTGTGAATCAAGAAAATTACTGAGTGCGGGGTATAGGCCGCATGGCCGCATCTGTCAATGATATTTGCGTCAGGCCAGAGATGATTCTGACGCGTTATTTTGTAATTTATCAGCAAAATCGCCGCGCCCCATTGCCTTGATACCCCATAATACCGGTTTTTGACATGTTTTGCATTAATTTGGTGCCAATTGAATGAGGAAAAGAACAGTCAATTGAATGAAATTTGGTCAGAATCACTAATCAGTTTAAACTTCATTGCAAGATTGAAATTTACAGCATGAAAACGGCATTCTGCGATCTGTCTGGCCCAATCTATTTTCGCCTGTCAAAAGCAAATAAGGCAGCGGCGGCGGGCTTGGGCTTGCCATTTCACGCGATCTTGCTCTAGCACAAAATGGCATGCTTCGGCTTAGCTGGTCAGGCAGTGACGGCTCGGAATTCCGCATTCAATTTTCCTTGCGCGTTTTCCCGACTTTGTCCAACACAATTGAGATCCAGTGGCATGATATTGCCGCATGGCAAAGCCTGTAAAGCCGCAAAGCCTGTAAATGTGTCTTTGGCCTCACACTCTGTGGCCAAGCACGCTAAAGCCCAACACTCTTTAACCACCTGCCCAATAGTCCAGCGCCCTTTGAGTTAGCGCCCTTTGAGTTAGCGTTGGCCAATGATCGGGGTTGATGGCTGCGGTTCAAGATCCCACGGAAAGAAAATCCAAGTATCTTGCGAGACTTCGGTAACAAATGTATCGACAAGCGGCCGCCCAGCCGGTTTTGCATATACGGTTGCTAGATGCGCCTTTGGCATCATCAGCTTTAGCGCCTTGGCGGTTTCGCCTGTATCGACAAGATCATCAACAATCAACCAGCCGCTGCCATCACCGGCTAGGGGTGATGGTTTTAGAACGTCAAGCTTGCCACGTTCATTGCCGGCATAGGATGAAATACAGGCCGTATCAATCAGCCGGATTTCCAATTCACGCGCAACAATCGCCGCTGGCACAAGCCCGCCACGCGTGACTGCAATCAATCCGTCAAATGGGCCAAGCTCGAGCAGCCGCCAGGCCAAAGCCTTCGAGGTGCGATGTAATTCTTCCCATGAAACTGGAAATGATTTGATACGCTGTTCTGTCATGCTTTACACCCTTGACCAAAGACAAAGCCCCAAGGGGCCTGTTACGCGCGTCATCATATCGGCTTGCCGCAAAAGCTGTAAAGTCAAAGCACATGCCTGATGTGGTATTTTTTTCACAGTCGATTCAGGCAATGAGAATAGACCGATAGGAATGACCAATAAAAAAGTCGGTAAAGTCGGATGAATATTCACTTGCAAGCGCTTCGGGCTTGACCTATGTTGCGCCAGAATGGTTGGCACTCACCGCCAAAGCCGCAAGGCAAGTCGGTGATTGATCAAAGGCCAAGGACGCGCTCGTAGCTCAGCTGGATAGAGCACTAGACTACGAATCTAGGGGTCGGGAGTTCGAATCTTCCCGAGCGCGCCATTTCCTCCCAATATAATCAGATAGTTACCAGATTAAGGTATCAGTCTGTTCTCAGAGAACTTCAGTTTTGACACAGATTTGACACAGTAAAAGGTCAAATCCATGGGTTGTGTGCGTAAAAGAGGTAAGTCTTGGAATGCTCAAGTGAGGATTGCTGGATGGAGAAGTTTGGAAGGAATTTTCTGATAATCCGATGGTCACAGTTACAAAAGATGAAGATAACATGATCAAGGCAAGTGGACAAAATTCTATTGGTGATATGAAGTCTAGATACACTGACCTTGGAATTGCCTTGGTTGCATTGCCTGAGACGCCACTTCAATATCATAAAAAATTAAAACAGAAGGTTTGACTAGTTGCCTGCCTTCATTTTGATATGATTGGATGGCCGAGAGTAGGTCGATGTTAGCCTGAGAAAGCTCAATTGAGATGGCCTCCAACACTCAACAAAATTAAGCCGTTATCAGTTTTCTCCGTCAATAGATTTGTATATGGAGAGTTCTCTCCAATATTTTTCAGCCAAGCTATTCGCATCACTTATACGCAACGCTAAACCACGTATAATAGCGTTACACACTGGGTCAGCTTGCTGAAGCTTTTCACGAAAGGTTGGCTCATCAATTTTGATGATGACGCTATCAACCTTAGCTTTGACAGTCACTGTGCGCGGCTCAGTCGTAATAAGCCCGACCTCGCCAAAAAGCTCTCCCTCTCCAAGTTCGCCTAGGACCATCCCATATTTTGTTTCGATCTGAACAGCCCCAACTTTTACTAAGTAAACGCAATCACTAGGATCATTTACAGAATAAACTACAGCCCCCTTTTTTAGCATTATGTTTGGCAGCTTTTTTGCGGTTTTCATCAACATTTACCCCGATTAAGGTTAATCAGCATCAGTTAGAGTGTTCCGAGTCAATGGAATGCGTTTCACCTGTTTCGACCATCGTTCTGGTTGCCGTGTAAGAAGCATATGTCCAAAAAATTCTCAAAGTATCTTGATCTGATGAATTTTTGAATTGATGCGGCAACTCTGGCGGAATCCAAGTCACATCTCCAGAGGTCACTTGCACTTCATCATTACCCAGCACTGCAATACCATCACCAGACAAAACCAAAACACTTTCCTCGCAATTGTGATAGTGGAGTGGTATCGCCCCACCCGGTGGTATGTTGGTGATTCCGTTTAGGATTGTTTTTGCGCCAATAGAGCGGTTCACTAACCGCGTTGTTGATGCGCCACCCCCTCTAGAGACAAGCGGCAAATCTGATTCCCGCAGCCGCACACCCAAAGCCAAATTGTCAGTCATTAGTTTGGTTCTCACTTATCACATTTCAAATGTTGTTTAAGCTTTCACCAACCTTCACTTGTTGGCAAGGAATAAGCGCCATTTTCTAAGCGTATCAATTTACCCTTCTCCACAAAATTCGCACATACCCACGATATGTTTGACTGGGCCTTTTCAAGGCGAACTGTCAGATCACTCACTTTCATTTCGCCTCGACGCGCAATGGAACGCAAACTTGAGGGGAAAGCTAGAGTGCAAAGCCAGTGTTTGGCTACTTTTCTGCTAAAGTTAGATTGACACCACTATTCATTGGCACGTCCTGAAAACTGCGATAGTCTATTTCATCAATGCAGACGATATTGATACCACAAATTTCTGGCGTAGTCCGCCTTTGATGATGGGTCATAATCCCACACTTTGAGCAAAAGTGGTGCGTGGCAACTTTTGTATTCCACTTGTAATGGACTAGATGCTCAGCGCCAGTTTCAATTTTCACATCCCCAATTGGGCATGCCAGCATAACCGCACCGCGACGCTTACAGAGGCTGCAATCACAGCGTCGTGCGGCACTCATATCAATATGGCGCGGGATTGAAAATCGCACCGTCCCACAGTGACAATTTCCATATAGTCGATCGTTTACTATACGTTTTTACCTCAACAAATTTTTAATCACATCGCACCGACATACCGCCATCGACGATAATTTCAGTACCGGTGATGAAGCGCGCCTCATCTGAGGCCAAAAAAAGAACGGCATTCGCTGTGTCGAGTCCATTCCCCATAAAGCCAAGTGGAATACGGGCAAGCCTTTGTTTCAACAGAGTATCAACATCACCCCCTGTGCGCTGCCCTGCCAGCCGCGCCTCAACCATCGGCGTGTGCAATTGCCCGGGGACTACAGTGTTTACCCTAATACCCTTTGACGCATATTCAACAGCGACCACCTTGGAGAGTTGAATAACTCCAGCCTTAGACGTGGCATATCCCACCTGAGCAGAGCCAGTCCAACGAAGTCCAGACGTGGAGGCAATGTTTACAATTGATCCAGATTCCTTTGCAACCATTTGCGGCAATGCAAATTTACAGGTGTTAAAAACGCTCGTCAGATTATAGTCAATCTGGGTCTGCCAGTCCTCGGCGGATAATTCAACAGGGCCACCTTTGCTTGATCCACCCACATTATTAACCAAAATATCAAGACTGCCAAACCGGGTGACACAGGCTTCAATCATAGCCTCAACCTGATCCACGTCGGTAACATCGCATTGATGCGGGATGATGCGGTCCTTGTGCACCGCACTATACTTCATCGTGTCCTCTAGTTGATCCAGTGATAAGTCAACCGCCAGCACATATGCACCCTCCTCGACAAATCTCGTGGCAATCGCTCGGCCGTTTCCCCAACCAGCACCGACACAACCAGCGCCAGTTACGATCGCAACCTTGTTGTCCAGACGTCCCATCGAAAGTGTCCTTTAGAATTTTTTCTAAAGTCAAGACTATCTAATCTAGCCTTAACTGGGCAAGCACTTATGGCTCATAGAAGTAGCGGTTTTTTAATGAAGAAAAGCATTGAAATTGAGCCGCACAGAAAACCAAACGCAACGACACAAGACAGCAACTTTGGGACAAAGGCTTTGATGTGATTAGTGACAGTACGGTTTGGATAAATCGAGTGATAAAGACAAATATGGAAACTTATTCTGACTGAGAAGACTAAACTCCGGCACAAAATGTGGGTGGGGTGGGGTACCCCCTATAGGGTACCTACCGACCCCACATGTGCCTGGACAATTTTTTTTGTCAGCAGTGTCGGTCATTTTCTAGGCAGCGTTTATTTCATCTGTCTACCCGAAAGAGCCTCTCGCGTGCTTCTGCAGCGGTTGCCACACTGCCACCAAGGTGGTGAATTATTTGACCTGCTTTTTCTACAAGCGCTGCATTTGATGGAGCAAGAACGCCTCTTTCAAGATAAAGGTTATCTTCGAGACCAACCCGGACATTGCCACCAAGAAGGACGGCGGCGGCAACAATTGGAA
>Ga0222718_10000687_pt1 | contig 34666 bp, 51 predicted proteins | sample C33_27DmetaG_FD_165045 | JGI IMG/M metagenome (GOLD analysis project Ga0222718, IMG submission 165045) | Estuarine water microbial communities from San Francisco Bay, California, United States - C33_27D | ecosystem: Environmental > Aquatic > Marine > Unclassified | place: USA: California...
CTGAGCGTAGGCTTAGCCGTGCTTCGATGGAGAAGTATGGTGTGGTTCGGGATGACATTAACTTTTATTTCCCCTATCACAACAGCGATGGCAAGCTGGTTGCGACTAAGGTTCGTAACATAAACGATAAGAAGTTTGCTGTCGAAGGCGACTGGGCTAAAGCCACTTTGTTTGGTCAGAATCTTTTTCCTAGTGGCGGCAAGGCGGTAACGATTGTCGAAGGCGAGTTCGATGCAGTCGCTGCATTTCAGGCGCTTGGTAGTAAGTTTCCTGTGGTGTCGATCCGCAATGGTGCAACGTCTGCAATGAAGGATTGCCAAGCAAACTATGAATGGCTCAATGGTTTTGAGACAATCAATGTCTGCTTTGACAATGACGAACCCGGACGCAAGGCTGCTAAGCAAGTGGCTGAATTGTTTGGTCAGAAGGCAAAGATATTTAAACACGATGTTGATTACAAGGATGCTTGCGACTATGTGTCCGAAGGTAGGCATGACCTATTCATCAACCTGTGGTGGAGGTCTGAGCAGTACACACCTGATGGCATCGTAGCTGGTGACACGCTGTGGGATTTGGTTAGCACACCACCTGCACCAGCCGAGTGTATGTACCCTTGGGAAGGACTGAATGAATTAACTTATGGTGTTCGTTATGGGGAGCTTGTCACCATTACTGCTGGTAGTGGCTTAGGTAAGAGTCAGTTGCTCCGTGAAATTGTTTGGCATTTGTTGACCAACACCAAAGAGAAAGTTGGTCTGATGTTTCTTGAGGAAAGCATCAGGAAGACTGGTTTATCTTTGATGAGTCTCGCTGCTAACAAACCGCTGCATCTGCCCGACACTGAGTCAACAGAAGAAGAAAGAAAGGATGCCTACGAAAAGACGTTAGGCACTGGTAGATTATTCTTGTTTGACCACTTCGGATCTACTTCGATTGACAACATTGTCAACAGAGTTAGATACATGGCGAAGGCTATGGAATGCCGATACATATTTGTTGACCACATCAGCATCATCGTATCGGCTCAGGACAATGGCGATGAACGCAAAGCCATTGATGAAATTATGACCAAGCTAAGGATGCTGGTGCAGGAAACAAACATTGCTTTGTTTGCTGTGTCACACCTCAAGCGTCCTGATGGCAAGGGTCATGAGGAAGGTGCTGCTACTTCTTTGGCACAGCTTAGAGGTAGCGGAAGCATAGCTCAACTATCCGACATTGTGATAGGCGCTGAGCGTGATGGTCAGGCTGAGGAAGAACGAGTACGAAACACAACGCATGTCCGTGTGTTAAAGAATCGTTACTCAGGCATGACTGGTCCTGCGTGTGACTTGTTGTACACGAAAGAGACTGGTAGAATGTTTGAGTACTCATCGCCTGATGAGGAAGAAGGACTAATGCTTTAATGAAATTTTCAATTGAAACAGACGATCAATCAGAAGCAGTCGCCATTGCTTTTGTGGGTGATTTAGTTGGCTTGATGCGTGACATTAACAATGTCGTGCAGAATCAAGTCTCATATGGTGATGCTGAAGATGATCGTGAAGTTTTGCAGGACATTAAGAATGATGTGCAAAACATGCTGTTGAAATTGGGGGTGTACTAATAGGAATAGACAATGATATTTCTTGACATTGAAACAGACACTAAACATCAACAGATATGGGTATGTGTTACAAAGAAAGGGGAAGACTTCTCTGTGTGGACTAGCCCTGATGGGCTTCAAGAATATCTCAATGGTCACAAGGTTGTTGCACACAATGGCATAGGCTTTGACTACCCTTTGCTGGCTAAGCATTGGGGTGTCAAAATATTGCCACATAACATGGTCGATACTTTGCTTATGTCTAGGTTGTACAACCCTGAACTGGAACGTGCTGAAGGTAATCCGAAGGCTAGTCCTCATAGCTTAGAAGCATGGGGGCACAGGCTTGGAGATTACAAGCAGGACTTCTCTGACTACGATGGTGGCTTGACTGATGAGATGCTGGAGTATTGCAAGCAGGACGTTAACGTCTTGGAGAAACTCTATCACAAGCTAGTTGAGCTACTTGAGAAAGAAAAGTTTAGTCAGCAAAGCATTGAACTGGAACATGCGGTTGGTTTAGTCTGTAAGGAGATGGAAGACAATGGATACAAACTCGATGTTCAGAAAGCTCAAGCATTTTTGGCTACTGTTTCAGGTGAAATGTCTGATATTGAAAGTCAACTGCAAGTTGTATTTCCTGAGATTGTTGAGGAAAGATATAGCGCGAAGACTGGCAAGAGGCTTAAAGACAAGGTAACTGTTTTTAATCCTAACAGTAGGGACCACGTTGCTGATCGGCTGATTAATCTTGGTGTTAAGTTTACCAAGAAAACTGAGACAGGTAAGTGGAAGATTGATGAATCTGTACTCAGCAAGATTGACCTACCCGAAGCTCAGATGATTAACCGATACATGATGTTGCAGAAGCGTCTGTCTCAGGTTGAAAGCTGGCTTGAACTTGTGGATGATGGTGGTCGTGTACATGGTCGCATCGCTACCAATGGTGCTATCAGTGGTAGGGCATCACACTTCAGCCCCAACATGGCACAAGTTCCTGCTGTTGACAAACCATATGGTCCTGAATGTAGGGAGATGTGGTGCGTGGAGAAAGGCTATAAGCAGGTAGGCGTTGACCTATCAGGCATTGAACTGCGCTGTCTAGGTCACTACCTTAGAGATGAGGATTGGATAGAGGAATTAATTAAGGGTGATATTCATTGGCTCAATGCACAGAACTTTGGCTTAGTGCCACGAGGCACTGTCATGGAGAAGGATAACCCTGAGCACAAGAAGATTAGGTCTGTAACTAAGACGCTAACTTATGGTGTGTTGTATGGATCAGGCGCTGCCAAAGCTGGCTCAATCATTGGAGCTAGCAGCAAGCGTGGTGAGAAATTAATTAGCAGCTTTATCCACAACACTCCGGGTCTGTTAGAGTTGAAGTTGAAGATACACAAATTCGCTGGTCGTGGTAGCGTACCTGCACTGGATGGTAGGCGTGTATGGATTCGCAAAGAACACGCAGCTTTAAATTCTTTGCTTCAATCTGCTGGCGCAATCATTGCAAAACAATGGCTGGTTGAGGCAACAAAAAGCTTGCGTGAACATCAGATAGATGCTAAACTAATAGCGTTTGTGCATGATGAAACACAATGGGAAGTTGCCGAGCATCAAGCTGAACAAGCAAAGGTGCTCATCGAACAGGCAGCAGCGAAGGCTGGAAACATTCTAGGTTTTCGCTGTCCAGTTGACGCCGAAGGAAAGATCGGTAACAATTGGAAAGAGTGCCACTGATATCTGGGCGCGAAAGCGTATGCGGGATTTACCGCTGATGCCACAAGGCTACAGGATGACGGGCGACAAGCCCTTTTATGAAAGGAAGTTTAAATGGATAACGAGTCGATTAAAATTAAGTGTGAACTCTTTTGGGCGCAGCTCGACAAGATGAACGACATGTCTGGAAAATACCAAGTTAATCTTGGTAAGCTGAGTGACAAAGCTGTCGAGGCTTTGGAAGGTCTAGGTCTTTCTGTTAACGAGAAAGAAGACATGGGTAAGTTTATTGTCTGTAAGAGTAATTCTCCTATGAGGGCTTATGACACAGACAATGACCAGATTACCGAGAAGATTGGTAATGGGAGTAAGGCTAAGGCAATCGTTAAGCCGTATGATTGGACATACAAAAACAAGAAGGGTAAAAGCCCTAGCTTGGTTAAGCTGGTCATCACTGACTTGGTTGAGTATGCCTCTGCCGACAGTGCCATTGAGGACGATGAAGTCCTGTGATCTTAATTGACAGTGACATCATTGTTTACAGGTGTGCATTCGCTTGTAAAGAAGAGTCTATTAAAACTGCTTTGCTAACAACAAACAGATTTATAGAGGATGTCATTGTCTTTGCCGATCACGACGATTGTTATTACGATAAGTGGCGGCTATTTCTAACTGGTAAAAATAATTACCGGCATGAAGTAGCTGTCACTCATCCGTACAAAGGCAATCGTACACAACCAAAGCCACCAAAGTTTAAAGAGATACGAGAGCATATCATTAAGGAGTGGGGTGCTTTTGTTGCTGAGGGTCAAGAGGCTGATGATGCTATAGCAATTGAAGCTACGAAGCTAGGCGATGAGTGCATCATGGCTACTGTGGACAAAGACTTTGATCAGGTTCCGGGCTGGCACTTTAACTTCATTAAGAAGTTACATTACCATGTCTCTGAAGCTGATGCTACAAGGTTCTTTTACAAGCAGTTGTTAACTGGTGATGCAACCGATAACATCTTTGGTCTTGACCGTGTTGGTCCTAAGACAGCAGAGAAGATGCTCAAGGACTGCACCAATGAGGAAGAGATGTATGCTGTGTGTGCCGAAGCATACGACAACTATCCTAGACTCTTAGAAAATGCTAGGCTTTTGTGGCTCAGACGGAAAAGGAATCAGATGTGGGAACCACCGCTTTAGATATTAAGCAGAACGATGTTGTCATTGTTCTTAGACCTGACGAGGATGATAGCTTTGAGATAGCTCAGACTATCATAACTCCCGTAACTCAAGACAAAATAAAACTGTTTGAGTTATCTATGATTGGTATTATGATGATCTCCATACTAGAGTTTCTTGCTGACAAGGAAGAAATTGTAGAGGAATATCAGAAGTTTATCTTCGATAATTGTGGAGAGAATATTATGGCTGTGAAAGAGCAGCTTGATATAGGTGACGAGGACCTGAAACAATTTGGTTCGTCATCTTCTAATATTAAATATCATTAATGAAAGTAACAGTTAAGTTTTCTGCATACATTAAAGAAGAAGATGTGCCTCCAATTCTTTTGGATGAAGATTATTTAAAAGAAGTGTTCAAAGAAAACATCGAAGATGTCTTGCTTGGTATGGATATGTCAGAGGTTGATATTGAAAATATTTATCTAGATTTAACCAATGACTAAAGAGAAGCCGTACAATAACGGCAAGTGGACACAGGCTAGATTTAATTCATTCATAACATCTGTGTTAAGGATGGGGATGAGAAAGTGGGAGCCAGTGTATCATGCGTTGGATCTTGCTTGTGTTGGCAGAAGACTTAACAAAGCTACTGGTAGGCAGGTTAAGAAGTACGAGTGCGCTGGATGTGCTAAAGTATTTCTTAGGCAGGAGGTTCAGGTGGACCACATTGAACCTGTTGTTGATGTTTCAGAAGGGTTTTCTGGTTGGGATTCGTACATAGCTAGGCTGTTCTGTGAAGTGGATAACTTACAGGTGCTATGTAAAGAATGTCATTCAATAAAAACAGCCAATGAGAGGAAGCAGCGATATGGAAAAGAAGAAACGTAAAGAAGCATTCGATGCCGACGTTGCCAAGATACGCGAGGAGATGCAACAAGAAGAGCGGGATGCTGAGTTGCGGGAAGTAGTTGGCACAGCTTCTGTTGAGCTGATACGCGAGAACCCGGATGGTAGCGCCGACTACATGTTTAATTTCCCGCCCGAAGCAATGGCGGCGTTGACCCGGCTAGGCATCATGACGGCTATCCAAGTTGGGATTGATGGAGCCAAACGGTACGAGCCTGACTACGAAGAAGAAACGCCTGCGCTAGTCATGGATGCCAACATCAAACGCTTGGCTATAGAAGCTGGGTTTATTGCGTGGGATGAAGAGGAATGGAAACCTGAAGGTATCGTGTTTGACTGGGCTGGTGCAGACGACGAATCGCTGGTAAACTTTTGCCACTTGGTTGTGCGGGAATGTGCTGACATCGCCTACGAGGTGGGGCTTCATCGCCAAACCAAACATGAAATCCTTAGACGCTTTGGACTGGAGGTGACTGATGAAAATTAAACCATGCCCTGAGTTGTTTGATGACATCACCAAGCATAATCTCAAGGAGGCACTGGAGATATTGAAGGAAGACCACAAGCAGCGCAAGAAGGGACACGCTTTAGCCATCTTTGAACACGACATAAATGAGGACTTAACGGAGATAAAGCGCCATATAAAAGCGTTTAAAACTGTTCTCCTCTACTATGGGGTGAAGGCATGAGCGGAGACCTATATCAGAAGTGGCGAGAGAGTGAAGCCTACGCCGTACCGATGACAGAGGATGGCGTTAAGTGGTCAGAGCAGCGATGGCGTGGGTTCAATATGGGCTACAAACAAGCCGTGAAAGACGTTATTAACTTGTTAATGGTGCAACACGAGGCGGCTAAGGGCGGTCACAACTATTGGCAGGTTGCTGCTAACCTTATTAAGGCTGAACATGTACACGCCGTTAACACATCGCAAGAACGTGTTAACAAAACGGAAAAAAGTGAACATGAACGAACGACTTAAAGAACTATTAGGACAAGCCTATGATGAGGCAGTGCCTGAGACTTGGACTACCCTATCTTCCGAACAATTAGGAAGAATCTATGATAAGTTCGCCGAGTTGATTGTGCGAGAATGTGCCCAATTTATTTTTGTTCTTGACGCTGAACCTGTTTCTCATAAGAGTGCGGCAAGAATGTTACAGGAACATTTCGGAGTTGAAGAATGAAAAAAGTATGGTTACTTGAAAATGAACAAGCTCGCTGGTTTGAGTTTGAAGAACCAGACGATATACACGATATGCCTAATGATGTTACTGTAACAATGCTTACAGAAACAGAGCAGCCACCACAGCGCACATGGGTTGGGCTGACGGACGATGAACTTGAGGAGTTGGAAGTCAGTTCAGTTGACCGTAAATGGGGTCATCTTGATGCTAGCCTATTGAGTCGTTCCATTGAAGCCAAACTGAAGGAGAAGAATCATGGATGACATCCACAGTTGTAGCTACTTCTGCGACCGCCCTGCTTGTGTCAAAGCACAGAGAGATAAGCTGCGGGAGATATTGTATGAGCGTACATGGGTTGGGCTGACTGATGAGGAACTTTTTGGATTGACTGATGAAATGTATAGCTTTGCCCATCACATTGAAGCCAAACTCAAGGAGAAGAACAATGGCTAGTTGGTTAATTGCCACCATTGGTGTGGTGTATTTGGTTGTCGCTGGTGACCTGTTCATCAAGGGGCAGACGGGACTTGGCATAGCTTTCTTAGGTTATGCGTTGGGTAATGTTGGACTTTATATGGAGGCTGCGTGACACTTAAAGCTGATGGATTTGATGGGGCTATATTAGGATGCACTAATGAAGGTGTGTTGGTTTATTCAGTTGAACAATGTATTAATATACTCATAGCTGAAGGTCTATCAGAAATAGATGCGATAGAGCATATGAACTTCAATGTAATTGGTGCATATGTTGGTGACTATACACCCATTTTTATCTATGAAAACTGGCAACTTTTAATAGAGGAATTAAATGAGAGTTAAAAAAGTTTGGTCTACTCCTGATGGGGAACGCCTCATTGCTTACATGGCACGGGTTAGCAATCCAGCCAACCAAGCAATTGATGCACCCCACGAGAAGCTGATTGGTTACCTGATGCGTAACAAGCATTGGTCGCCGTTTGAAATGGTGCATGCCTGTTTGGAGATTGAAACAACACGGGACATTGCACGGCAGATGTTGCGTCATCGTAGCTTCAGCTTCCAAGAGTTTAGTCAGCGATACGCTGTGGCTGATGGTTATGAATACAGCGAGGCACGGGCGCAGGACGACAAGAACCGACAGAACAGCCTACCCATTGAGGACATAAACCAGCAGGAGTGGTGGCGTCAGATGCAGGACAGGGTGCTGAAGGAGAGTCGGTTTGTTTATGAACGTGCGCTAGAACATGGCATAGCCAAAGAGGTGGCGCGTAAGCTGCTGCCTGAAGGGTTGACCACAAGCAGGATGTACATGGCTGGTAGCATTAGATCATGGCTACACTACGTTGATGTACGAACTGACCCAAGCACACAGAAAGAACACAGAGAGGTTGCAGAACAGTGCCGACTTGTGTTAGCATCAGATTTCCCGTTGTTGTTTAACAAGGACTAGACATGCATTCATTCTTATTCAGATATAAGACTGACGATAGCTACGCTACAAAACAGGAAGCAGAGTTAGGTGTCATATTCCAAGATGATATGACTACCGAAAAGCTGTTTGAATTCTTTGGGCATTTCTTAGCAGACATTGGACATCCTGCTGGTAAGAAAATAATTGAGGAGATGGAAGAAAAGAGTAGCCACTAACCACTAACCTGTGATATAACTGTAGCTTTCCGGGTGGCTTTTGGTCACCCTTTTTCGTCTTTTTAAGGAGCATATAATACAATGGACAACACAACGACAGTCACACCTTTCTCAAGTGTAGGCTATCTTACTTACAAACGTACTTATTCTCGTAGGTTAAACGAGGCTGATCCTAGCAGCCCCACTGAGGAATTCCCTCAGACTGTAGATAGGATTGTTAAGGCTGCTAACGAGCAGCTTGGATGTGGATTTGATGAGGTGGAGCAGGAGAAGCTTCGTAAATATCTGCTTGAATTGAAAGGCACTGTGGCTGGACGATTCCTGTGGCAGATGGGAACCAAGACTGTGGACAAGCTAGGCTTGTCGAGCCTACAGAACTGTGCATTCACTGTTGTTGATAGCCCTGTGCGTCCATTCACATGGGCTATGGATTTGCTTATGTTAGGGAGCGGAGTTGGATACAATATTCAGAGGAAAAATATTGACAAGTTGCCTGTCGTTAACGTACATTTTACTTGCCCTGAGCGCATTGATACTGCCGACGCTGATTTTATCGTGCCTGATAGCCGTGAAGGTTGGGTCAAGCTACTTGGTAAGACTCTTAAAGCAGCGTTTCTTTCGGATAAGCCCGGAAGCTTCACTTACTCCACTATTAATGTCAGAGGCAAAGGCGCTCCCATCAAAGGCTTTGGTGGCACTGCGTCAGGTCCAGAGGACTTGTGTTGGGGCATTGAGGAGATCTCTAAGGTACTATGTAAAAGAGCTGGCAAAAAGATTAGACCTGTAGATGCACTAGACATCATGAATATTATTGGTGCTATTGTGGTGGCAGGTAACGTGCGCCGGTCAGCACAGATTGCCATTGGCGATCCGGATGATGTTGAATATCTGCTGGCTAAACGGTGGGACATGGGTAACATTCCTAGCTGGCGAGCTATGTCTAACAACAGCGTGGTGTGTAACAACATCAATGACTTGCATGAATACTTTTGGGATGGCTATGAAGGTAAGGGTGAACCTTATGGTTTGATTAACCTGTCCCTATCACGCAAGGAAGGTCGCTTAGGTGACACACGTTATCCTGATCCTGAAGTACAAGGATACAATCCCTGCGCTGAGCAGTCGCTGGCATCCTTTGAGACATGCTGTTTGGCTGAGATTTTCTTACCCAACATCACATCGTTTGATGAGTTCGTTGACGTATCCACCATGCTGTATCGCATCAACAAGCACAGCTTGAATCTACCCTGCCACCTACCGGAAACAGAGCACATCGTTCACAAGAACATGCGTATGGGCATCGGTGTTACTGGTGTGCTGCAAGCTTCTGAAGAACAGAAGAGCTGGCTGGAAGAGGCTTACAAAAAGCTTCGCACCTACGATGAGTGGTACAGTGCCAAGCATGAGTTCAACAAGTCCATCAAGCTGACCACTGTTAAACCCAGCGGTACGCTGTCGCTGCTGCCGGGTGTGACACCGGGCGCTCATCCGGGCTATGCACAACACATGCTTCGCCGTATCCGTATTTCTTCTAACCATCCGTTGGTTGAGGTGTGTCGGCAACATGGCTATGACATAGAGTACCAGCGCAACTTCGATGGCACTGAGGATCATGGCACTATGGTGGTGGCATTCCCCTTTGCTTTCCCTGAAGGTACTAAGCTGGCTGCTGACATGAGTGCCATTGACCAGATGGAAACTGTCAAGTGGCTACAGAAAGTGTGGAGTGACAACAGTGTTTCTTGTACTGTTTACTACCGCCCTGAAGAGCTAGATGACATCAAAAAATATCTGAAAAAGAATTACAAAAATAACCACAAAAGCCTATCTTTTCTGTTACACTCTAATCATGGCTTTGACCAAGCACCTTATGAAGAAATTTCCAAAGAGGAATATGAATCATATGTTGCTAGGACTCAGCTTATCACGCATGTTGCCGAAGCTAACATCGGTCTAGATGACGCAGACTGTGAGTCAGGTGCATGTCCAATCAGATAGAAGGAGCTTTTATGGTGCTATTTAGATTCCGAAATGGTTTCGGTTTTGACATTGAATACAACAGCGAACTATGTTACATAGGCGTCAATCAAGAAACCGAAGATGAGTATCTCCTTGCCTTTGAGGGGGTAGTTATTAAGCTTCCACTAATTCAAATCCATATTGGTAGTATGGAAGAACAGTGTAAATTACCATGATCGAAATCAATATAGATGACCAGATGCTTCTAGAAGCCAGAGATAAGGCTGCTGAAATGGGTAGACTGAGAAACTCAATACTCAATGGAGGTGGTAGTATCGCTGGCTTTCTAGGCGAAGCAATAGCTCAGAAGGTATTAGGTGGTAAGCTGGACAACACTTACGAATATGACCTAGTACTTGACTCAGGTATTAAGTTGGATGTCAAGACGAAGCAAACATCTGTTGCTCCTTTGGACACATATGATTGTTCGATTGCTTCATTTAATACCAAGCAAGACTGTGACTACTATTGTTTTGTCAGGGTAAAAAAAGATCTTACTGTCGGCTGGTATCTAGGTGTTTATGATAAGCACCAGTATATGGAAGATGCCATGTTTATGAAGAAGGGTGATGTTGATCCAAGCAATGGTTATACTGTCCGTAGTGACTGCTATAATCTAAAGATCAAACAATTGAAGGAGAAGCCATGACAAAAGACCGAAGCTCTTTGTTGCCTTTTCAATTCAAGGAAGGCTACTATGCTTTTAGCAGAGGCTGGATTAAGAATAATTATAGGGAAGGAACTGACAAAGCCAAAGAGTGGCAGCGTGGTTTCGACACTGCTTACTTTCATAATCTAGACAAGATTGAAGCTGCCCGTAGCACAACCGGATAGTGCAACAGCCTTCTAAGCTGTAGGTTAGGGGTTCGAGTCCTCTCGGGTGGACCATGCTCTGCTAGTTAAACGGTATAACAGTTGATTTGTAATCATCAGTTGGCAGTTCGATTCTGTCGCGGAGCACCAAAAAGAAAGCCAGCTTAGTGCTGGCTTTTTATTTATCTTCTTGAGGCTAACCCACCCTGTCGAAGCTTTGGTGTTAGCTGCCTGACTTTCTGTGCAGCGTTTTTGTTTACCTTCACACCTTTACTTTGGTCACTTGTGAGTGCTAGGTAGCGTCTGAGATTTCTAAGGTTCTTACTTTTTTGAGTAGATCCTCTTTGCTTCATCAGCTCAGCTACTCTATCTAAGGTGTTGAAGAATTTGTTAGATGAATCTGCAATCCAAACATCGTATTTTTCTCCACCCCAAGTCTCAGCAGTTTCTATATTTCCTTTGTCAGATTTTTTCATACCCTCTGTTATATTGCCACCTGTAAATCTTTCTCCTCTTTGACCAAGTTCTGCGGTTGTTTTACCTAAATATTTTTCATAGTTAGAACCAAAACCTTTACCGGGTGAAGCTAGCTTTGCTTGATCTAAGAAGTTATTCAAATACTTCTTTACATTTCTGTAGTATTCTTCTTGTTCTTTTGGTGTAAATTCTGTCTTATAGTTATTATCTTTAAAGTATTTTACTAAACCAGTTCTTTCTTCTTCTATCTTTTCTGCGACAGAAAACTTTTCACCTGCCTTTCTCCTGCTCTTAATCAATACCAGTTTATCAGCCTCTGGAAAAGCATCTTCTTGTTCGTGGAACCCTTTGGTTCGTGGAATACCCAATGGTCTTGCCACAGTCTCAGATCCTGTAAGGGACCTCATAACTTGATTAATGTCTCTACTGGACTGATAAACATTCTGAGGTATGTTAATTCTCAAAAATTCATAGTCTTCTCTAGGCATCAATGTGCGAAGAAAATTTCCTGCATCTCTACCACCTACGGCATTACCAAAGAAAGGTAAAGAAAAATCTGTCTGAAAGGAAATAGCGCCTACGTTTAATTCAGAATGCCATTTACCTTCAACTTGAGAAGGTACTGAAAAACCTTTCTCTACAAGATTGTCAATAGCCCTTTCACCTTCTTTACTCCCATGATTTAATATAACAGGCAGGATATTCTTGTACTTCTCAGCTAGATTGTTATAGTCTTTCTGCTCTTTATTAACCAGAGCTTTAAATTTCTTCATAGACTGAGCATTAGCAGGATCTGCTTCAGCTTGATATTTAAATCTGTACTCGCCCTGAGCCTTAGCTAAGACAATCTCATCGTTGTCCGGGAACATCTTAACTATATCAGGAAAGCTATTAATACGCACAGCTTTAACTTGATCAATTAATGCATCTCTTTCATCTCTCCAATCAAAATCGTTTCGTATATCTACAACACCACGACGAGCCTCTGGTTTACCTACATAAACCTTTTTCTTTTGTTCATGTCTTTGAGCATAGTAGTCTACATTTTCAACTTCATCTATAACTTCGTCTTCAGTCTTTGCAAGAACATCGTCAGTAGATTTCTCAACTTTGAAAGGACTTTCTACTTTCTCAACTTCAGAAGTTTTGTAAGGACTAGGAAATTCTTTTTTTAGTTTAAGCTTATCCATGAAACTAAGCCCACTAAACTTAGAATCAAAAGTGTTTGAGTGCAGCAAGTTAGAAAATTGTTTAGGCTGTGTAGCCTTCAGCTCATTAACCTTATCTGCACCTAAGCTCTCAATCATCTCAGCTTCAGCAGCTTGATAGTCAGCGTCATCAAAAGCTTTATTAGGGAAGTTATAGGTTGATGCTGGCGTTGGTGCTGCTACGGGTGCTGGTGCTGCTGGAGTCTCCAACATCTTAGCTGTCTGCTCTGCTTCAGGTTTCTTTGGGATCTCCAGAGCTTTGAGAAAATCTTGCTTAGTTACTTTTTCGCCCGGTGCTTTATTAATAGCAGCCTTACCTGCTTTTCCTAGCAGCTTACCAGCGACTGAGCCTCCAGCAGCAAACTTCAAAGCTCCAAGCATAGCTTCGTATTTGTCTAATTGTGTAAAGTCACCAGACTCTTCAAGGGTAACGCCGTTGTTTTCTTGTGCATGATATGCATTGATAACTCTGCGCTCTTCTTCTGGTAGCTTGTTGAATCTCATACGGTATACCTTGTTAAGGTCTTTACCCATGAACTTACCAGCAGTTATCTCTCTTGCAATGCTAGTCATCTGTCTAACTGCACTTTTTATCTGAATTGTTTTTTCAGCATCAGTCAGTTTCTTGTAACTAGGACTTTCAATTACGCTCTTAACTCTAGGTATAACAAGCTTGTTAGCTTCTGCAATAAAAGCATTGTCGTATTCTTTATCACCAGAACCACTACCATAGATCCTGTATGGATTTAGGTTTAGTCTTGCAACTTCAATCTCTTCTGGTGTACGCTTAGGAACAACACGGAAACCAAATAGTCTACTAAAAAACTCGCCTTCTCTAACAACTGGACCTTCACGAAGTCTTGGTTGTGCTTCTGGTAAGTCTTCTTTTAGAACAGGAATCCTTCCTTTTATTCTTTGTGTTGCAGCAGCCATTCCCATTTCTGTGGCTGTGCCTTCTTCAATTACGTTGGGATCTCTGGCAATTGTTCCATCTGGTCTAAACATGTCAAACAAATCATAAACTTGTTTAACAACAAATGGTTGAGTAAATCTACCAAAGAAATCACCAATAATTTTACCAGCAGACACAGCAAATTTATCTGCATCTTTATCTGAACTAAGAGCAGAAATCATTCTATCTAAAATAACATTCTGGCTACCTGCTGGTAGCTTAATGCCTACTACAGCTTGGATGGCTTCATCAGTCTTAGCAGTCAATCCTTGTCTATTTCTAGCCAACACATCAGCAATAGCAAAGTAAGGAGCAAGTGGAAACAAAGCTCTAATATCTATAGTAGAGCCATCATCTCTCTTGACGTTATACCACTCTGTGTCTTGATTCTCCATTCTGTAATGGAAAGCAGCTGTCAAAGCGGCAGTGCCAATCATACCTTGAGCGGCTTTTTCTCTACCTTCTCTAACTAGCTTTAACCCTTTCTCATACTGACCGCTGTTCATCATCTTAGTTCCTTTGATGATGTCAGCACCAGCACTAGCAAAACCTAATGGGCTATATCTATATTGAAACGCCATAGCATTAGCCATAAAGCGTGGGAATGGTACAGCCAAGCTTCCAAATGGTAGCTTCTCTAAACCACGAACTACAAAGTTAGCTCCTGTCTCTGCCATAGCTTCAAGGCTCATTCCTTTTCTAGCTTTAGGCATGTAGCTGAAGGTCATCTTCAAGGAATCATCCACAGCTTTGCTTAGTATAGGTGCTGGAATAGCTTTGTTTTTTTCTAATATGTCAGCATATAAATCAACACCAACTCTTCTAAGTTGTTGTTCCACAGACGCAGTAAATACAGCTCGTCTAATGTAGGCATCCTGTGCTGTGTTCAACACACTCGCCCATCTACCTAACACACTAACATTTCTTCTATCTGTTTCCTGCAAAGCAGAAAGCATTCTGTTTCTTAAAGCAGGGTTGTCAACAAGAACAGCATCAGTAACATCAGTTGCCAAGCCATTGTTCTTCATATAGTAGAACATACCAATGGCGTCTTTGGTTGCATCAGAGAAAGCTCTTGATGTTGTCTTGAATCCTTCTTTACCCTTAGCAAGGTTACGCATACCTACACCCAATGCATAGGTATAACCTTCCATGAATTGAACAGCTGTCTTAGCTGTCATACCAACACCAGTTCCTAAGACGTTCCTCACTGTAGTGTCAACACCACTGGTAATCCAAACTTTACTTTCTCTCTCAACAGCTCTGATGCCTTCAACAGCATGACCAAAAGCACTGACCTGATCGTTGTCTTGACCATACAGCTCTTTGATTCTTTTATCAAAGTCAGGGTCAATACCACGAAGTCTGGTAAGCAGCCTTTCTGCAACAGAGTATTGTTGCATGATTCTGGCTGCATCACTAACAGTAACTTTGTTAGCAGCGGCAAATTGATCGGGAGTTAGACCAGCATTTCTAATAGCCGATTCTAAAACAACATCATCAATTGTTTCTATGTTGGCAAAGACACGGGCAATAGCCGAGCTGATTTGCTGATTTTGTTTTGGTCTGAAGCTTTCGTCAAGCTCAATGACACGCATGGCTACACGAACAGCGCGTTTGCTTAGCTCTGTAGCAATGCCGGGATCTGTTAGAGGAGTGGCAGGATCAATTGTGTCAAGAATTAATCTACCTTCTTGTGCTATATATTTATCTACTTGAGCATCCATGTTGTCCCGCAAAGGATCAACAAGTGCTTGCTCCACAGGTGTTGGGGGTGAGTTGGGTTTAGGCGGTCCAATGTCAGCACCAGCTTTTATTTTTAGTGTGGAAAGTCTTTCTTCTAATCTTGTTTGTGCTCTTGGAGCAAACTCTCCAGCAACTGCTCTAGCTTCAGCAGCTCCAAACAAACCACTAACAATAGCAGCGACAGCCATTTGCTTGCCGTCTAAATCTTCAGGCTTCTCACCAAAAGCTTTAGCAGTTTCTTGTTGAACTTTCTGGTCAACAACACTAGCAGCTACACCACCCGTTGCTTCAACTCCTGCACCAGCGGTAGTGACAAGTGCTTTCTTTGCTGCTTGACTAACAGCAGCTCTGCCTACACCAGCAGCAGCAAACTTACCAGCACCAAAACCAACATAGGAAAGAGGGTCAGAAGCAACAGCAAAAATAGCATCCGCATACGGTCTAAATCCGGGTTGTCCTCCCGCTTCTCCAGCGCCAGCTGTCATTTCGTAAAGGCGCCTACCTCTAGCTAGTTTGTTAACAACATCTTGTGGAGCATTCTTTAGAAGGTTAAGCTCTGGTATAGCACCAAGCACTGTATTCAATTCAGAAAATCGAAGGTCAGCCATATAGTTCTTAACGAACTCTTCTCTGCTATCACCTTCTGTATATTCTCTGCCGTGTCTAGCTTTGACGTAATCTTTTACAATGTCAAAGTATTCAGGCTGTTTGTACAGATCTTCAAAGTTAATTTTCTTTTCAATTTGCTGCTGGTAATATGCCAATTCTTTGGCTGGCATCACCCCTTCTTCCACTCCAGCAAACTCTGAAGTGGGGTCGTACTCCATCACACCAGCAGGTTTGACTGAGACAAGTTCTTCTGGTTTTTCTTCAGCTGGTTCTGCCGAAACAACTGGGCTACCAAACCTATCTAAATCTTGTTCGATAATTGGGTTACCGAACCTATCCAGATTTTGCTCAATAATAGGACTGCCAAATCTATCAGTTGCCATTAAATAATACCTATGGTTTCTGTGCTAGTCTTCCGGTGGTTTCATCTCTATAAAAAGCACCGGATGGAACATTATTAAAATCTTCTTCCGTAGTTACCGAGAAAGGTCTAGCCATACTTCCCTGTTGTTGAGAAGCTGCTGAACTAATTGCATTAGTTGGTATTGGTGCGGCAACACTAGGCTGTGCTGGTTGTTCCTCTCTTGATGTAATGGGTGGAACAGTCCTCAGAACTCTGCCTTGATCGTCAAATTGAACACCTTTAGAGATAAGCACAGATTTAACTCTATCATTAATTGGCATTCCATTATTAATCCACGGGTCTAATACCTTAAGTGTTGCGTTTATTTCAATTTGTTCTTTTCTTCGTTTTACATCAAGGTCTTGTCCACCATAGGTAATACTTCCATCTGGGTTTAAAACAAGTTGTCTACTCTTCCAAAGTTCTCCAAACTCTCTACGAAGGTCAGTTCCAATGGTGTCATTAGCTAAGTTTCTAAGACCAGAAAGGCTTTCTTGTGTTTCTTTTTCTGTCTTTGGTGTCAGGGCTGCATGAGCTTTCAAAGCCGCAGCAATTTTTCTGTCAGCTTCCGCAATAAGAGTTGTATCACCATCTAACTCAGCTTGATATTTTTGCTGCTTCAGAGCAGAAACAGTTGATGCCCAGTTAGCTTCTTCAGGATCTAAATTCTTTTTATAACTTGTTAGTTTATTATTTAGATTAAATAACTCTTTAGCTTCTGGACTATCCTCACCTTTCTCAGTAGCAACTTGAGCATATCGCCCTCTAACATCTATCAATTGATCATCAATAGATTTCTGTTTAACCAGCTTGTCCAAGAACTGTGGAGCAAAAGCACCATACCCACCAAGCGAAGGTAAGTCTGGTGTGGTTTTAAATCCAGCCAATTGCTGTGCGTCTGCACCTAAAGCAGAAGACATCTCTGCAACCATGCGTTGTTGAGCAGTGGCAGACGGTGCAAAGAAACTATCTTTCTTATCAACAACAAAGCCAGTGGTGTCAGCAGCTTTCTCAATCTGACCTAAGTTAGAAACCCAAGTGTTAAAATTACCACCTTTAGCTCTCTCACCAACTGTAATTAAGTCACCCAGCCTAACCTTTGTTCCTTGATTTAAAAGATTCTGATAGACAGTAAGCAAGTCAGGCATAGTTGCCGCTGCAATTCTTTGTTCTTGTGTCAAAGATGGGTCAAACTGTAACAGTCTTTGATCCCTTTCCATGATGTCTTTCTTCATTGCAGCAACTGATTCGTTGTACTTCTGCATGTTCTCATAGGAACTTTTCATTTGAAAGGCAAGATTCTTTCTGGTGCTTTCTCTTTCTTCTTCAAGACCTGTAGCAACACCTTTTGCCAAACCAGTAACAAAACCTTTTAGAGCAAAACTACTCATCTTTTTTACCTCTTGACATCAATCCAGTTTTTTGTTCTTCTTCTTTTTTGAATTCTTTAGCCGAAGCTTTTACTTCTCTGATTGCTTCTGCTGCCAAAGCCTTGCTAACAGTTGTAGTTGATTCAGCATCTTCCTGCGTTAATGTATAACCAACATCATTAAGGTCAGCCATAGTTTTAATCATCTCAGTGATGACAGGAGAAACAATCATTCCAGTATCCACTGTATGCTTACCACCCATAACAGACACTTTAGTTAATGAAAGTGAAATGTCATGAATAGGAATGCCTTTCTTTACAGCATCAAGAATTGAATACATAAGCTCAGGGTTGCTTAGTCTTTCAGAATAGAAGTTAACAACCTCAGAAACTTTAGTCATCTGTGGAGGACTTTCCCACGGTCTAGACTTTGGCTCAGTGGTCAAAGACATTCCGGGAACGGGAGCCACAAAGTTATGCTTATTTACTTCCACGAATCAGCTCCTCTTTCTGTTGGCGTATAGCTTCAATATATTCTGCTATTTCTTCTGTTATAGAGCCAGCACCACGAACTGGTCCTGAAGGCATTTCGCTTCTAGCTAACAGACCACTACCAACATAGTCTGCGCTTTTGGTCTGTTTACCTTTAGTGTCGATTTGTTGTTCGACTTGTTTCATCATTTTATAATAGCTCATAATTATCTAGCTTATAAAGATTTAAACCACTCAACACCTAGCTGAGCAACAGCACCCCATAAATTACTGTCAGACTGTGCTTCAGCTGCCTTTAAACTACCAGTTGCTGAAATTTGACTATTAATAATACTGGTTGCTCTATCTTCCATCTTTTCGTAGCTACTCCAAGCCATTTCAATCTGGTCACGATAAAGTTGAATCTCATTATTATACTCTTGCAAAGTCATCTGACTTAGCAGCTGAGCATTTAAATAGTTGGTAGCATTCTGAGCAGCAGTGTTTGCTGTAGAAACATCCCTCAACCACTGAGCATTGGCTTGGTCAATAACAAGCCTTTGAGCACTGTTGAATTTATCTCTCTCATTCTGTGCCTCAGTATTAAACTTTCTGATAGAGTTTATCTGGTCAGTGTTAAACTGATTAATGGCATTCTTCTGTGCCACATTGAACTGATTAACCTGAGCTGTCAGGTTAGCCATGAACTGATCAGTTTGATTCTGTGAGGTGGCATTAAATTGATTAGCAGCATTCTCAGCAGCGGTATCAGACAGCAGTGTGTTTGTTATTTGCTGAGCCTTAAACAAAGTAGTTTGTTGCTCATTGGCAAGGTTCTGCATGTCCATCTGCAAGAAAGCCTGAGCATTAACAACCGCAGCCTGTTGTCTGTTGTTTAGGTTTGTTGTCTCCAAAGAAGCAATCTGTGCCGCCTTAGCCATAACAACAGCCTGATCATTCGACAAGTTAGCAAGATCAACAGATTGAGCCAGCCTTGCATTCTCTAGAGCAACTTGCTGTTCAGCTGAGAAGTTAAGGTTGGCAATCTCGCTGATTCTAGCAGCGTTGGTAACTCTTGTTTGAAATGTCTGATCAAACTCTTGCTGCAAGAAAGCCGCCCGTTGTTGAGCAGCCAGCACAGCCATTTGCTGTTTGTTGCTGAGATTTTGCAGACCCATCTGCTGAAATACTTGAGCATCTTGAGAAGCAATAGGCAAAGCAGATTCAATAGCTGCTTGAATCACAGCCTGTCCAGCTAAGCTTGATGCACCCAAACCTCTAGAGGCAAGGACAGCTGTGGCGTTACGCATCGCACCAGCAGCCCATGCTGGCGGGTTACCTGCGTCAAAGTTAGTTAAGATTTTATTTAGCTGACCCTGTGTTGTCATGTCTTCTGTGACAACACCTTGAGCAGCTTCAGCTTGACTTTGTTCTAACGCTTGCTGCACTCTTTCCTGACTAACAGCAGTTCCTTCAACAAGCTCGCCTTCTTGAATAGCTCTAGCTGCTGGAGATACAACTTGCTGTGCTGCACCCAACTGAGCAGCTTCAATTGTTTGTAATGCTGTTTCGTTAGGATCTTGAGCTGCTGCTTGAACTTGAGCTTTCTCCGACACAGCTCCTTCAACAGCTTCAACACCAGACAATGCCTGTTCTACAACACCTTGAGCTTTTACAGTGCCTACTGTTGCAGCTGTAAGCTGTGCAGGTTGCGACACTTCCATTGCTGGTGTTGCCTGTGCTGCTTCAGCAGTTGTTGCTTGAGCCGGAGCAATTGATTCTGTCCCAATCATTTGATCTTCTGTCGGCTCAATCATTGCTGTCTCAGCTTGTGCAGCACCTCCAGACTGAGGAATTCCACCTACATCCGTAAATGTTGTTCCCATAGGACGCTCTGTTCCTTTTGTTGTTTCTTCTGGAACATCTCCGGGTTGTGTTTGAGTAGCGCCACCCTCAGCATACTTTTTAACCATCCCACCCTTAGCCATACGCTGCACGAACTTGTCCGTGATCATGTTGTATTTTCTTTGCAAAGCAGGAGAAGAAGCAACAAACGTATCAAAGCCTTGCATAGGACCTTCATATCCTAATCGCCTAGCAATTATTTCTTTTTGCTTTGATGTAAATTGAGTATTCATACTATTCTCTTATTAAGTAAAGCTTGAGCCAAGTATTGTAACATAGAAGGATTATCTTTTAGTAAAGCAATTAATCCTACAGTGGTACAATAAACTTGTCTTTCTGTCAAGTTTAATTGGAATCTTTCATCAATAACATGAATGCATTCATGAAGAAAAGTGTCTGCTCCCGTCTGAGCCTGTTGACCCTTCTGTAGTTTAATCAAACAATCTTCTACATGACACTCACCTAACTTGTCCTGTAGGTCTTCTACCAATTCAATATTGACATCTCTGCCAACAATGTTTAACTTAGTTGGAATTAAATCCTCGATGACTTCTTTATGAAACATGCAGCGTTCAGTCCACTCTTTTTATCTTCATTAATTAGAACAACTTCCCTAATACATTCTTCCATAGTCTTTACTTCCTTATCTGCCATCATTTGCATGACACCATTAGGAAACAAACCAAAGACAATTATAACAAAAGTGTACATGTTAGTCAATCAATTCAAAGTGTGGACCATCCAAAAATGGTCTTCTACCTTCTTGTCTACGCTCATCAATATAAAAGTTCATTAACTCTTCCATTGAACCATTCCAGTCTCTGATGTCTGGAACATTCCAAGCGCATCCCCATCGGATAGCAACGCCTACTTCCTTAGCTGCTGTCCTCATGGCATCAGCAATCTCATCATAAACTGTAAGCTCCCAGCAAGGTTTGCCGTAGAGATAAGCCATCAGATCCACAGCCTTGCCATCAAGGTGCTTAGACTTCATGGTTTGGCTTTTACCAGCAGCAACATATCTCTCTTGTGTTTCTAAAGAACGTAGACCTTCTGTTACACCAAAGTCAATGGTGGTAACTTCAATTGCTCTTTTAACTACAGCAACAAGATTTTCATCTACACCTTCTAGGCGAGACAGGCTTCTTTCTGATAGTGAGTAGCTCATTTAGTTAACCCTGATTTCTTTTCGTATGTGCGTAGACCGCCCAAGCCCAACATACCTAACAGCACAGTCATTAAACTATCCATGTCAAATGTGGGTAATGTAGGTAGTTGCACCGCAAAATATGCTGAGATAAAAACAATAAGAGGCTGAAGTACAAAGTGCCATGCTAAGGCAACTCCGCATGTCCAGCCTACAAAAGGACGCCATCCAGCAACAAACATGGAACGATGACTTGCTTCTGCTTTGTTAACTTCAATCTGACCCTGAGCTAGCTCATGAGCATGCTTCTCCGACATGGTAGCAATTTCGTGAGCAAGCTTAGCTTTCTGATCTTTGTCTTCAATGAACTTGTCCAGCAAGCCAGTGACTGGACCAATTAAAGCACTAAGCATTTTTCTTCTCCATTGATAATGCTGGTTTACTATTTACATATAAACCAAACCAAGCCGCGCCAGCCCCTACGATGACAGAAACAAAACCAGCCTGTGCATTGTTGGGGTCAGACAATGACATGAACCATTGACATGTTTGATAGAACACAACCATGTATGAGATAATTAACATGCGAGGTATAACTCGCCACTGGTCTAGTTGATATGCTGTCATTTATAATCAATAATTAGTACAATCATCCACCAGATAACACCAACAAGTGTAGATATTAAACCTACATATAAGGTGTTCCATAGAAAGTTTTTTCTCCGTTGTGCTTGCCTATATATTGTTCTTTCCCTCTGTTCCCTGATTTGCCTTCTCATCTGCATCATCTCTTTGTACGCTTCCACCCCGTATCTAAGGGTGATGAGTTGACGCAGCTCGCTTTCCATCTGTTGTATCTTCTTCTTATGAATCAGGGCATTCATTGCCTCTTCTTCAACAGAACCTGCACTGAGCAGCTTTCTAAACAGCGGTGGGTTTTGTGCCTCTTCTGCCGCCTTGTTGACATCGCTGACCCCTTGAAAATACTTACCAAAGAATCCAGCTACATCTTCCAGTTCCCTCCCTACCTCTACCGCTTTCTTGATGCCGTTGAAGGCAGCAGTCGCAAGGGCAAAGGCGCTAACCGGGTCAATCATTTTCTTCCCCTATTTTGGCAGGGAGTTGTGCCCTCCTAGCCATATAAATAAACCAATCACAGCCGCACCTGTCAGCCATGCCAACTTGGTGAGAACACTTTTGCCCACCTCTGCATATATTTTGTTGAACGCCTTCTCTGCCGCCTTCTCTGCAATGGCGTCAATCTGTGCGTCTGATAGTTGTATCTCTCCCGGCATGTCTACACCTCGTCAGCCGGTTCGGGCGTGTTGCCCGCTGCCAGCCACTCAAGATATTTCTGGTAGTCGGTGTTGGCGGGGTCTAAGGGGATGAAGGCGTTGTCGGACAGGCGTTTGATTGCCATTGGCTGCATATCTTCAATTACTGGTAGTTGTTTATACATTTATAACTCCGCGTCTGCTGTAAAATAGCCTACATAAGCACCACCAGTTGTGCTAGTACCTGTAACTGATGCAACTGAATTATCTGTATTAAATCCAATATTGCTTACTGTTCCGCTACTACTTGTTAATACTACTGTTGGAGTGCTTCTCATTCTGACAGGGTGAGGAATGTTTGCTTGTTTTACTGTTGCAGTATCACTTCTAAACGCACTTAACGCCCAACCATAACCTGAACCAGAATAATCATATTTCCAGTAATAACGCTGACACCTACGGAGCATCTCGCCATAATCAACGCGTTCAAAACTGTTTGCTACGCTGCCTGCTTCAAGCTGGACGCCTGTTATGTAGAAGGTGGCTCCAGAATTTGCTATCCATGCGGTTTGATTTGAGGTTGTAACATAATTGCCTGATTGCCACGCGTTAGCAGTAGTTTGCTTGGATGTTTGAGAACCAAGACTCCATTCAAAAATAGCTCCAGTATCGTTTATTTTAATCCAAGTACCTGATGTTGGACCAGTAATCGTTATAGTCTTTTTTTCCCAAGTATTTGCAGAAGAAATTGAATACTCAGCAACATAAGAATCAGTTGCGGCATTATTTCTAAGAGACACACAATATGTACCAGTAATACTAGACTTGACCCAAAAAGATAAGGTAACAGTTTGTGCATCTGAAGTGCCAAAACCTAAGTCGGCTACGTTATATCCTTCAATTCTGTGGTTAAGCGCATACCCATATGTGCCGGGGGTATCTGTGGTAGTGACAGTAAGTTTTGCCGCATATTCAAAACCAGCAAGATTAGCCGATACCTGTTGTACAGACCACCGACCTGAACCACTATAAATTCTATTGTTCCATCGGTCAATCGTGTAAGCAGCATCTGTTGTCGTAGTAACCGCCGCCCCAGCATTGCGTTGGTCAATCATCATTGCACCGTTGATGACCCTATTGCGTCCCGCCATGTTGCTGGCGCTTGGGGTGTAGCCGTTGATGCTGGCGGTCGTGCCACCGCTGGCGTCTGTTATGGAATTTACTGCGATGCTACTCATTGTCCATTCCCTTTCGGATACTTGTCTTTGACAGCCTGAATAGCCGCCGCCATGTCAGCAGGGAATACACCTGCATGGAACAGGGCGTCTAGTTGGTCACCAATGGCGGGGTACTCTGAAGCACGGCTTGCTTTGTAGGCGTTCGCGTCTACCAATGCTTGTGCAGAGGCAAGGTCGTAAGACACTACTTCACCAGCCTCGTTGTAAGCAACATCACCACGCAAAGTGACAACCGTAGGGTTTAATTGGTAAATTGCTTCAAATAAATTCATGCTGCAATCTCCATCAAAGTAAAGAATGATGTGTAGTAGCCTTCACCCACGCCGGATGAACCAGCATTGACAGCCATAAAAAATGTATATGTACAGGCGCTTGTAGTCGCTGGAGAATCAACGATATTCATTACCCAGTTTACGCGCAGGTTAGCGTTTGTGCTGGGGTCACAATACATCTCATATGGTGGAGAAATTCCCGGAGTGTAGATGGCGGTGCCGTTACGCTTAACTTGAATACCGTAACCATATCGGCTTGTATATGTAGGCATACGAGCAAGTAACAGAATTTTGCTGGATGTGCTGGACGGCGTAATTGTCACTCCAGTAATACCAGTATCGGTATATGACGTTGAAGATGTTGTAAAACTCAGAGTCTGTGAAAATCCAAGAACCTGAAGCACATTCCCAGCACGTTCTAGCCGGTCAAGTGTGCCAGCCTCATCAGGCAGCGTCAATGTCCTGTCGGTGTTTGAGTTGGGTGACGCTAGAGTAAAGACGCCAGTGCCGTTAGTGTCCCCCTGAATGACAACCTTACTCATTTACATTCCTTCAACAATAGTCTTCAGAGAATCTACGTCAGCAGCGTTGTCAATGTTTGTTTGAACATTGGCATACTTGATACGAATAGCTGCCCGTGCTGCTTCAGCTGCATCAGCATCAGCACCGGGAATCTGCTTCATGATTACTTCATCATGAGGTGCAAATTCTTCAGTACGCTTGGCGCGGCGCTTATCGTGGGCAATGCCCTTTGCTTTGGTTAGGTTAACTACAATCATGCTTGGTACTCCCATGCGTTACGGAACGTGCGGTCAGACGGCACATCAGCTACATCTACAATTTTGTAAGGCTTACCCGCTGGCACTGCTTTTAACACTTGCTCTTGGGTTGCGCCGGGTGCGGGAACCACTACGGATACACCGCCCTCATCATTTGGATAAATTACTCGTTTATTGTCCATTGTGATTTCCTTTGAAAAATTAGTTGCTGAAGATGGCGACATTTATTAACGCACCATCGTATGCTCCCGGTTGAGTATTTGCATCGGCGTATATTGTGTTAATCCTAATGCTAGAGGCACTGTAAACTCGTGGAACTGGAACACGCCAATTTACTTCGTTTCCATTATTCCCAGAACCAACGATTGCAAAATTTGTATCAGGCATTGCGGTTGTGAAATTTATTGTGTAATCACCCGTACCGTTATCAGTAATACTGCTCACATTAAACGCTGCTCTAATACCACCGTTTGCTACAGTAAATGGCGAAGTTCCAAATGTTCCATCAAAATTAACCCACGCCTTTGCAGAACCATTGATGACGTTGGTTACATCTGTGCTTTCGCTATCGGCTACGTTGGCAATCGTTGTTACTTTTAGTTTACTCATGTTTGTCCTTTAGCGGAAGACGGAAATTTGCACAACCGGTAAATCAGTAGCAGTTGCGCCAGCCGAGTTTGCTGTTCTAATTTGAAGCGATGATGTTGTTCTCGTTGTGCCTGTTGTTTCAGACACCAAGCCAGCAATTGATGTAGTGCTATATTGGGCTCCAAATACCGCAGAATAATTTGCATCAGGCATAGCAGTCGTAAAGTTTACTGTGTAATCACCAGTACCGTTATCCGTAACTGACGACACATTCCCTGCCGCACGAATTGCCACAGTGCCAGTACCGTCAAAGTTAACCCACGCCTTAGCCGTGTAAACCTCTACCCCGCTGGTATCTTTGATTGTATCAACCTTTAATGTACTCATTGTTGTCCTTTAACGGAAGATGGCGACAGTAACAATCGGCAAGTCATAACGACCAAATCTGCCCTCTATATGAAATCTTAATGAGTCTGTGGCAAAGTAACTAGTAGTTCCACTAAACATAAAATCACCTTTGTCATAGCTTGATTCGCCGCCGTTTGTTGTTGCTCCAACCGCACTATAATTCGCATCAGCCATTGCCGTAGTGAAGTTCACCGTGTAGTCACCAGTTGCGTTATCCGTAATAGATGTGACATTAAAAGAAGCTCTAATTGCTACCGTACCTGTGCCATTGAAGTTAACCCACGCTTTAGCAACACCGTCTATGTCAGGCTGCCCTGTGCCAACTCTGTCCTGAACAGTATCAACCCGTAACGTACTCATACCACACTCCACTCAGAGCCACTAGGCACAGTTACAGTTACACCCGTGCTGATGGTGATAGGACCAGCAGAGAAGGCGTTGTAGTTGGTCGTGATGGTGTAGTCATAGTCCACCGTCTTACTGCTTTCAAAGAACACACTCTGCCCACTACCACCCGTGCCTACACCAGCAGAGCCAGTAATGTAACCTGTTCCATTAATTACTACTGCCATATTTATTCCTTACAAAACAACCCAACGGCTACCACTAGGCACCGTTACTGATGCGCCACTGTTAACTGTGATGGGTCCAGTAGACATCGCATTTCTTCCGCTGGTAATAGAATAGCTAGTTGTGATGATTTGATCGTTCTCATAGAACACCGCATCACCACCAGCACCAGTAGCCCCGCCACCAATAGAACCCCAAGCACTGCCATTATAACCTTCAAAACTACCTTCTGTACTATTAAAACGAATATAACCAGCAGAAGGTGAACCATCACGTTGCGCTGTGGTTCCACTAGGCAGTTCAGCCGACCCAGTAGAGCTTGTCTTTTGTACACCAGTGGTAGAAGTAAGATAGCCACCACTACTATGGTCGCCCCAGCCATAAGCAGTATCCCAGTTACTGATGTTTAAGTTTGCGCCTGTTACGTTCCCGCTAAATGTCCCATCAACCGCATTAACATCACCGGTAGCGGTAAGATCTCCTGTAGACTTATTAAAGGTAAAGCGTGTAGTGCCGTTGTCGGTGATGATGAAGCTGACGACATCCGTTTCAAGCTCCATCTCCATCGTGTTGGGAGTGCCGTTATAAAAAAGTTTGACATCGTCACTGTTACCAAACCTTAAATGACCATTGGTAGTACTACCATTTGGTATCTCTAGTACACCAGTAGAATAAATCTTACCAGTGGAGGTTACAAATAAAGTATTAGTTGAGGGTTGATATTGTAAGCCAGAGGCAGCGCGTAAATCGTAATCCCCATTAGTGTAACCACTAACAAATGGTAAGTAATGAGAAGAAGCACTGCTTGATTCCGTTATAGCAACATTGTCGGCATTGGTTGCGTTTGTAGCTGTAGTAGCCGTATCAGCATTTCCTGTTACGTCACCAGTCAAGTCACCTTCAAATGTACCAGCAACAAGAGTTTCAGAGCCGACAGTCCACTTGTCGTTTGTTTCATCCCAGACAAATGTTTTGTTTGCAGAAGTTCCTCGCTCAATTTCAATACCACTATCTTGAGTAGGTGTTCCTGTCTCGTTGCTATTCAACAAGATAGTATTGTCTGCTAAGTTAATTGTCTCTGTATTAACTGTGGTTGTTGTACCAGAAACAGTTAAGTTACCACCAATTGTAGCATTACCGCTGGTAGTCAACGAAGTAAATGTACCAGCAGCAGCAGTTGTTCCACCAATTGTTGCACCATCAATAGTACCACCATTAATGTCTGTAGTGGTCAACACTGAGCTTGCAAGAGTAACAACACCTGAGCTATCTGCAATGGAGCCAGCAGCAGTGCCATCTTTGGCTTTAAGGTTAGTTACTTCTAAGTTAGTAGAATCTACTGTTGTGGCATTTACATTTGTAATGTTGCCTGTGGTAGAAGTAAGTGTATTAATAGTGGTGGCATTAATTGTACCACCTTCTACTTTGTCACCACTAATCTGATTATCAGCCAGCGTTAAGGTTCCACCAGAAACATTTAATGTCTTACCCGTACCAACAGTAATATCTGAAGTTGCAATGGTTGCACCATCAATTGTGCCTCCATTAATATCTGTGGTTGTAAGAACAGAACTGGCTAGGGTTACTACACCAGAAGTATTAGCAATAGAACCAGCAGAGGTTCCGTCCTTAGCTTTTAAGTTAGTTACTTCTAAATTTGTTGTGTCAACCGTAGTTGCATTGACATTTGTAATATTACCTGTAGTTGCTGTAGCTGTGGTGAAAGAACCAGCAGCTGCTGTTGTGCCACCAATCGTGGTGTTGTCAATAGTACCAGCATTGATGTCGGCGCTGTCAGCCACCAAAGAATCAATGTTAGCTGTGCCATCAATGTATAGATCTTTAAATTCTTTTAGACTACTACCAAGATCTAAAGTATTATCTGTCTTTGGTAGAACAGAAGTAGTACTAACTACAACATCTTGAGCCGGTCCAACCTTTGTAATGGGAGCGCCTTCAGCGGCTGTTCCATCATGGGTGTGACCAGTAGACGCATGAAATGCTCCTTCAATAGCATCGTATTCGCCGTCAAAGTCAGCAGCATTAATTACGTTGCCATCAGAAATGTTGTTAGAGGTATCGTTTCTTGTATAACCTGCCACGTTATTATCCTTCCTTAGCGCCTATCATGAATAGAATATTCTATAGTTGCAGCGTCTAAACTGAAAGGCGGTGAAGCACTATCACTTACAAACTGCAAAGAAGCAGAAAAACCACTACCTATCATCTGTGTTTCAAATATTTTTTTAAGTTTATCACCATAGATAGAGTCACCATATACAGCTAATGTTGTACCATAAAAACTAACATCTTCAGTATCATTATTTAAAGATATGGTGTTAGGTTGAATTGTAGCTGCATCGTCAAAGTCTAACTTTAAGTTTACGTCTGTCACTACTGATCCTTCTGGATCTGTGTATAGTTGTAGTTTGTAAAATGTCTTTCTAATTCTTGGGTCGTTGAAAGGTACAAAGGGAGTTGAAAAGGTAGCTAATACATTAGAACCACCAAAGTCATTACCACTTTCCATTTTGTACACATATCCATCATTATGGGCAAACAAGACAGTTTCTACATTATTATAGTAGTCACTGTCCGCAACAAAAGCTTTTATACCAATAAGTTCTGCCCAAGCAATACCAGCAGTATCTGCCCCAATAAGTTGAGTACCTAAGATACCCAAAGAGTTATCAACAGTTGAGTCAGCTTCATATGCAAAAATTCTATACTGACTTTTCTTTCTTATAACCAAACTACAAAAACTATCAGCAGCAGAGATTAAATCAGTCATCTCTCTTTGAATTGGCTTTGATACAACTGCTAAGTTAAAGTCACCAATTCTATCCGTAGCACTCAACAATCTTAAACCATCTGGTCCTAAGAAAATTAAGTCACCACCGATCTCCTGAATCGTATTAACAGATACACATCCAATGTTGGTTGTTATAGGCTGAAGAACAAAGTCAGCCAGCGTATTACCAACAAGCCTACTAATATTTTGTTCTGTAAATATGATTAGCTGTTCTCTAAATACTTTTAAACCAGTAATCTCACCGCCGACACTCATTACACCACTACCATTTGCCACATTAAAATCTGTGTCTGTGTATGGTGCAGTAAATATTAACTTATCACCTTTAGCAAAGAATAACTGATTCTTAAACCATACAACGTCAGTAGCAGCTTCTATGTCTGTAGTATCAGTTATAACATAAAAAGTAGTTCCGTCATAGATAAAAGGATAAGTATTATTGTTTATTCCTACAATTTTTTCTGTCGAACCAATCCGATACTTCTCAAACTTATTTTTACCTGTGACATCACAGTTGGTGCTTAAGAAAGTAATTGCAGCATTATCTGCTGGACTACTTGCTAAATTAGGACTTATAGACAATGTAGCAGCACCAGACGTTACAGATACTGCGGAAGTAATTGTATACACCTTCTCAATACCAGCAACATAAAATGTGTCACCAACTCTTGGTGTATCAGTTAAACCATCAACAGCTAATGATCCACCTGTCTGACTTCCACCATTTACTAAAACAGTGCCATAAGATGGTGTGCTTATTTTAGTAAACCCAGAACCAGTACTTTCATATAATTCATTATTTCTACAAGCAATGGTTGTGCCGTTCCATGTAGAAACACCAGTAATAACATCGCTGGTGTTTGTAAATGTAACCGCAGCTTTATCTGCTGGACTGCTAGCTAATGAAGAAGTTAAAGTTAATGTTGCTACTTTTGTAGCACTATCCCAAGTAAAACCACCAGTAGTGACAGTATATGTCCCAGTCACCCCTGCTATTGTAAAGGAATCACCAGAAGCCGGTGTACTCCTCATGTTAGCTAAAACAAGAGTTGTTCCACTTTGACCACTACCCTGAACCTTTACATCAGAATGCAAAGGGACAGTATTGGTGTCATATTTCTCAAACCCTTGCACTCTTCTATATCCACCCTCAATAGATGGCTCAAAGTTTTTTAGGACTCGGGCAGAACCCGGAGCTTTAATACCTTGCTGTAGAGGAGACAGATTAGATACTAAGCCACCCTGAAATTCAAAAGCGTAGGTCTGCCAAGCGTCAGCCATTATAAAACTCTTGCTCCAGAAATATTGCTACCAGCAGGTTGAATAAAAGTAGATCTAATGTAGTTATACCTATTAATGAGAATAGTTCTCATTCTTTTCAAACCTTCATCAAACTTCTGTTTTGCAATTACAGCACTCTGTTCGTTACCTCTAAACATGTAGGCGTGATACATAGCACCATCTACCACAACATGTTTAAATCTTTCTGGTACAGCAGGAACATCACTAGAAGTATCAAGGTCAACAGGTATTCTATAATATTCATAAATTAATGTATAAGCTTGATCTGGTGAAGGTACAAGAATAAATTCACTAGAAGGAGCCTGAACAATAAATTTAGGGACACCACGCTTACTTGTATCTGTTGTGTATTCTTGTCCTACATGATTACTCAGGTATTCTTCATATGTCATTGAAGACAAAGATTCTGTACTATTGCCTAGAGCAGCGTCTTCTTTAATTCTGAAGCTGTCAAAGTCAATTGTTGAAGAATCAGCAGGAAAAGAATATCTTGACATTCCAGCTGTCAAAGTTTCTTCTTCAGTGACATGATTAAATCCCCACTCAAAGTGAGCTTGATTTATATCCCTCAAAGAAGCGTTAACAGCGTCCTTAACACTGGCATAAAAACCAGCAGCCGTAGCAAAGTTTGAGGTTGTCAATTCAACCTCATTAAATTTTCTATTAACTGTATTTACTAAACCAAGAAAGTCGTAAGCCATTACTTCTCCTTGACTCTTAGTTTTATACTTCTTTCTGCTGTGCTACCAGAGCTATCAGTCATCTTACAAAAGAAAGTATATTCCTCATGATTTGTGCCGCCACCAATATTTAGTGTGGCAACAGTACTCGTATTTGTTTGTGACACATTTTGAATAGTGTCAGATGTAGCGCCGCTTGAAGCAGTAGCTAATGTTTGACCAGAAGCTAACAGAGTTTTTGTGGTATAAGAAGTGCTCTTCACATACCACTCAACAGAGCTAATGGTAGCCAAGCTATTTAGAAATCTAGCCCAATCAACACTATAATCTAGTTGTTCGTCAGGATCTTTATTAACCCATCTAAGACTCATATTATTTCCTAAGTAGCATAAACAGTTCGTTGAGCATTGTCAGCCTTGTCTACATAGACTGTTCTGTTTTCAAACGGAATGATCACTCTTCTCTCAGCACTTGTACTCATCAGATAACTCTTGCTATGTATGCAGTTCTTTCTCTACTATAGTTTTCTTTTACTGCTTCAAAGTCAAAAACAACAGCAGTTGTTCCTAGTGTTCCTGCATTAATCGTTGCTTCAACAGAAGCTAACGGGAATGCAATATTTGATCTAATTGAACCAACAGAAGAAGAAACTAAAATACCTTGTAATATTTTTTCAGAGACATCTATCTCTAAAGTATTAAAAGATACTTCTTTTACATATCCTGTTAGACCAGCACTAACTATCTTTGTAGATAGATTTACTATAGCTGTTCCTACAGAACCTGTAGAACTTACACTATTTACCTTTTCTTTTATCTGAATAGTTAAACTATTCGTAACAACACTAGCTGCAACACTATCTAATTTTTCAGTTATATCTATCTCAAAACCAGATATAGATACTTCTTTTATTAAGCCTGTTGCAGATACACCAGAAGAAACAACACTTGCTGTCCCTGTGCTAACAACTGTACCAATTGATCCAGTTGAACTAACACTATCTAACTTCTCTACAACGTCTATCTCAAACTGACCAAAACTAACTCCATTTAGTAAGCCAAAAGCATGGACGCCAGTTAAAGAAACAGTGTCTGAGAAGTGTGGAATTAAAGTGCCAGCAGAAGCTGTTAATCCAACACTTGTTATCCCAGCAGTAGTGTGTAGTGTTAAAGAACCTGCATAAGCAGTTGCAGATACTGCATCTACTTTTTCATCTACATTAACTGTAACAGTTCCGACAGAACTTGTTGCAGATACACCTGATATAGATATTCTGTTTACTGAGTAAACATCTGGTGTACCTGTAGTTATTGTAGAAGAAACTCCAGCTATCTTCTCAATAACATTAACAGATACAGCAGAGACAGAGCCAGTAGCCGAAACACTATTCAGTGCTTCTGATACATCAATCTCAAAACCATTTATTGCTACCGCTGTAACAGCACCTGTAGCAGAAACACCTGAGATTTTCTCTTTTACATTTACTGAGACAGAATTAACTGAACCAGTTGCTGTAGCTTGGTCTGGGTCTGAAATAATGACCTGACCATATAAGGCTGTACCATAAACGCCCGAGCCATATACAGCGGCATTAATAGTAGCAGCCAAAGATTAACTCCTAAGCAATACGAACAATTGCGTTTGAAGCGTCAGCAGCAGGAAACTCAATAGTTAGATCACCAGCAGTAGCACTTACAGTTCCACCAAAGTCAATAACACAAATAGCTTTGTTACCTTGTGATGCATTATAAATAATACATCCATCAGTAGACACTGTTACATTGCTAAATACTTCATCAGTAAAGTCAAGGATAGCTGTAGAACTATCAAGGCTGATAGTAGCACCATCCAATACTTGACCGCCAGCACTATAGCCTGTTCCAGAAGCCTCATCAGAGTTGCCTGTTACATCGGAATAGTTTGTAGTGGAAGCATTATATGTACCAGTAGGGGTGGCTTTGATAAGAGCAAGCTTAATTGAGTCTGTGTCCAAATCATGCACACCGCCTAAAAGCTCTTGCTTAAAGCTGTTGCACATTGCAGTTGTAATAGCCATATTATTTTTCCAATAATAGTAAAAGGAGCAGCCACGCTAACGCGACTGCCCCTAGATCAATTAAGCCAATTGATCGCGGTCAACTTCATCGGCTTCGGTATCACCGATTTCGCCAACGCTCATCAGCAAAGCCCATACACGGATCTTACCAGAGGTAGAAACGGTAGTGGCAGCTTGCACCAAAACGTCAACGGTGTCAGCAGTACCGAGCACCACAGGCTGGAAAGCAGCGGCATTTTGAGCATAGTCGCCAGCGGTTGCGCTGTCAAAAGCAAAGCCATCAACAAACACATCAGCGTCCACACCCGTCACACCCAAGTCCAGAACCGTGCCAGTGCCACCAGCGGGGGTAGCCATGACTTCGATACCAGCGTTGAGCACAACAGTGCCAGCACCAACCGAAATTGCTTCGATCACATCAGCAGCGGCAAGAGCCGAACCCTTAGCGGTAGCAGCGGCAGCAAAGTCGATTTCTTTCTCGACCATGTACACCTTGCGACCCGGATTACTAGCACCACCAGCTGCTCTAGAAAGAGTAGTTACAGTAGCCATTTAAAATTCCTTTCAAAAAGGGGGAGAGTTACTCCCCCACGATTACGCAGCGTTGTACTTAGCTGTCACAATAGCTTCGGGACGAAGGATCTTGCGACCATACAGGTGCATACCACGAACAATGTCAGCAAAGCTGTCGGGGTCACGATAGCTCTCTGTCTTGGTGATCTGCTCAGCCGTAGCAATAGCCGACTCATGACCGGCAACGATAATGCCGTAGTCGGTGTTTTGGTTAGCAGAGCCAGTTGTGCCAGCGCCACCACCGATAGCAGGCAGGTTGTTCGACACATAGACTTTGAAGCCATGCAGGTTGTTCACCATCAAGCCGTTTTGCATGCCAGAGCCACCGAAGTCGCCGTTCAACAAGCGGCTGTCCTCATCCTTCAGGAGTTCCATGAAGACGGGATCAACCACCAGCCAACGACCATTGGTGTCAACAAATTGTTGATCCAACAGACGCGACATACGAGCCACAACCATCAGAGGCGAAGCAGTGCCTGTCGGCAGAGCAGTAGCACCCGGCAGACGAGCAGCCAAAGGAATCGAATGGTCACCAGCCGAAGCAGTGGTGATGTTACCAAAGTCGCCCTTCTTGAGCTTCATCGTAGCCAACAGTTCGTCAGCACCAGCGGTAGCAACCGACTTCGTGCCAGCAGCAGCTGTACGAGCGGTGTCAGCAGCCGAACCCTTAGCAGACTGTTTCCAGCCCGACAGGTAGCCGAGAACGTCTTGGTCATACTGGTCGCGCAAGCGATAAGCAGCACGGTCAGTAGCCAGCGACATGAAGTTCACATGCGAGTGAGCAGCTTCAATGTCATCCACTTTGAA
>Ga0222718_10000689_pt1 | contig 34648 bp, 40 predicted proteins | sample C33_27DmetaG_FD_165045 | JGI IMG/M metagenome (GOLD analysis project Ga0222718, IMG submission 165045) | Estuarine water microbial communities from San Francisco Bay, California, United States - C33_27D | ecosystem: Environmental > Aquatic > Marine > Unclassified | place: USA: California...
TGTCAAAGGCAGCAGAAGTTTGGAAAGAGATGAGTGACGAAGAGAAGACCATGTTCAAGAACAATGCTTAAAAAACCAAAAAAGAAACAAAAATAGAAAATATTCGTAAAAAGAATATTTTTTATTTTTCAATACCAAAAATGAAAAAAAGAATTTTAGATCATTTAAATGTGTAAACAACTTTGAATCGCGATTCATTTATTTGAGTGGTGAATGATGAAAATGTCACTTTACTACAAGTATTGCTAGTAGTAGAACAAATTTCCCGAATATTGTTTTCCAAAGACAAATTATGGTAATGATTTTCAAGTATCTCAGGGCATTCAATGTTGATATTATCGCATTCATTATGGTTAAATATTGTATTGAAATACGGGTGTTCAACAAAATATTGATTACTAAAGTAAGTTTTATTAATAGTCTTTTTCTTTTTTTTATCTTTTTTAATTTTTTTTGTATTTTTCTTTATGATAATACTGATATCTTTTCGCAAAACTTTGAAAGTCATGATAATTGAATACAAATAAATTATATCATTTTTTCAAAGACTCTTGAAATTTTTTTAAGATATGCATATCTATCTGTTTAAATGCCAATGTGCATGGGGTATGAAATCATTTCTTACAATACTATTTTTATAGTAACCATTATTGTGATAATCTTGTCTTATTTTCATTTTAATTTGTTCATCGTTGTAACGATTTTTTCCATCACAATTCTTGTAACGAGACATGCGTTTTTTTTCTTTTTCAAAATTTTGCATTACATAGGCTTCTTTCTTTCTAAAACTTTCAGAAGATAATCCTGCTCCCATTTCACAATACAATGATAACATAAATCATTGTGATCATTTTTTAATAAACTAGTCTTTTGAAATGTATCAAAATATTTTGATGATAATTTGTAGAAACGTAATAATACTGATAATGATTGAATATTGTAACAATATCTTACGATCAATAAAGGTTGGTGTTTACAGATTATTAAACAATCCTCGCAACAATAATACCTATCCAAAGACCGTTTTTGAAAATGATGAAGATATTGAAATTCCTTTAGAAGATTTTAAGACATTGCGTATGAATACATTACTTTACATTAAACAGTGTAAAAACACATTCTTTAAATATACTTGTAATGACAAATTCAACCAAAAATTGTACGATTCTTTTATACAAGAAGATAATTTTGATGGTGGAGATACAGGACTTGACGATGAAGATAATGTAAGAATATTTGACAAATATATATTAAATTATATCAAAAATAGAAACAATATAATGACATATCTTCAATGTAAAGGTAAAACAATACATATAAAATCGAGATTACAAGACCTAAGGGATTTTTATACAAACGAAAATGAAAAAGATGTTTTATTTGTTATCGATATGGCTGATAGAGATATTTTTGATTTTTGTATTGATTCAAAGAAAAATATCAGTAATTCAAACATAACAAAAAATATAATATTGAGTATGGTATATAAAATGAAGGACGAGTATATCAAAATTAAAATAGAATCTCTTAAACAAAATGATTATCATCCTTATGTTTTATTAGAAAGTTGTTTATAAAATCATCATTATATATGTGATGGTAGGATAGTTTTAAGAATTTCCAAATATCTACATAGTGTTTTGTTTCCTTGAGAATTAAAATCATCATTGAATAGGTTTACAATATCATTATCTGGATTATATATTGGTTCATTAGCCATCAATTGAATTTGTTCATTTGTTAAATTTATTACATATTCTACACATTTTTCAAAGGATTCAAAATCATCCACATTTATAAATGCCTTTTCATTAAAAAACTCTTTGATATTACTTGACCCCCAATATATTGGAATGGCGCCGCTATAAAAGGCGTTCAAAATTTTTTCAGTAACATATCCATCCTTCTTCTTATTTTCCATTGCAATCACAAATTTGTAATCTTTATATTTATCAATTATTTCTTTACTTTCCCATGTTCCAATTAATTTTCCAATATTTGTTGCAGGATATTTCCCTTTACAGCTTCCAAAAGAATGACATTCGTTGAATGAGGTTTTTTCAACAAATATGTTAAATAAATCTTCTCTTTCTTTCACCGGATTTGAATTACAATATGCTAGTAAATAGGGTCTTTCATTGTTAATATACTTCCTGCACAAATATAAATACGGTGAAAGTAAGAAATAAGGGCAATAGATTCTATTTGGCTCATCGCTTATAAATGTACTTATCATAATGTATTTATCATGAAATTGACTAAATGGAGGATCGTATGATTCACCTGTGAAATATATATAATTTTTTTTGACTTTGTTCAAAGTATCACATGGATATATAGTAAAGAAATGTGATGATATTATGACATCAGAACTATGACAATCTTGAACAATAACATTAATATTAGGATTTATTTGTTTGACTAAAAACTCTACAATTTTGCCACCATAATTATATCCACATTTTTCTGATCCTAATATTAATTGCATAATTAAGTAATAAAACACTCAAACTCTTAAATGTATACTTTTTGAATAGCGAAAAATTAATTAAAAATTCCATGTAAATATAAGAAATATTTGTAAGATTGAAATTTAGAAAAGTTGCGAATTTCAGAATTATTATTTATTATATTCGATTGTTGATTTTTCGCAATGTCCATCAATATTTGATATGCATTTGAGATTTCTTGAAACTTTTTTTCTTTATTCGGGTCATTTGTATTTTTATCAGGATGATATTTTAATGCCATTCGTTTGTAAGCTTTCCGTATTGTTTCAATTTCATTTTTTTCATGATTTGAAGTTTCTAAACCAAGTTTAGAATATAGTTCCTCATTTGCCATTATTATATATATAATATTTTGTTTACATGACGATTTTATGTTTTTTTCCTAAAACAATCGTGTCTTGGGTTTCTCTACTGTGTCTTCATTATTTGTATTTATCAAATTGTTGAAAAAAATCTTTGATTTAGGTTTTGTACTGGTAATATAGTAAATGCATGCGTTCATTATATACTATTGTTATTTTTTTACAACAAATTTAAACAAAATAATATAAATTAATTCAAATTAAGAAAAACTGACAAAAGCTGTTTAAATTTTTTTTAATCTAAATAACTGAATCAAGATAATTTAATCAAAATAATTCAATTCAAATAATAATACAATGAGTATCAAAATTTTCAAGAGTAAAAAAAATGAAATTAAGTTCATTAACAAAATGATAAAAACAATCAATAAAATTAAAAAGATGAATAATGTCGAAATTTCAAACAAACGAAAAATAAAATATCCCAATAAAATAAACGTATGTCCAGCATAAATAACAACTTGACTTTAGCAAAAGCAACCTTAAGAGGCGAGTTACTTCATCTTTTTGCTGAAAGAGATAGGCTCGTGAAACAAAACAATAAAACATTTACAAAACTTAAAGAATTCGATAATTTCATTTATAATACCATTTTGACATCAAGAAACACCTTCTTAGATTTGATCAAAGATCAAAAATTTGATAAAATTCAACCAATCTCTTATGATAAAGTTGAGAAATCAATAGATACTAGAAAAATCATTATTCAAGATATAAAGAAGGAAATATTAGAACTTGTCAATATCATCAAAACAATAAATGAGTTTAAAACAAATTTTATAAAAGAAGTTAAAACTTTGATTCAAGGTCATGATAAGACGAAAAGTAATGAAGAACTGAACATTGCAGCACAAGATGAATTTGATAAGACATTTAAGGATATTATCACACCAAGGACACCAAAAGATTTAAATAAAGTCAATGAAACTTTTAAAAAAAGAAATCCTTCAAGATCACCTACTAAATCACCAAGATCACCTACTAAATCACCTACCAAAAAACCTTCTAAGTCACAATCAAAAAAAGTTAGATTTTGAAAAACAAATTCAATTTAAAAATTTTAGATTTTTGAAAAAATGACATTATATTTTATAATTTTTTTTATGCCTTCTCCTAAATGCAATGTTTGCAAACTCAAAGAGTCTTCGTTTGGACTTCCGGGTGGTAAAAGAAAATATTGTAAAGATTGCAAAAGTGAAGATATGATCAACTTAAAAAGTATCAAATGTATAAAATGTAATTTGAAATATGGAAACTTTGGCTTACCTAATGGAAAAGCTCAATATTGTAGTGATTGCAAATTGAAAGATATGATATATATTGCTTGTAGAAAATGTCTTCGTTGTAAAAAAAATCGTGCTATATTTGGATTACCAAAAGGAGAGCGTAAATATTGCATTAATTGTAAAGAAGATAATATGATTGATTTACATCACCCAAAGTGTATTGAGTGTAATAAAAAACAGCCTGTATTTGGTTACATGAATGGAAAACGTCTCTATTGTATTTCTTGTAAAAAACCAGATATGATCAATATCACAAATTTCCAAAAACAAAAACGACTTACCAAAGATGCTAATCTTCAAGTTGATCAATTCTTGAACATGGAATATATATCAAGCCTCCCATAACAACATATAGAATATAAAAAAGATGAAGTCAATTTACATGTTCAGTTTATCATATAACTTTGTAGCAGTATCTTTCATGATTTTGCTAACATTTTTTGGCATTTTATGGTTTCTTGAATCAAAAATATTTTTAAAATAAATTGTTTTGTTTTTAACAACTGTTCGAAATTCGTTTTTTTGAAGTAAGTTTCTATAATAAGAGTTTTCAATTTCGTTATTATTGTACATAATCAACATATATTGTAAAATTGTATAAAGAAATAATATTTGTAATTGAACATTATGAGTATGTTGATAAAACTCCATGCAAAATTCTATAGTCTTGTCTTGAGAAAAAGTATTGAGGTCGATAAAGCAAATTTGTTTTTGCAAATTATATCTTATTTTGGATGATTTTGGAGCCACAATCAATAAATTTATATTTTCATATAAAATATATAGATTGATATTTGATGTATACCACATAACTGAGTCTCTATATGATATAAGAGTTGAAAAGCAATCAATTGCTACATCGTTATAGTTTGGATATTTGATTTTATATATTCTACTAAAATATTCAATCATGTCATTAGTGATATTGTTTCGAAAATCAAGTTTTATTTTAAACACTGTATAATTCATGAGAATTTTGAAAAGTTCAAATGTGTAAAATGTAGTATCTTCTCGAATGTGATATGATACATTTTTTGTTTCAATCAAGTTTTTCAAATGAATATCATTTATAGGCTCTTCATATTGATCTATATTATGATAAATCTTGAAAAATCTTTCAAATGTGAATGAACTTTTTTCAATAATATCTTTTAATTTGTATTTTCTATTTGAAATATACGATTTAAAGAACTGATTCTCGTTAATGATCTCATACAAGATATCTTTTTGATTTTTATAATAGGTTTTACAAGTACATGTAAAATTTATAGCATCTTTAATATTCAATCGAGTGATTATCAATTGAATGATGATATCAAAACAAATGTGATCAAAAACATTTGTAAACACATTTTCCCTTTCCATTATTATTTGATAATATTATACATCATAATCATATCATTTTTTCTCATATATATAAAAAAAGTAAATGTTTTTTTACTATGTGTTTAAATCACAAAAAATATTTTTTTTCTTCTTGCCTTCAATTAAATAGGATATGTCGAATTCATCATATTTAATGAAATCAAAAAGTTTACAATCAAAACTTGAAACACTGAAGAACTTATTCGTGTATCTTCAAAAAAACAAAGTTGAATTTTTGATGAAAGTTCAAGATATTGCGCCTGAATTAAAAGCAAAGGGTTATTTTATCTGTCAATTAGATATTTATCAAGATATTAAAAAACCTGATATTGGTATGAAGTTTGAAAAATTGAAGAATATATTGAATAATGATATGAATAATGATAAATCGGGTATTTTGAAAGATGATGTTGAATATGACATACATGTCTTGGGATTTCTCTCATATGACAAAAATCTTAAAGCTGAAGAAAAAAAGAAAGTAATAGGATGGCTTAATTGGAGTGTTGCTTTGTATTTGTTCGATCCCAAAAACATAAATGTAAATGCTATTGAACAGCAACTTGATTTAAATCCAGTATTAAATGGTGTTAAACAATCGCAAAAATATGAAAATATTGTGATACGCAAAGAAGAAGATAACATAACAGCAGATCCTGTTGAAATTGCAAAAAGTCTTCCAAAGAGTCCTTTTGATCAAAAGAAATTCGAAGAGGTTTTCCATGAGGTTTTTTATAATGGATACCCAACATTGGATTTTGAAAATTTTCAATTAAAATTGGATGATGGTGTCATTGTGTACCTTTATTACTATAAAAAACCATGGTCAATCCAAAAACAATATTTTAATTCTTGTAATGATGAAAGAATATCATCGAATAAAAATTTTAAATTTGTATTTGACAGAGAGAGTTTGCTTTATACAGATGCAAAACAACAAAAAATAATAAACTTGAACAAGCTAAAAACTGCGAATAAATTTGATTTGCTAGATCAAACAGAAAATCAACAAGAATTAAACAAAATACAAGATGACAATAAAAATGAAGTCCTGTCAATAATCAATTCATTTGTAGATAAAGACATACCAAATGATAAAAAACATTTACTGTTTATAAGTCATAATATTCAAAACAAAAATGGTAAAGAAAATTCCCAAAAAGACACTGAAGGTGTTGAAGGTGTCGGGATAGCAAATATATTTCGCCAATATAGTGAAATGTTGTTTGGACAAAACCTTAAAAATCCAACCCCAGAAGAAGCATTTAAATTTACACAATCAATGGTTATATTATTACAAGAGACAAATTGGAAAGCAATAGATGAAACAATATATGGTGAAGGTGACGTTCATTATGTCAATTGTGATATTGCAAATGGATCCTTGTTCTTATATAGAAAAAATGTATATGGATATAATACATTTAGACATCTTGAAAATGTAAATGGTATTTATAAATACATAAATGTTGATTCGATAGATTTACAGAATATGAATGTAATCAATGGATTATTAACAGATTGTAAAAAATTATATGATGATTATATCCTATCTGAACAAAAAGGTGGTAACCCTACTACTCCTTCACAAAGAAAAAGAGCAAGATCATCTATATCGAATACATTAACATCTCCTAAACCCAAAAAACAAAGACCAGGAACTATAGAAAAATATGATTATATGATACAATACATTACACGATTCAAGAATGAATTACAAAAACTGGAAACTGCCGGACCTAATAAAAAATTAATTTTCAAAACTCTACAAATGAAATATATGATATTTTTTGAATATTTGAAAAAGTATTCATCTGTCGATATTCAAAATAACAATTTAAATAAGGAAAAAAAAGAGCTTTTTTTGAATGCGATCTTTTTACAGCCTCAATTCAAGATGAAATACTTGAACTTTGAGAAAAACATTTTCAATGGCCAAATAATGGTTCATGACCTTACAGATTATTTCGAAAAAGGATTAACTGAAACAAAAGGAAGTCGCGAATATGTTTATGGTCAAATAAAATTGACAAATAATCAAAAGTTATATGCTATATCATGCGATGAAAGAATGAATTTTACAAATTCAATTTCCAGAGAGGACTCAAAAAATAACAAAACTAAACAGTTGTGTACTATTTTTTCATCAAAATTCTTCGATCCTCTTGATCCTCTTAGAAATACTGATGAGACTCATGTGCTTTTAATTGGAATTGGAGTTACTGGACCAACAAAAAACCATGTAGCGTTGGTAGTTGCTAATAACACGTTTGAAGAAGTTATCATCAATGTACATTTGGAGTCTGGTGGACAAGGTAGTGAAGTTGGTAGTAACGAATATGCCCTTGCAGAATTAGATGTTTTGTTGAATAATATACTTGGAAATAACATACATCCATTTTTTAGGAAACATAAAGATACAATAAAAAATATTAGAATTTTTAGCGACTTTAATCTTTTATCAAATGTAATTGCCGAACAGTTAAAAAATTTTAAAATAAAAAAAGAATTTAAAGACTTTAGATTTAATTTGTTATTGGATAGAATAAAAACACATGATAATGTTGGAAGAACAGATAAATCATTTAAAACATCAAAGCTAAATCCGAAAAAACAAAACTCGGGATGTATTGACAATGTGATCTATATTTCAAAAATAAAAGATGTTAAAAATACAATAAGCAATGTCATTATTGGTCATCGTAAATTACCTGATGAAGATTACACAAAGGAAAAATATGATTCTTTATCAGATCATTCCCCTGTGATAATAATAGAAGATCATGACACACAACAATTGCCGAACAGTGTAAAAGATAGTATAGATGTTATTGATTTAAATTTTCTTGATCAAGAGGTGAAAATATTAACCAGTCAACTAAATGCAACGAAATCAAGAAAAACTGAAGCACAACGAGCGGCACTACAATCGTATCAAAGTTATTCACAAATGGTTCCAAATCAATCAAGAACTGAAGCACGACCAGCGACAAGTCATTCACAAATGGTTCGAAATCAATCAAGTAAGGCACCGTCGCAATCAAGAACATATAAAATGCCTCGTAGTGAAGCATCAACCGCATTTCTTCAATCGAATAATGGTAAATAATTTTGTTACATTATAATAAATGTCTTACTATGAAGTTATAGATGGTGTTAAATATGATAAATCGCTTTTGGATATTGTGAAAAAAAGCGTTGAGGGCCAAGGTGATGGAAGAATTTCACAAAATGATATAATAGAAATATCAAAATTTATAACAGATAAAAATAAAATCACAAAAACAGAATATCAAACCATTTTTTATTGTATTAAAAATTTCAAATTTACTGATCAAGCGTTGGAAGTATTTGCTGATATATTGTCAAAATAGTGTTTCAGTATTTTTCAATTTATTTTTTATATATGTTATACACAATCTTTGGGTACACCATTTCCAGTATTTGCTCTTTCATTGTTCCTAATTTGGTTTTATATATTTTGTTTATCAATTGTAAAAACAATATCATCATATCTATTCTTATTTTGTCTCAGGTCATATATTTTGATATATTGTCGTAATTCTTGACTTACATTTTCCTTAAGAATATCAATCCATTCAATTTTTTGAACGTCCTCTATTATGAGGATTCCCTTTTCAGTCATGATTTGAGAATATAATTGAATGAATTTAATCATTGAATCTAACGTATGTGGACCATCATCTAGCATAAAATCAAATTTTATTCCTGTATCCAAAAAATTTGTTTTGAAAGTATTATAATCATAAGCATTTGTTGAAGTGTGAAGTGTTATATTATCGTCGTTTTTTAACTTATCCCATATTTTATTATAATGTAAAATATCTAATCCATAAACTTGAGCATTTACGAAATAATCCCGCCATAATTTAATACTCCCCCCTTTGTATATCCCAACTTCTAGAACATTCTTAGCACTTTCTTTTTGGCTATGTAATAGTTTTTCATACAAATCAATGTAAGAATGAACAGTGTTTTTGTCAGTTCTAGAATTATCAATGAGTTCAATTAAACTCATTCTTATATTATTGTATTTTGAGAATAATTATTGATTTGTTTAAACGCAAGTTGAGAACGACTTCGATATATTACAATTTTTTACAAATGAATCGAATTAATAAAGGATTTTGAGTTTCACGGTTCAAATCTTTTGAGTAGAAATCTTCATCACAATATAAAACATGGCAATTGTTTTTATCTGCCAATGTTTTACACATATCAACAGTATATAACCATCTTTTATGTGTTGTTTCATAAGAATTATCAATTTTGTTATATACACTTCTATCTTTTAATTCTTCATCATTCAATGAACGAACTTCAATACAAATTAAACCATTTTGCTTTAAGTTTTTGACCGCTAAATTAAAAATATTGGCAGATTTTTCATACGGTAATGTATGTAAAAACCATCTCATATACATGATATCCGTTTCTTGAAATTGTAAAGACTGCAAACTCTTTTCTGCATCTTCTTTGATTAGTTGACAATTTTGATCCTTATTGTCGATATCAAGAACACCATTAATGTCAATTGCTTTACATTTATTACCATTTTTCCAGAGATAAATACTGTCTCTACAATTTCCAGCACCCAAATCACAAATGTTTAAAAATATTTGACTTTGATTTAATGTTTTGATGTACTTTTCATATACAAATTGTGCAAAAGAACTGTATATATCATGTATGTGAGTTTGATAATATGTTTCCCAATATATATTATCGAAATTGTTCATTATTGGATAATACAGACAAAGTTTTATATCTCCCTCAGTTTGTTTGACATTTTTTTGTTTTTTTTAATTGTCCAATCATTTCCATACAAATTTCTCAACTTCTCAATATAATTATTGGGTACGTATACGATAAGATCGTTCCATACCTTATATTCAAATGTTTTTTTATCATTATCATCGTAACAATCCTTCACTAGTATTTTTGTCCATTTATCATAAACACTGCAATCTTTATCGGGCCTTGACATATATAAATCAATACTTGCATATTTTACCTTATTGTCTATCATTTTTACTTTTGTTTTCAGAATATTTCTTGAATTATTAATACCATAGCCATAGTTTAGTTCTATATTATTTTTGAGTAACAAGTCTTTGACAATATCATAATGTTCTTCTGAAATAATAATATCTACATCATCATCATTGTCTATACAACCATCTTCCCTAATAATACCTAATAATGTTCCATAGCAAATAAACCAATCCTTTATATTTGCATCATTAAGTAATGTACATATAAATACAAGAGTATCGTTCAAAATTTGCTTGGACATTTTTGTTCCCGCCATCTCTCTTATTTAGTAATATATATTATTATTAGGTTGTTTTCACACTTGAATATAGGTAAAAACTTGCTGAAAAATGATAATGATAAAAAATATATTCTTTAATTATATTAGTAATTAAAATGGAACAATTTAAAGGAAGAAGCAGTGGTAGATCAAGAACTAAAAGCAGGGTTAATAATAATGCAGTGATTTCACCAGGTATAGGTACAGCAATTGGTGTAGGCAGTCTCGCTACAATGTCGAGTTCTGGGAAAAATGAAACTTGCCCGATTAATGATACCTCCTTTTTTTGTAGGTTGAATAGATTTGTCTCCATACTTTCCATGTTAATTTACATTATTGTTATTGTTGCAATGTTTCTATATTTTGCATACATGGTATATCAACTGTTTTTTGCAAAACAATAATTTACAAGGTTTGAGAATATAACATACAAAAATAAAAAACCTTTTTGGTTTTTATTTTTGGTTTTTATTTTTTATTTTTTTTGGGTTTTATATATTCATATTCAGTTTGGAATGGACATTGTCCAATAATCTATAATTTCTTCTTCTGTCATATTGAATCTTTTTGTCATTTTGTTCATAATAACTGTTCCATCTGTTGAATCAACTATCGTATTCACTATCTTTTTTATTGCATTATTCTCCTCTTCAAAATCGAGAGACCTAGCTTCATGAAAGACTTTCATTGCTTTTATGCGAACATTCTCAATATTATGCCAATTATACCTGACATATTCGATAACCATGTCTACTTTATCAGCAGTTATCTGACTATCTTTCACTATCTTGACAAATTTCTCATCTGATATTTTTTTCTTGATTTTACAATCGATAGCTTGTCTTAACAAATTTGTCTTTGTCCTGTAGCGATTAAGCTCTTTGTTCCTACGGAAATCACCACACGCTTCTTGAATTTTGTGGATTTTAATGAACGATTCTCGAATGGATAGAAGATTGTCGTCAATCACAGATTTTACATCGTCTGTGAAATCACAATTTTGTAATTTATTACGATATCTCATTATGGTATTCATAACTGTTTTATACTTGTTGTCCAGATTTTCGTCGTCTTCATAGAAAGATTTGAACTCTTCAATACTGTTGTCGAATATATCAAGATTTTTCGAATTGTTATCGCGACATTCTTTGATCTCTGTTTGCTTTTCCTTGATTTTGATAAGAATTTTGTTGAGTTTTGAATGATTGGCAGCATCAGCAGCATTTTTCGCAAACTTCAACTTAAGATTACGAAATTCTTCATTTGCTGTTTTATATTTTTCATCAGTTTTCATATAATTCTCCAAGATATCGAAAGAATCTTCGAATTTCTTGATTTTCATTTCAACTATCGTATTGATATACGTATTCATGAATGAATCGTTAAATGAATTGTATAGATCATCGACCATGTATTTTTCTCCACATAGGCAATTACGATTTATGAATTTGTTATCAGATGTAAACTGTATGAGACAATCACCACATGCATTTTTCTGACATGACTTGCAGATGATTACGTTTGTATCCTTCGCACATATTGTGCAAACACTCGACATATTAGTTTTTTATTTTTTTAGAAAATGTGAATCATTTTTTTGCATTTGTGGTACAAATATATTGTTCAATTTTGTCATCAAAGTTTGTATAATCCTTTGCAATCCCTTGCAATCCCTCGCACATTTGTGTAAATGACACAATTACACACATCATCCTTCATCTCCAAAAATATGGTATTATTGTGTATTTATTTCTTCGGGAAATGACTTGTGAAGAAAAAATTAAAACTTCTCAAGCATGTCTGTCAAACATGGCGTCAACAATTAAAACTTCTCAAGCATGTCAAACATGGCGTCAATAAACTCGCGCTGATTGAGAGTTGCAAACTCGTTCAGCTTCCTCTTAACAACTGTAAAATCGGTAGAAATGTTATCCAAGTCTACTTTGAATTTTATCTTCTTTGCGAGTTCCTTATCGCTAGCAAAGTGCCGACACATCTTCCCAAAAGCTTCAACGATATCGTCGCGAAACTTGTCTGCACGAGCGTACCTGTCATCTTTGCAATACAGACCGATATACATACAGTTGTACACAGTGAGGCGCTCTCCAGTGGAAATGCGCCTCACAAGGTAACTCACCTTCCCCCTAGGAATTGGAAGAAGTGGACGACGGTAACGAGTATTGGAGTTTCCACCGCCACCACCACCATCACCGCCATCGTCACCACCACCATCGTCGCCATCGTCGTCGCCAAGCAAGGAATTATCAGCCTCGTCGTTCTCATTATTTACCTTGGCCTCCAATTCCGCGATCAGGTCTGACAGCTCTGCGTTTTCTTGCGCAAAAGAGTTTTTATCAGTCGTCAAAACCTCAATCTGTCTCTCGAGCTCTTGAATACGAGAAGCAGCAGCCTTCTGTCTCTCAGCCGCCAGCGTCATGGTCTGGATCGCGACGACAAGATCTTCATCGTTATCCATTTTGTTGTAAAGAGATAAATGTGTAACAGATTTCGTGTCGCACGAGATATCGAATCGTTACACTATGGTGACTGGTTTCTTATGAACTCGAAAGTGTGTTTCGGTTTTCAATGTGAAGTATTTATATCGATATTGTTGCTTGTTGGTCATCAAAATATCACGAAGAAACCAATATAAAAAAAAACTACAAAATGAGATTGGTTTCTTAAACAGTTTGGATTATCACAGTCTTGAAAAGGTCTGATGACCTCAAGTTTGGGATGTTCTTAGATTTCATTCAATATTGCGTTTATTTCAGAATATGTTGATTTGAGAAATGTATTGTAAAAATCTTCTTTGTTTAGATTAAAATATTGTTTTTCATCATTTACTTTTTTTACTGTATATAAGATCAGTTTTTGCAAAACTCTATACACATGTGAACTATGATTAGCATTCATGAAATCAAGTTTCTTTTTAAGAATTTGATTTTCAATATTTTCCCTTGTTTTTTCCTGTTGACTCGAAAAAGATTTCCATGTCATTCCACCAATTATATCAAGTATTGTCCAACAACCTCCTTGAATATCATCCATAAATGTCTTGGGATACTTATTTTCATCAATTTCTTCTTTATGCATCATTATTGATTTGTGCGCAGGTGTTCCTTCGGGAAATTGTACCCTTTTATCCCTTACATTACCATCAGATGAATACAAATGTTTTGATAATCCGAAATCGATGAGTTTTATATCTTTTTGTTTATTATCTGTAAATACAATATTCCCAGGTTTTATATCTCTATGCACTATACCACATTTGTGAATACTTTCTAACAATTGCATTATTTGTATTGAGAGGTTCTTAATTTCTTTATGTTGTGATATTTCTAAATTAAAACCTGTTAAGTCATTGCCATATAATGGAGTTATCAATATATACATATTATCATCCTTATTTCCGTATGAAATTACCTCCTGTGAATATTTATGACATTTTCCAGATTTTAACACAGTCATTGTATGAAATTCGTCTGTAACCTGATATGCAGTACCTTTATGAACAGGTTGTATTTTTATAAAAACTTTTTGATTTGGATTATCAACATTTTCACCATGATATAATAATGCATCACTTGTCATCCCAATATCTTTGACTATTCTCCATTTCTGTCTCTGAAAATCTAAAACATTACCGACTTTCATTTGGAGTTGGAGAGTAGACATCTTTTTTTGAACGGCCGTCATTCTTGTTAAACTTTTTTTCACAGTACCTAATTTCAATTTATTCATGTTTTTCCCAAGAGATTTAACTTCTTTTGACGATTTTGCAGGACTTGGTGAAACTGTTTTTGGAGATTTAACTTCTTTTGACGATTTTGCAGGACTTGGTGAAACTTTTTTTGACGATTTTGCAGGACTTGGTGAAACTGTTTTTGACAATTTTGCAGGACCTAGTAAAACTTCATTTGACGATTTTGCAGGACTTGGTGAAACTTCATTTAACGATTTTGCAGGACTTGGTGAAACTGTTTTTGACAATTTTGCAGGACCTAGTAAAACTTCATTTGACGATTTTGCAGTCTTTTCCCAATCTTCAAACATATATAGAAAAGCAATAAATTTCCTTTTCATTTTTTCATTTTTTAAAATATCTTGTACTCTTTTGATAATATTTTCATCAGAATTTTTTTCCATATCGTAATTGTGCGCCTATATAATTATGATATTTTTTATTGTTATAAAGTAATACATGCTTTCAAAACACTTATTAATCATATTTTTTGTTAATATCATTCTTAATTATATCGTGTTAGCATGGGCTATCATGAAAAATAAAAACAATTGCATATGTCATAATGAAAAAAGATTATATATCCAGTTTTATTCATATTTTATTCTTATGCTTATATTCAAAATGTTCTTATTGAATGTTTTTGATATTATAAAATATAATTCAGTTTTATTTAATATATTTCTTTATTCTTTATTTATTATTCAAATTTTCGTTATTGTGTTTTCTATTATTTGCGTGAAAAATATTATCAAAACAAAAACAGGATGCGATAAAAAGAAATATACATTCAACTATAATGATATATTACTTGGAATATCTTTCATCATTTTGCTAATATTCTATATTATCATCTCTTTTATTTCATAGGAGCCTGTAAAACACCATTATGTTTATAGTCTTTTAGTACGAAATCTTCATAACACAATGATTCTATCCATTTTATTTTTTCATCTATTGAACATTCTACAGATGGACTTGTTTTGGATATTTCTAAAACTGGAGGTTCTTCGATTTGATTTTTAATTTGTTTTTTTACACTTTCTATATGTTCTTCATATATGTGTAAATCTGTCATATTTATACTTATGGCATGAGGTTGGATATGTAATAATTTTGCTATAATATGTACAAGAATCGAAACACTTGCTATATTGAATGGTAGACCAAGAAATAAATCAGTGCTACGCATACTTACAGAACAATGCAATCCGTGTTTATTCTTATAAAAAACATAGAGAATATGACAAGGTGGTAAAGCCATTTCCTTCAACTGTGTAGGATTCCATCCACTTATCACAGCTCTTCTACTATTTTCAGGCTTCATCAATTCTTCAAGAACATAACGAATTTGATCAAATCCTTTTTCATCACTACCATACTTTTTACCAAAAGTTTTCCATTGCCATCCATATATAGGTCCTAATTCCCCTTCTTTATAGTGATTCAAACCAATTGAATCTAAATATTCTCTACTTGAATTACCATTCCATATATTGACATTTTTGTTTTTCAATTCATTAGAATCAATAGAACCTCTTAAAAACCATAAAAGTTCTTCAATTACACCTCTTAAAAATACTCTTTTGCTTGTTAATAGAGGAAATCTATTTTCAATGTTATAAAATGATATTATTTTTCCAAAACTTGAAATTACTTTTCCATTACGAGTTTCTTTTTCATCTCCGTTTTCAAGTACATCTTCCAATAATTTTAAATAACCTGACTCGTCACGGTATGAATCCATAATTATTTAATATCACAAAGTTTTAAATAAATTTTTCTATAAAAATATGTTATCTATCTTATAATATGAAGATCAAGAAAAACAGAAAAAGTATGGTAGAAATAATTTCAATTAAGTTGAAAAGGTCAAGAAAATCAAAAGGTGGAAATGTATCTAATTATGTTAAAACACAGTCTAAAAGACGAAAAATACGTCACGATGGTGATGACGTAAGTGAATTAATAAAAACTATACAATCTATCAAAATTGATTACGATATTGATTCTTTGAATAACTGGATGAATAACCCAGTAAAAGGTGAAGATTATGAATTATGGTATAATGAATCATTCGATTATGTTGTAGGAAAATCGCAGAATGCAAATGATATCATAAATATTGTAAAAAAAAGGTTACCAAAACTACACATAGTTCATTATAAAAATCTTGAATTTGATCATTTACTTTATCTCAATATGAAAAAACTTGGTTTTCAAAATAATTTAGAATTTACTAAAATATATGAACAAATTTCAGATGATGATTTAAACAAATTGAATGAAACAATTCTTAAAGAACGCATAATCCGTTTTTTACAAGATTACATACAAAACATATTTACATTACTGTTTGGTGTTGTAAGAGAAAGAAAACTTATTTCAGAACAAGACCTTTATAACTTAAAAGTATATCATAAAGATATTCTAAAACTTTCTAATCTTGATTATTTTGATGTTGAAATAAAAGAAGGTGTTTATAATTTTCATATGGATCGTATGAAAAGTGAAAACTATTTTGAACTTGAAAATACAATTTTCTTGGAATGGCTCAAAAAAAAAAATATGTTTGAATTTGTGAATAATTGTTTCAAAGATATTGAAGAAATAAGTTTGATTAAACATATTGATAAGAAATCAAATAGAATTCAGAAAATAGTCGATCATCTTTCAAAGGACTTAAATGACGAACCCTTTCCTCCTTATTTGAAACAAAAACCAGAAGATCCTACTAAACCAACTAAAGAATCTATTGAAGCCGAGTTTACAAATGAAACCGGTGATGAAATCGAAAAAATATTTCAAATGAGAATGTTGAAATACAAAAATATAATGAAAGAAATAGAATCATATCCTCAAAGACTAAGAAACTTTAATGAAGCAAATAAGAAATATATGAAAGAAAAAGAAGAATTTGACAAAAAAATACAAAAAATAAAACATTTAAGTATTGACTCAAATCTGACAACAGAAGATGCCATAATCAAAAGAAAAGAAATTTTACAAAATCTTTTAGGTGATCAACAATCAGAAAACAATAAAAGAAAACTCACAGATTCACAAATTTGTCAATTAGGTGAAAATGAAGATCTTATATCACCATTTACTACAAATTTCAGTCCATTAAATGAATATCCATTATATCAATTGGAAACAATTGTAAAAATTCATGGAAGAAATGATGATGGCAATATCATAAGAACAGATTGTGGAAATGCTATAGATTTATATAATTATATAATAGATTTTTTGAATGAAGGTAGAAAACCAAAGCATCCTATTTTGGATCAAGATATATCATACGATGATATAAATGAAATTTTTAGAATGATACCACATATTGTTGAGAATTTTGAAAAGCCTGATATAAATTTATATAAAGTAATTGATCCAGAACTTAACTTACATTTTGAAATGATAGATGGTAATCCCTTTTCATATTATGAAGCTTATTTAACGAAAACATTTGGTGGTGGAGACGGATATAAAACAATTGTACATCACATATGTACATTTCCTATAGTACATTCACAACAACCAGACAGTGTTTCAACAGACAGAACAGGATCAGGGATGGCTGTACTTTTTGATCAATTATTTGACACAAAACGACTTTTACATAATTACAATCCACCATATTGTATAATATCGGAAGATGTTTCTAATACATTTGATACATCATATATTGCAATACCTGCAAAAATAATAAAAATGAAATCACGAGAAGATTGGGAGAATAATAGAACAAAAGATGAAATAATATCATTATTTAATGAAATGTATGACGATTTGACCCGTTTTTAAGTAGCAAATTTCATATTGACTTGGCCTCCAATAATTTCAAATAAATTATAACAATATGCATAAAGACTCATGTTGTAGTTAACAATATTATTGTATTCGACATTTATTTTTTCAAATTTCTTTTTCAGATCATTATCATAATTGGTTGGATCTACCCAAACATGGATATCTGTTTTGAATAAAGCTCCGTTATAATAACCTGTTAATATTTCTTTTTCAGGATATAAACTGAAAGCATATGTATAAATACCATTTTTAGGAACAACGGTATGATTTTCATAAGGTTGTATCATATTAAAATATTGTTCAGGTTTTCTTTCAAGTCTACTATTGTTATAAAAATTGATAGAAGCATCAACCATAATACCTTTTTTACTTTCAGGAATAGTTGGAGAATAATTTGAGAAATCATTGAAATTGTAAATATCGTCTCTTCTAAAAACCCAAACTAATTCTTTGGTTGGTAAATTTGTATTATATTCAACTCTTTCATTTTGTATTATTCCAGTTCGAGTTGTATATCTAACTTGTTCCGCAAGATATGTAATTTTAGGTTTATAACATATTCTTAATCTTTCTTCATTTTCTAAAAATATATATTTTGCATCAATATAAGGATTTAGATCATAATTGTCGTCAAGAAAATTGTTTATAGAAATTGCATTACTTTCTGATAAAGAATTAATTTCATTGTAATATATTGGACTTGTATAGGTAAGTATATCGTGAGAAAAGACTTGATACAATTTTTCAGACTCTTCAAGTTCAATTGTTAATTCTATTTCATATAATTGCATTCTCAATAATGGTAACGCCAATGCTGGTGTTTTAGTAAACCAAAAATTGAGCGGCACAATTATTTCTCTTTTAGGGATAGATGGTTTAGGTTGATCATTTATATCATTTGGTTTATAACTTTCGGGATAATAATAATATATGAATTGATTATTTTTAATTGTTACTCTGTCATTACTGATTTTAGGATTGTTTATTTCAGGAACATTTCCAATAAGAGTGTCGAAATTTTCATGCACAGTTGTTAATTCATTCCATATATTCATCCATTCTCCAGTAAGTTCATCTATTGTTATTGATCCATTTAAAGTTATTGTTGCTTTTTTCATTATAATAGTCCCAATATTTTCAACCCATCTGAATCTATACTGATCACTTGAATAAACATTTGGTAATGTAAAACAGAAATACATTTTACTCAAAAGATCACCATGTCTTCCAATTTTACATTTGATTGTATTTGAAGTTCTATTAAGTTTGTTACTATTAACTGAAATAAAATCAAGTATTCTTGATTCCATTGAGAAATTGGTATGTCTTTTGAAAACATATTCATAAAAGCTTATTTGGGGATTTCCAACCAAATAATTGTCAATTTGACCACTTGATGCTAATTGTAATAAACCACCTCCCATTTATATATAAATGATGGGTAATATCTTATATATATTTAACATTTAAAAAGGCTTTGGCATATTATTATCATCAGTTCTTGAGAAACTTATTTCTTTACCATCTTGATCGTCTGATGTTACTTTTACTGCTGTAACAGGGAATTTTTCATTATAAAGATCTGTAATTTGTTTTGTATCTAACCCATAATTGAAATATGTTAGATTAGCAATTTTGATTTTATTTTCATCTGCAATCTCATTATCTAAATTAACATATAATTTCCCCCGGTTATGTTTCATAGTTGTTGATCCATAAGAACCATTATAAGGAGATTCTACATATCTATCAAGTACAGTGACGCCATTTAAATATATTTTACATGAAGTCTTATTTTTATACAATATATCATTGTTTGGATTAGTTTCTTTGAGAACAATTGTCATCATAAACCATCTTTTATCATACATTGATTTATTTAAATCGTAAACACCCAATAATCCATTATTCTTCTCATACATCTTTCTGCTATTACAATTAACAGAGTTTTTGCCATATTCACGGAAAGAATCAGGACTTGTTAAAGTATTGTATTCAACAAGAAGTGCAGAACCATCTCCTGTTAATCTCAACAAAGGATTTTTGACAAGATAATATTCACCCTTTCTTTTCAAAATACAATTTGAATCATTTGTGTAAGGTACCTTAACTTTGTTTCCTCTGAGAAAAATGGTGTAATCATCAGAAACTGTTGAAAATTTGTCTTGATCTAAATAAAGCCAAAAATTATAACTATATTCCGCACCACCTTCTTGATTCACTGAAGGAGATAAATCTAAGAACGATGAAGCATTTTTATCAAATGTATCTATTTCAACCGATTTGACAGCACCACCGAAATCTAAAATTCCCTCAAATATTTGTTCTTTTCTTCTAACATTGTTTTGACTGAAAGAATTGAGTACTTCTTTATTGTATACTACATAAGCGATGAATGTTAACAGTAAAACAATAAATATTGCAAAAATAATTTCAACAATATTTACAGAATTCATTTAATCTATAATATTGGTATATTTTTATTCCAACTTATATATTGGATATTGTAATCCATAATTTGATAATCCTAATGATGCTAAAAATCCATCAAGAGGTCCTTTGTTATAATCATTGTGGATATCTTTATTATTGAGATCATAATTAAACATTGTAATTTTAGAAATTAAACCTGAAAATCCAGGACCTATTGAAGATTCAAATGATCCTCCTGTATATAAGTCACCCATTTTATCAAGATTTAAATTTGATATTTTGATTTTAGAACCAAAATCATTTGTTTCATCTGTCGAAATAACTTTTGATAAATCACCATCTACATATCCAGTAATAGTTCCATTATTGGAATTCTCATTGACTACGATACCAACATGAACCCATCTTTGTAATGGAATGTATGGAATAACTATTCCTTGTTTCATAAAATCGGATAATTGAGTACTGTTCATATTTTGAATATTGTTTATGTTTGTTGAAGTTTGACTTGGGCTGAAACGGATGTAAAGTTTATTTTCGTGTTTATCCAAAAATACAAATGGACTTGCTGACGAAACATCATTTTCATCTCCTATATGAAAAACATGTCTATATGAACCAGAATATTTATTCAAGTCGTGAATATAAATCCAAAATGTGTAAGTTCTTCTCTTTCCATTACCAGATTTATTGAATTCTTTGATAGGATATTTCCCTTGTTTATTACATATAATAGGTTGTTTTGTTGATTGTATTGTAACACTTGATTGATTGAAAAGTTTATTTGAAATAATATAATGTAATCCATATGCTACCAATATTCCAACAACGAATACGCCAAGAAGACCAATATACATATAGTTGTTCGTAAAATTTTGAAAAACCTCTTCTGATTTTTGTTTGTATTCATTGAATGACATATTTTCTTTCAAAAAATCAAAAGATTTCTCAGGTTTTTCAATTGATATACTTTTATCAAATGAATCAATTGGTAATTTTGGTGTTTCTGGTAATTCAATTTTACTCATAATCCTAACTATCTAATTAAAGGAAATAAAATTTCTGGTATTATTTATGTGATAATTGTTTATTTGATATAATGGAAAACTTTTTGTATAATTTCTTTTAATATTCTTTTTTTGTAAAGATATAAAGCTCAATATTTTAGTAAAATTTGCTATATTACAACGTTTGTCTTTTTTGTTTTCAAGATTTAGAAAATCATATATAATGCTTGTAAAATAATCTACAACTAAATTTGATGAATTTGTCTTATACATCATCATATCATATATTATAAAATTTATCAGAAAATGTTTATACAATATATTACATTTTGATATTGTTATTTTTCGATTCTTCAACTCAATAATGATATTTTCATGAAATCTCAGTGGAATTATCCATGGATCTGTTAAAATAGTCTTGGTTATTCTATTTCTTTGAAAGTCATTTCCATATAGAATATTCACATTTATTAAATCATCCATGTTATCAAAAAAATCTGTTTCACTATATTCTATTTGTTTTATACATTGTGACAAATTTTTGTTGTTTTTGACAATCTTCTTAATGTTTTTGCATTTCGGAAATTTTTGTTTCAAGGTTTTTTGAACATCATCGCTTTCAGGATCAAATAGTTCTATTATTTTACATTTATTTTTGATACTTCCTACTCTTTTTATAACCTCACATGATGATATACAAATAATAGGTATTCGTTTGATTCTCATTGTTGTTAAAAGATTTATTAAAGATGAATTGACAGTTCTATCTATTGTAATTATAGAGTCAAAATCGTCAATAATTATTATTTTCGGATTATGATTATTTGTTAAGGTTTGAAGAAGTGAACTTGAAGATGCTTTGATTATATGATCAATTAATTCATTACTATTATAACAGATATTTGAAGAAATATAAGTTACGAAAAGTGTCAAATCTTGACAAATCTTTTTTATCGAATATGTTTTACCAATACCCGAATTTCCTGTGACAAATAAAACATCATCAAAACATATTTTTGATACATAATCTTGTGTTTTACTTTGAATCCATGACACTATTTCATCATATTTTTGAATATTACCACATAATTCCATTTATATATATAATTAATTTCTTCTTTAATACATCATCATTTGTACAGATATAACAATATAGTAACAAAATACCGCAAGAACACTTAGAATTACCTCTAAATTAATTAATGATGTCGAATGAGAAATATCATCATAATCGAATGTTTTGAGATTGGAGTTTGCATCGAAAATCATAGCAGGTTTCAAAATAATTATTAATGAAACTAAAATAATATATAGTAAAATAGTATATAATATTCTACTTGTCATTTATCTAATAAATAAATATATTAATTTATTAAAGAGATAACGTATGTCATATCAGAATATGTTTATATACATATCAATGTTTTTATTTATTATATTTATCCAAAAAACATTAAATATTGAACATTTTGTTGAATATAGTCCTTTTTATTATCAAAATAAGATAAATTCTCAAAATATTTTTAATAATACGATTCTGCTTACAAATAATGATACTGAAGGAGAACAAATAGAAAAGTTATTAAACACAAACAGTGTAAACAAAGTAATCAAATATATCGACGGTATGAAATGGAAGAAATGGAATAAAAATGTAACTCAAAATGTCAAAAATGCTAACGATACAGCTATGAAAACATTACAAACAAAATTGAAAGGAAAATATAAAATTGAAATCAATAAAATTAATAGATATAGAGAAAATCAACACAGTGATAAAATTGTTATAATTGAAACAGATATATTAGTAGACTTTTTTCATTTTAATGTATTATATTATAGTAATTTTGCAAAAAATGAAATTGTAATAATATTATGTAAATTAATTGGAAGAATTAAAGAAACAGAGTTGTATGAAAATGAGTTAGAGTATTACAATATAAATGATGAAAACAATGATTATGTATTAGTGGAAAATAAGTTAGATAAAAGACAAGAATTTGTAAAAGACGAGGACATTCAAAGTGAGAAACATGAAAATATCAAGGTGATTGATTTAATATATAATAAATTTATGGAGGATATTAATGAAGAGGAAGATGTAATAAAACATATATTTTTCAAAAGAAATCATGATTTCATACAGAAACTATTTTTAAATAATTTAAATAAAAATGATAAGACTTATCATAAATATAAGGAAATACAAATGACCGATGAATATATATATTAGTTGATATAAAGAATTATTATGATAAATCTGTAGAATGATTTTGTTTTATAGCGAGTTTTGTCAACATTGTAAAATTTTATTAGAAACAATTGAAAGACATGATAAAAATAAAATTGTCAAAAAGGTATCAGTAGATGCATTAAGATCATTGAAAAAACCAATTGATCCAAAAATTCATTCAGTACCAGCTCTACTATTGAATAATACAGGAGAATATATTTTTGGCAAGTCTGTTTTTGATTATCTATTATTACCAAATAGAGGTGTTTTATTTGCAAATAATGGATCTGTAGTTAAAAATGAACCGAAAACAGTTTTAACTGAACCATCTGCATTCACATTAGGCACAATATATTCAGAAAACTTTTCATCGCTGGAAAATGAAGAACAATTAGATGATAGAAATTATACATGGGAAAGTATTGGAAATAACTCAGAAAAACCACAAATTGTACAAAATACAGACAACCGTCCAATAGATACTAACAAAGAAGGAACAAAAAAAGATTTACCATCAATAGAGGAATTGATGAAACAAAGATCGAATGATTTTTGATAAAATATATATAAAGAGTTGATATTATATAAAAAATAGTGAAAGATGAGTTCTGTTTTTATTTTTAATCAATATTATATAGATTTATTAAAAAGGATAAAAACTCAATGTAAAGAAAAGAAAGAAAATGAGGAATTTAGTCGAATTTTGAAAGTTATAAAATCAGAATATTCAACACTTGATAAATCTTCATATGAGTATATAGAATTTATAAATAACCAATTTTCTGATGAGAATTGGAATAATTTTGTAGGAAATGAAAACTGGGTCGCTGAAAATGGAGATATTGAATTGTATAAATCCATTACATTAGATCAGGTATCAAAAATATTCAATGATGAGTATTTACATCTTCATTTTCTGAGTGTATTTTTCATATTTAAAACCGAGAGAGATGAACAAGATAATACCAAGATAGTTAATTTATTTCAATCATCCGAAAGTGAAAAAATAGAAGATATAGTTGATGAAAATATCAGAAATATTATTAAAAGATTATTGGATATACGTAATAAGAAAATGAAATCAGATACTGGTTTTGATATGAAATTCATTGAGGATACAACATTAGGAAAACTTGCGAAGGAAATAATTGAAGATGTTGATATTGGAAAAATGCAAAAATCTATAGGTGAAAAAGGAGATGTCTTAAAGGCAATTGGTGATCCTGAAAGTGGTTTTGCTGAAATTATAACAAGTGTAAGTCAAAAAATGGCATCCAAGATTTCAAATGGTGAATTAAAACAAGAGAATATAATCCAAGATGCTATGAAATTAGCATCATCGATGCCAGGAATGATGGGTAATGGTTCTAAAAATACACCTGATATGTCTAACATAATGCAAATGATGTCGACAATGATGGGAAATGGAAATGATATGCAAAATCTCTTTAAACAAATGTCAGGATCTAAGAAAAAAGGTCAACGAAATGTTGTGAATGAAGGTGCATTAAAAAAAATGGCAGCTGCAAAAAAGATGAAAAATAAACTTCATAAGAAACAAAAGGAACAAGTTGATAATCCAGTGTGAAATTAAAAAGTTGAAATACAATAGATAAAGGGTTTATTATGTTTTGGACAGAAGATATATCTGTGTTGTTAATTCCTACATTATTACCGACAGATTACATGTCATTTGACGAAAAAATGAATACATTAACAAGACTTGTAATTTTCATATGCATCATATTATCTTTGATCACACAAGATATCAATATTATTCTATTTATGATGATTATAATGATTTTTATTATAATTATATATAAATATAGTGAAAAATATCGTGATGATATTGCTGAGAAGTTTTTGAATGAAAATGATTTAGAAGTCATTGATAATTTAGTATGTATAAAACCTTCTATAAATAATCCGATGATGAACCCGAATATAACTCATTTAAGAGATTATAGTAAAAATGAAATTTCAGGTGCTTGTCCATCATTCAATGAAAATATAGAAAAACAAATAGAAGAAATTTTCGATAAACAGAACTTTATTAACTCAAATGATTTATATAATCGTTCTTCGTTATTAAAAAGACAATTCTATACAGTACCAGGAGATTCTATTCCGAATGATCAGAATGAGTTTGGAAATTGGTTATATAATAGAGGTCCTTCCTGTAAGGAAGGTAATTCAAATCGTTGTTATACAAATATGTATAGAGATATTAGATTATAAATTATTTTTTTATTTATTTGAATAAGATAGAATAATGACATCTTTATTTAACTCTGAGATAAAGTTGAACTCTGATAAATGTTGGATGAATGCAAAAGATAATAATAATAATAAAATCGAAAAATACTCATTATATTACAATGATTCATATAAAACAGAAACTGAAATCGGTAGTTTTCCACAATTTTCTTATGACCATGTAAATCTAAATGGAAGAACTGGTTATGGTGTAACAGATGATTATTTAATTGATGTTTATTCTTCTTTAAGAAATTCCCAAGAAACTATGACACGTGATAGATGTCCTGTACAACTTTCAACAAGAATATTTGCAGGGGGTCCCAAACTCACTGGAACATGTAGAAACATTAATAAAGAATTGGATTTAATGTGTGGTAATGATACCAAACTTACTCCCAATGATAAAATGGTCGATGAAGTCATTGGATCTTTTGCTACACAAAATGGTATATGTAATAAACATATTATGGAAAAGACAACAAATGTTTTTGCACCTTTATTAGATTGTGTTAAAGAAGTTCAAAATCCGGATCATATTGTTCCTTCGTGGATTAGAGGAGGAGAAGATACAAGATCGTATGTAAATAAACAGAAATATAATAGATGTAACAGAAAATAAAATCTATTTATATTTATTAGATAATGAGTTTTAATAGAGGCAAGTATGACAATTGCTCTTATAAACAAAATTTACAAAATAATGTTAGTACATTGAGTTATGTTCTTTCCCCTATGAATTTTGAAAGAGAGGATAAATGCAGACATCAATTGGGATTTATCGGAGGTACTTCTGTTTCACATATCAAGGGTAATATCATAGATTTAGAAAGTGAATTAAGAGGACAAACGAGATATATTTCAAAATGTCCTGATAATTTATATGTTCCAACCGATGATGGTATTATTAAAAATGATAAAACCGATCCAATTGATACTACCGCATTACATTTACCAGCTTGTCAATCTATAATGTACAGAAGTATTCCAAAACCTCCTCAAATGGAATATAATAAGTGTTAATATAAAAAATATATATCAATAATAGAACATGAATCAACCAAATGATACAAGAATTAATTATGATAGTTGCAGTTACACTGAAAAATTAAAAAGAACAATTGGACCTGGTTTATATTCATTGAACACACCATATAATGATTGTTCCGACTGTGATGGTTTTCCTGATGATCCATCTCTTAGATATCAAAATTATGGTCCTAATACATGTATGATGAAAACTGCTGTCGATGATTCAAGTGAATTACTTGGTATTAATTACAAATTAAGTAAATGTAATGCCGAAGAATACTTTCCTGGCAAATATCAAAAAACAAGTGGATGTACTGTCGATAACTATAAAACAAGAGAATGTTCGGCACCAAGAGAAGATACAAGACTTTCTAATCCGGCTTGTTCTTTAAGAGGTACTGGTATTAATAGATGGGAATGGTTATGTTATGATCCACAATCAAAAGCAATTGAAGATTTTGACAGAGTTCCTGTAAATTACAGAATGGTTGCAAAAGATAACCATGTTCCTTTAATTGAAAAACCAATGGATCAAACCTTATGTTTTCCTCAATATAATGGTAATATTAAAATGGCCGATGAAGCTCTTAAACAATGGCAAAAAGGAAATGCACAAGATATGTTCGCACCTGGAAATCCATTAGGTGCAGTAAATTACGGTAACTTATGTAAATAAGTATAAAGAGTATTGTTTTTATTAAATATATATGAATGTATCGAAAAAACACATATATATTAATGATATTGAAATCCGGGATTTTTTAAATAATCACGATCTTCGTTTCTTCAAACATCAAAAGTATTTATTGAATAAAATGTTGGACATAGATTCTGGATTTTATGTAAAACTATTTTCATGGGATTCCACTATTTTATTGAATTCATATGAAATAACCAATAAAATAAAACATATTAATATAGTTAAACCGTTATGTTATTTTGAATATGAAAGTGATATTATAGATTACTTAAATAATACCAAATTTAATGAATTTGAAGAATCATCTGTTATTATTTCGAAATACTATAGTCCTGTTTTGGAAAAGATATTCGAAAAAGATGTTCTTTTACAAATTATTCTTTTGTTGTATTTTGTATTCTTTAAATATAGTATTGGTTTTCAAGAAATCAATATCGATAATATTTATATTGATATATTAAAAAAAGATAAGACAATTCGATACAATTTTTTAGATAAATGTTTTCAGATTCAAACGTCTAATATTGTTTTATTTGATGACTTTTGTAATTCCTTTAAGACAAATGATATCAAATATTTGATGGGGTGTGTAGAAAACATCATGTGTAATTATAGTACTTTTCGCATTGATAACATTGACATCAATAATCCTGTTAAATTATTAGAAAACATTATTTTATTTTTAAGATAGATATTTTTATGATACTATTTTTTATATATTAATGATAAGAGGGAAAACAATGATGGAATTGGCATCCCAAGACAAACCATCGATGAAAAATATTTATGAATCATCTTTTTTAGAAAGTGTAAAACGTGATCAGATTAAAAGAGGAAACGATCTTTTTAACAAATCTAAAGATACATTAAATTCGGGTGTTTTTCCTTTACATAGTGGATCATCTGCTTTTGCAAATATTAATAACCAAACTAATAATGACATTTCTTTATTAAGTGGTAAAAGATTTGATAAAGGTAGTTTTAAACATAATAATATGCAACCGTTTTTGAAAGGTAATGTTACACAGAATACCGATGTTGAAAGATTTTCTAATAATTTAGATATGAAAACTGGTAACAATATATTTTATCAACAAAAAAAGGAGGTTGAAAATACATTCAAAAACACCAATATTGATAATATAAATGGTTCCAAATCTCAAAGTGATTTCCTCAAAAATCGTATCAGTTCTTCACAAATTATGAATAATGTTTTACCATTTGAACAACAATATATTGGTCCTGGTATCAATAAAGGTTTTACAACTGATGGAAGTGGTGGATTTCAACAAAATGATACTAGAGATTATGTCATACCTAAAACTGTTGATGAATTAAGATATCAGTCTAATCAGAGAAGTTCAGAATTTCAAGTCCCGATCCCTGGTCCTGCTAAAAAAACTGAACAAAGAGCTGTTATTACTCCTTTGAAAAAAAATAAACCCGAAACTACTTATAAACAAGGAATTGCGAATTGGTTTTTCTCGAAAGCAAATATAACCAAAGATACTGCCCGACCTGAAATTGATATTAAAGATACTCATCGACAGACATCACATGTTGAATATAATGGTACTGCTACACTTGTTAATGTTCCAGGAATGTCTACGAAAGATGATTATGGTATGAGTAAAATTATTGTTTATGATAATGAAAGAACTTGTACTGAACAAACCCCTATTACAAATTTATCAACTACTGTAAAAGCAATAGTAAATCCAGTTTTAGATGCAATACGTTTATCTCTTAAAGAGTATTTAATAGAAGCACCAAGAGCAGTTGGAAATACAAGTATTCAAATACCAAATAAGTTAGCTGTACACGACACGAATGATACTATGAAAACAACTGTTAAAGAAACTACAATACATGATAGTGAGAATTTAAATTTAACCGGGCCAGACGAGTCTTATTCTGCTTTACATGATACAGCAAAGACAACAGTTAAAGAGACAATTATTCACGATAGTGATAATTTAAATTTAAGTGGTAATGATAAGAACTATTCTGCATTACAGGATGATTTGAAAAAAACTGTAAGAGAAACTGTTTCACCTTATGATACTGTTAGAAATATTGGAAAAGGACAATATAGAGTATATATGCATAATGCGGAAATTGCTAAGAAAACAATGAAAGAAACTACCATTAAAGGCAAGACTGAATTGGGTTATATTGGAGGTATTATTAATGGTATATTAGGAGGATATGCTACAAAAGAAGTTGATATCAGAAATAGTCATAAACAATTTACAGTAGATAATGAAAATATAGGTATCGCCAAATCTTTGAATGATCATCGTCAAGTTAGTCGTGAAAATGTTGAAAATGCTGAAATAGATGGATCTCGTGAAAGATTATTAATGGATGCAGGCGGAACACCAAATCCTGGAAGAGTTAATGTACCAATTGATAAAAAAGATATAGATATGAAAACAAATCGTTTAGTGACAGATAGTTATGCTCCAAGAGATAGTGGAAATATTGGTAAAATATATCAAACAAGACCTGATATACAAGAATGTAATATAACCAGGGATATAAAAGATATGAATGCATTTGAAAATAGACTGGATGGTTCTATTTTGGAGTCATTAAATAATAATGATTTCAATATAAAAATAAATCCATTGCAAACTATAGATAATCAATGATAACAAATATCATTAAAAATGGAAGTAATTATTTAAAACTATATTTGGAAGAAGACATAATAATAATATCAAATGATCATATATTATATACAAATGGTGATTTAAAAAAAGAACATTTGAAACCGAAATGTTTTACTAAATATCATGGTATTGGTACAATTGTAATAGGACATCATCGTATGTATAATAATATTTTACATTTAAAACTAAAACCTCATTCGAGTTATAATATATTACCTGAAAACTTTATAGCATGTTCTGAACATTTGAAAATTGTTTTTGTTCCTGGTGAAAATAAAATGACTTTACAAAATATTTCAGAAGATATACAATATTTATGGTTATTTGCATTTGGAAATTATGAAAAAATAAGTATGAATGATGATGAAGAAATGCAATTAAAGAAAGGACTCTTATTAATCCATGATTCTGAATTAGTGATTTCAGAAAACACTGAATTCAATATAATAAAAGGTCCTTGTAAATTCTATATTCAAACAATGATAAATGTTCAAAATATTAAACCAGATGAGAATATTATAACAAATTTATTGGAAAAAGTTAAAAATAAAGGTAAAATAAGAAATACCTTGCGTAATATATAAAGTTTTGTTGAAAAATATATATAGAATGCAAAGTTTATCAGATACGCATAAGGAATATATTGAAATGATTCAAGATTTCATTTCAGTACCCTTATCACAAAGAATATATGATATTTATGTTGAAAATAATAAGAAGGGGAAAAATGTTTTACAAGAATTTCAAAAAGAATTAGAAAATATTCCAAATTGGAATAATCATATAATTGAGATTGAAACACATAATATTATTGAAAAATCTGAATGTAATTATCTTTATAAACTCATTAAATTAGCTATAAATTTAAGTATTAAGATAAAATTTAATCAACATGGACATAGTTTGAAAAAACTGAAAATAAAAATGCCTTCTATTGAAGATTTTATTCACAAATGTTTTATTAATTCAGCTTCATTTTGTTGGAAACATGCCTATCTTTTTACGACAAATAAGCTGACCTCTGTACAAATTCAAAATAATATGAATACAATTGAAAACAATATCAGGAAAATGATTTCTAAATCATTGAGACATTGTATCAATGGAAAAGACTTAATAGAAGAGTTGGAGAGTTTATCGGATAAGTCTTATAGAAAGAGAAGTAACATCAAAATGCAAGGAAAAACTAAAGAATATTATGAAGATTATGAAAATTCAAATATTGAAAAAATTTCAGAAGAGATCAAAGATTTAGATGATACAAATCAAGTTTCTAAGGAAGATATAGATTCCGACGATGATATTGAACATGTATCTAAAGACGATGTAGAGTTTGATTATGATGTAGAACAAGTTTCTAAAGAAGATGATATAGATGATAATAGTAAAAATGAAGAATTTGTTGATGATATCAATGAAGAAGATAATGAAGAATTCGTCGATGATAATGATGGAGAAGATGTAAAGGATGATGATAATAGAGAAGATAATAATGAAGAAGATGATAATGGAGATGATGATAATGAAGAAGATGATAATGGAGAAGATGATAATGGAAAAGATGTAAATGATAATGAAGATGTAAATGATGACAAGGATGATAATGAAGAAGATGATAATGGAGAAGATAAAAAAAGAGATACAGAATCCGATGAAGAATCAGATGATATAGCAAATGAATATGAAACAGAGAATACTGATATGTCAAATAGATTTCAATCAGATGACGATATTTCTTCACAAGAAAATGAAGACGTAAAAATTGTTAAAATTGATGATGTAAGTAAAAATCAATATTTCAAAAAAAGGACAAATTTATTCTTCTAAATTATGTTTATCTATAGTAAATAAGTAAATGAAGAAAAAAGTTGAAACTGTAAATACATGGTATATAGTTCTTGCGATTTTGTTATGTATATTAATAATTTTAATAAGCTTCTTATTATATTATGTTATGAAACTACCAAAGGACAAAATACAAACAAAGAAAGAGGTTATATATATCAAAGATAGTATACCAGAACAACAGGAGAATATCAAAATCTACCCTCAAGACCTTCCTAAATATGATAATGAGGAATATCAACAAGTTGGTATATTAACAGCAAATGAAACTGATAAGGAACCTATAGTATTACCATTATTTGCTAAGAAATTGAGAAATAATAGAGATAGATGGCAGTATTACACTGCTACCGATAAAAATAACATGATGAGATTACCTCTACATCATCAGAATATGGATTGTGATGATTCAATAGGATGTAAAGAGATATATGACGGGGATATAATAAATGTTGAAATATATAAGAATAGAGTTTTCACAGCAACTATTTATAAGAATAAAGCTCCTCAATATTTTGCAGATAGATATTAATAACGAGATGATGTTTTTTTAACTTTAATAGTACCTGTATTCTTTTTTTTAGTGAACACACCTGTATCAAATGGTTCGTTATCTTCTTCTTGTTCTACTCCCATTTCTCTTCTTTGATCTTCTAAATTTTGTAATTCCCATAAGTCATTACTACACATTTTAAAATTGGAATCAGATGCTTTATACCAGAAAACCTGGTCTTCTATTTTATTACTTTGTATTTTATTATCAATAACAAGACACTCAAAGTTATCAGTTGTTTGTGTCATAACTTGATCAAATACTTCAAATGTTGGAAACATTCCTGCATAATTTTCATAAATCTTTTGTCGTTCTCTTATTATATTATTTCTAAAAATGAAGACATAATCAACATTGTTTCTTAAAACAGGAGGTAATCCAAGTGAATGTTGCATGGTTATAAGAAAGAATATCTTGTAATGTCTTCCATTCATAAAAATAGATCTGATATTAGTATCATTAATCCATCTTTTATCATATAAACAATCGTCTAAAATCAGAAATGCTCGAGCATCTAATTGTGATTGTCCAGTTTTTTTTAATTCTTTCTTCCTTTCGGTTGAAAGATTTATTTGTCTATCTAAGAATTTTTTAATTACTTGTTCTTCGCATTCATCATATATCAGCATTTTAGGTATAAACTTTTCAAAATATCCATTTGCTCTTTCTGTCGGACTTATCACAATACCAACTGGGATAGATCTATGATAATTTAAAATATCTTTCATACAATATGATTTACCAGTGTTTCGTTTACCTATAAAAACTACAACAGAATCTGAAGTAATACGTGATGGATCAAATTTTTTGAGTTCCAACTTCATATATATACTAGAAAGATATGTGACTATTTTATATCAATTTATTTTTATTATTGATTTAAGACACAGGATTAAATCCTGTATACACATTTTCTTTTATTTGTTTCAACATCATATTATCTATATTTTCTTTAATTTGATTGTTATCAATAACTTCATTATCAAATACATAATAAAATATAATTGTAAGTAATATATATAGAATTAGAAATAATCCTATATTTGATACTGAATATAAATCGTAATCTTTAACGTTTTTATTATATTCATTCATTTGTAATATTGTAAAAAGTATAATTGAACAAACCAGTGACCATATAAAATACATTTCCTAAAAACAAGTATTATTTATTTTGTTAAGATTTATACTCATGTGTCTTTTTGAAAGAAATATCGATTCTAATTAATTCAAAGTATGTATCTGACAACTACATTATTTTACCAAAACCATTTAAAGCCAACTATATTGATAATATATTATGCAGTTGAAACTTGGATCAGAAAAATCTGGTTTTATCTATGGGGGAGAAATAGTGAAAAAACTTTTGAAACATTTGAATCCAAATTTAGAATTGGTCCTTCAACATTGTAATGGTTCGGATATAATCATATCTTCGACAGATCATTCTAACCATTCCTCGGATACAGTCAATTATTCAAAAAAAATTATATTT
>Ga0222718_10000690_pt1 | contig 34636 bp, 54 predicted proteins | sample C33_27DmetaG_FD_165045 | JGI IMG/M metagenome (GOLD analysis project Ga0222718, IMG submission 165045) | Estuarine water microbial communities from San Francisco Bay, California, United States - C33_27D | ecosystem: Environmental > Aquatic > Marine > Unclassified | place: USA: California...
ATTTTGGCCACTGGAACATCCACTGCGGGCATAGCAATTACATTTGTTGACAGCGCGACATCATCGTATTTGCCGACTTTTACCGGCAATGATTATGACGGTTTTCTCCTCTGGGGCTTTCAGCTCGAAACGGGTTCCAGTACATCATCGCTGGTGGACACGGGAACTAGTTCAAGTAGCGCGACACGCGCGGCTGACTCTTGCTCAGTGGCTTTGTCCAATATTGGCATAACCAGCGGACAAGATTTGACTGCGGTTGTCGAGGGAGTTACTGCGGCAAAAGCTGGAGCTGCACTCGTCGGGTTTGATGACGGCACATCCAGCAACTATGCTAGGATTACGCGACATGCCAACAACAACTACACGTTCGACCTACGCACAAACGCAGAGTCACAAGCACTCATAACGCTCGGCAATTCCAGCTCTGATACTAATTTTGCGTTCAGAGTCGAAAATAATAATATCGGTGCGAGTGCTGGCGGAAGTGCCGTCACCACGGACACAAGTGCCACGATTGGTCTGATGACCACAATGCAAATCGGCTATGCTTACTGGGGCACCCAAGCGAACGGAACGATTTCTCGTGTTTCAATTTATTCTGAACCGTTGTCCGATACAAACCTCACGGCACTCTCATCCTAAACCGAAACCAACTGACTACGAAGCAAATGCTTATGTTACCGAAATAGACTTCGGGAACATGAAACCAATCAAACTGACATGACATTTACAGACTACTACCTAAAATTCGCGGACGCAGCTGAAGCTGACAGCGTCCTGTATACCGAGGTGCCAGTAGAGTGGGATCGGACTGATCCAGACAACCCAGTGCCTACGAAGTGGGAACGCGAGCAGAACTTTAGGAACACGGACATACTACCGAAGGTTGTAGAGGTTCCAGCTACCTTCGATGACGAGGGCAACGAGCTAACGCCACCTGTCTACGAGGACGGTTACTTTGTAAACGTGCGCCTAGTTGGCGAGGACGGAGCCACACTAGAACCGTTCAGAGTCGAGCCAGCGCATCCGCAACGAATTTGGGCTTAAGGTAAGAGGTTGAACATGGGCAATTGGGCAGAGCATATTAAGCTGGGTCTGGTGAGTGCTTTGGGGGTAAGTGTGACGCTCACAGAAATTAATGTCTTTATTCAAATTGGAATCGGGTTGGCTTCGCTTGCTTATGCAGTGATCAAGACCCTTCACGCTTACAGAGATTACAATCAAAATGATGAATAAGAAAATAATTGTCATTGGATCATTAACGGGGCTGCTTCTTTTTACAGGATGCGCTCAACTCGAAAGCTTGAGTGATCGGGTTTATACGCCTGAACTATCCTTTGAAACCAACACCGTAAACACTGCGGTTGGACCTGCTCAAGTTATCATCACCAAAACAAATTGGGTTGTAAGCTCAAGAAGTAAAGCAGTTGCTGAATTGCCGAAGCAAATTGGGGTTCCATTTGGATCTCTGATTACCTTCGTCGCAATGAGCATCCTAAGCATTGGGGCAATGGTGCGTGGAAAAAAATATAAGGATGCAACCTTGTCAGCACTGGATGCAGGAAATCAATTTAAGACGGAACTTCGTCGCAACAAAATCGACGTTGATGGGTTGCTCAAAGGGATTCAGAAATCCCAAAAGAAGAACGGAACTTTTTCAATCATCAGAAAACTTTTAGATTTGATTTAATATGGCTTGGGTAACACTCACAACTAATGACATGTATCAAGTCATGGCTGCTTCAGAGGTTGAGTCTGTTGCTCGACTTCAAAAGCAAATCGGATCGATCATTCAAACGGATCAAGCTGAGTTGATAGAAAATGATCAAGGGGTTGGCATCATGACTGAGCCACCTTTTGAAGATTTGATTGCCCCTGCTATTACTCGCACGACTAACATGGTGCGTGGTTACATTGATGCATCAGGTCGATATACATTAGGACCAAGTGGCACTGTCCCTGAGAGCTTGGTCAGCACTACTCTTGATCTTTTAGTTATTGAGGTCTGGAAACGTCTTGGTGGTGACCTCTTGGACATAGGGGAGCAACGTCGAACCAGTTACGATGAAGCAATGCAAAGGCTTCGGGATGTTGCTCAAGGTAACTTCGGTATTGCTGAACCATTGATACCAGACAGTGAATCACGGGCGCATTACGAGTTTGCTGGTGGATCAATTGATCACATAAATTACTGATGAATATCTTTCACCAAATTCAACAATCTGTTTTTGACAGGATCAGCAAGATCCCAATGGTCGCAAATAGCATTGACGAATCTGGTGCAATCCCTATTCAACTTTGGAGGGGATCGAATCTTACCAATGAGCTTGAGGCAGGATTAAAGAAAGTTGGTTTTGGTATTATTATTAAAACTGGATCAGTCATTCAGCTTGATCGGGATACATGGCAAATGGGGATCTTGATCGAGCTACAGTTGAACGATCAATTCAATGCAGGTCCATGGGGAAAAGGTGTTTCAGGATTAGATGTTGCTTGGGAAATTGCAAACGATTTGCACTGTCTAGTAGTGGATGGATCAACTAGTAACTTTTACAACATGGCAATTAATTCTGAAACTTCAGAGCAAAGATTCGTCGAGCGTTTTACGGTCACGGGAAGCATTCAAATCAAAACATCAAAACCATATTAGAAAATGAGTATTTTATACGGAACAAAAGCCAGAGTTTACGGAATATCTGGAAACATAGAGGCAAATGGAGTAAATACAGATTGGCCCACACTTGATGCTGACGCTTTATGTGTTATCACAGGATACACCTTCACCCCTTCCATGGCAGGTTCAGTTGAAGGATTTGATCAGAATGGGGTACTGCAAGCTGAAGCTTATGCATACGCAAATTTCGAGCTACAGATTAACTTTGAATTGTCAGGAACTAATATTGCAGATGCAAAATCAATTGTCATGCCTGCACTGATGGCAAAAATATCATTAGCTTCCATGGATAACGCTGACTTAACTGGTACTTACAATTTTATTTCTGGATCTGTCACAGGCAGTAATCAGGGCTGGAAAACTGGAACAATGACTCTGAGAAGAATATCAACAACAGCATCAACAGGCGCAACAACCATCCTTTCCGCTTTAGCTTAATGTGATCACAGGGAACACAACATATGCCAAGATGATGCTGCCAGCACCCGTGAGGGTCTGGCGGTATCGTTTACAACCCATGACAGTGGGACATTATGCGTTGTTGTGTAGGTTGGGGCATCCTGCTGTTGAATCTGATCAGGTCTTACAGGCAGGGGATTTGGCAACTGCAATTTGGGTTCTAAAAAATGATCACCAAGAATCCTACAAGTTGCTTGGATCATCAGCGCAACAAAAGTTTGTTGTTAAAATTGGAAAACACATTAGCAAAAAAAGTGGATTGCATGTTTCAGTTTTAAATGACTTTTATCGGTATTGGGCATGGCAGTATGTGTCCTATGACATTTGGCAAAAAGAGGATGAAGGATCAGAAAAAGAAAAGTCAATGTCATGGCTGCAGACTATTCGGTGGATGCTCATGTCTGAATGGGGTTACTCAGCAACGGAAGTGATGGACATGCCTTACAAACTTGCGGTCAATGATGCTCTTGGTGCAATGGTTGCCCATGGTAAACTTGAATTTGTTTCTGATAAGCAAGTCGCCAGACGAGAATTTTTAAAATCAAAAATGAAGGAGCAAAATGCCTGAACAACCTGTTGATCTAGTTTTTGGTGGTGATCCTTCTGGGGCAGTTAATGCAGCAAAGAAGGTTCAGGATGAAACCAACAAAATTGGGGATAAAGCAAGAGTTGCCAATGAAAGCTTCTTGCAAATATCTTCTGAGCTGTCGCAGGTTCGTGGCAAAATCGGGAAAATCACCCTTGGGATCACTGGATTTGCTGCTGCTGCTTTTGCTGCAATTAAGCCTTTCAGGGATCATGTATCCGAAGCTGAGAAACTTTCGAGAGCTTTGGAAATTAATTATGAAAAGGCTCAGGAACTTATTATTGCTGAACGTCAATCTGGTTTAGCGATTGGTGCAATAAGATCAGCGATTGAAGGTCTAGCACGAGCACAAGCTCAGGGCATGATTTCAAGGGACATGCAGAATTTAGGGTTTAGCCTGTCAGAAATTGCAAGCCTTAGACCAGATCAGTTGTTTGATGCTTTAAGTAAAAAGCTTAGAGATGGTGGATTACGTGTCAGACAATTACAGGCAGCAGTTAATATATTAGGGTCACAAGGTGCTGATGTGGCTTTAAAATTATCTGCAAACTTTGAACACTTTCGCGATATTGCAAAAGACACAGGTAAAATAATAAGTGAAGAAGCATTTGAGAAATTAATTAAAGAAACAAACACCTTAACAGCGTCATTAGAAGTAATGTCAAGGAAGTTGCTAAGCACAATCACTCCTTGGCAATCATGGTCAGAAGCAGCCACCGCTTCGATAGAAACCGTGAATAAGTCGCTTTCAGAGTTGGGAAGATTTTCAATCATCATGTCATCATTTAGACTAGGTGGAACAGGTATGGGGGTGCAGGAAACAATTGATGCAATGACAGGTGAGCAAGCAAAGCTTCAGCAAGACATAAAAACGCAGGCAGAACAGGAAGAAATTTCAAAAGCATCAACAGCAAATCTGGCAACAGAACGTGGAGAGGGTGCAATGGCCATGCTTGACTATCTAACAGACAGGATGAACACAGGTGGCCAAAACATATCAACATTGCAAAAAGTAGGTCTTGCATCAACAGGGGGTGAATCCGAAGCAATTCGATTACAAAGAAGGCAACTTTCTAAGGCAGACAGCATTGACAAACAATTAGTAAAGCAAACCAATGTATTAACTGACAGATTATAATGCCTTACTATACCGCAGATACAGATTCGGGAGTTTACAAGCCATTTGCAAATGGTGGAACATTATCACTTGTTGACAAGTCCACATTCAAAAGCGGCGATCCAAATAATCCAACTTGGGAAATTACTGATAAATGGATGGGGCATCCTACCGTTGTCAGTAATGCAAAAATAAACCCTGCTCAATATTTCCCTGACGCAAGCTGGATCAAGGAACTTTCGACAAAAGAATCTGGTCTTTATTGGGAGGTGGAGGTCAAGTACGGTAACATTGAATTGCTATCCACATGGACACTTGATTCAAACATGATCGAGCCTCGTATCTCAACACATCCCAATGCAATCCTGTTGGATAAAGCAAGGCCCGGTTGGACTAATATGATTGAGCATTTTGTCGATTTTCATCGTAACAATTTGAATGATCGAGTCTTCAACTTTGATCAGGTCAAAATGATTGAGGCAACGCAGGTGAACAAGACAACTACCCCACCTCAAGTGCAGGGCAGCATGGACGAAATGAATCAAGGAAATGGTGGATTAATTAGGTGGCATTTGCCACTTGAGTCTGGTGCTTGGATTTATCCCACGACTGGTTTGAGTTTATTTGAACTTAATCAGCTTGCTTCAAAATATGCTCAAGCATTTCTTTTAGGACAAGAAGCTTTTCAAGAACCTCAATGGGTAATTCGTAACGAGGTCACTGTCACTGCTGCTTTTAATTTCAGCCTTTGGCCTGCAATGTTTCAGAACGTGAACCGTATGGTAGCACCGTCACAAATGGCGTATGAACCATTGCTTTACAATGAGTCAATTCCAGCAGGGATTGTAGTCTCAGGCGTTCCGTATTGGCACAAGCAGCCAATTCAAAAAACGCAAACAACTTTGAATCAGTTTATTATAAATCGAGAATATTATGGTCGCTACTGGTTCAATGAATTTACATACGACCTTGCAACTTATTAAGGAATAAAATCATGCCAACAACAATAACAGTTAAAGACCCCAAAGCATCAAGCAACGCAGGAATTGATCTGAGTGATAACGCAAATTACACAACAGTGGTTTCTGGAACTGGTGTAGATTTTGCATGGGAAGGGACTGCTTGTGTTTTGCTAAAAAACAGTGAATCAAGTGCCTCAAGAAATTTTACTTTTACAGTTCCAGTGCCAAGCGGATCAGGATTGACTGCAATAGGGTCCACACCTACAAGCAAAGTTTATTCAGTCAGTGCAGGTAAAATTCAATACGTTCAAAATGCAGATGCTTTTCGTGATCCGACAACAGGAAAAGTAACTTTAGATGCTAGTGGTGCAAACTGCTCAGTAATGGCAATCGCTCAATAATATGGCAGCAATAATTCAAAAACCCGAAGGATCTGGAAAGATCAGCAGCAACATCCGAATGCTGATTGAAAGGACTGCCCGTCAAGATCAGATGATCAGTAACGGGGTGATGACTTCCAGAACAACCAGAGGAACCACAAGATCCACTCAGTTACGAAGACCGCAACCGATCAGCAAATCTGCACCAGTTGTGACTGACCTTGTTGCACGTTGGTCCTAATTCTGTTATGACTCTCTGTAATGGCTTTTACATACAAGAGAGTTCCCACGGTCAAAGCAGGTGAACCGATCAGTAGCGCACAATATAATGCGTTGGCTGAAAGTATAAATGATCGCCTGAAGAATGGAGTCGCTGACCCTAGTTGGCGACTTTTTTGGTATGCCGATAGTCTTTTTCAATTCATCCGTTTAGGCAGTGGATTACAGCAGCCAGCAAGGGACGAATGGTGGTCCCACTGGTCCCACATGAACCCTGACAACGCTCAGAATTGGCCTCAAACTGACGTAGGAACCAATGGGGGGATCAATGCTTCAAATCCCATTGCAGCGTTTGTATTCGGCAATGAGGGACTCGATATTTACAACGAGACTGATCGGATGAATTATGATCCGATTGAGCAAACAGGAATTAAGTTACAAGCTAGTGGCGCACCAGTTTCTGATCTGGATCATTGGGAAATTGCCAAAGTTCAAAGGGGAGTTACTCCATCCTCAAGGGATGATTTAACATACGCCAATGCTCTTGCAAGTGCTGATCAGTATTACCGAATAAATTACAGCAAAATGTTTTCGTATCTTAAAGGGTACGGAGGTTTTCAAGCAGGTCCAGATGTTGTGGGTTTATGCAATGATCCAGCCAATGCTGAGTATCTGGTTAAGTTCAGAAACATAAGCTCAGGGGATGATTGCGTTTACAATACTTGCCAAGATAAGAGCGGATCAGGAACTTCAAATTGCCCAAACTACAGCAAGCCTATTGAGGGTTGGTTTGCAGGGGTTTATGGATATGTGCTTTATCACCATGACGATACAACAACCGTCTTACCTTACAACGATTACGTTGAGGGACCATACACCACCAACGCATTTTTAAATCATGAGCGTGGTGGGCAACTTGATTTTGCAGTGGATGCTTATGCTTCAGAATTCAGAGGTGCTGATAATGGAAGTGTAAGTCAACGAAAGGAACCTTCGTGGAATCCTCAAACAGACGCTTTTCGTTTTGAAAACTTTTTCACACAGCAATACTATCTTGCTCCTGCATACGGATCAGGCCCATACGGGTTAACCTCAGAATACCCGCAATTCGATTTTCCATCAGGAACGGGAAGTGGCGTCAATGGAGTTGTAAATGGTGGAACCAGTCACACGATCCGCACGGGGTTTTGTTTTGCTGGAATGATTGCAACCACAAACGTGGGAACAGTCATCACAAGCCCAAAAACATTCGGGGTCTATGTTAATGGCAACCTTGTTTACACGTTAAAAATGGACGCTGGAACCGAACCCAGCAAAAGTTATTATTTCCCTGCTGTATTCCCTGAAGGATCAGTCATTCAAATAAAGTGCAATGAATCATATGGTGCTTCGGAAGATGCCTATGTTGAAATTGCTGAGATCATGGCAATGACTCCACGCATTCAGGACGCTTACACGGTTCTAAGAATGGCATCCAGTCGCAATCAAACCATGGATGGATGGGGTCATGAGGAAGCTGATGCCAAGGGTCTTTGGGACGATTACCAGCGTCATGGCATGGCAGTTAATTATTTAAGAACTGGAATCAAGGATCAAGATCAGCAGGGCATCTGGAAGAATCCAGTTTACGAAGAGGTGCGGAGGATCGTGCATGATCGCCTTAGACTTGCAAAAAGGGATTTACTGCAAGGATATGAAGTTAATTCGGAAGGTAATTCAGTTTTCTATTTTAAAAGGTTTCAAACTTTTCTTGGTGGATCTGCTGATACTGACATCGATGTTTTTGAGGGCATCGCCCCAAGCCCGACAGCAATCACAAGTGGTTTTGTAAAGGCTGGAGTAAAATACAAAGTTACAGGTTCAGGTGCGTCTATTGATTATAACGGAATACCTTTTTCAGAGGATGATATTTTCACAGGAGTATATCCGCATAATAATTGGACAGTGCTTACTGGCACCCCTGCTGTTTTTGAGCATGAAATCATAATTGAGGAAGCACCGAAGCAAGGTGAAACAAATCAATGGCAAGTATTCCTTCAGACGCTGCCATACAAGGATAGTGATTCCAGCATTTACAAGCCGAGTGTCTTTGCAGATCGTGATGGGATGTTTGTGGATCGATGCACTTTACTTAGTGACAGTTGGGGTCAATTAAGCGATCAAGGACAAGAGATCCGCAACCACGTTTATGCAAGGCAAACTAAACCAATTAATCGACAAGAAAACCCAAGTGGATACCGTTACGTATTAGGGACAAACCAACCACCATACACTTCAGGAACAGGAATGGGGGTTCCTTTGCCAGCAAGTGAAAACACTGGGGATTGTTTGGGTTACCCAGATCCGACTGAATGTGCTGGGACGGTCAGTCATTATAAATCTTGCCAGATTTACGTTCCTGATTATGAGCTGAAGAGCGTCACATATGATCCTGCAACAAGCTTGGTTGCTGTTGAACTCAATGGGAGATTACGAAGGAATGACAATGTAACATCTCAAGCTGTGCAGAATAATGTGGCAAGCTGGAATTCTTACATGCTTGTGGATGATAATGATGCTGGAACTCCATCAGGACCAGCAGCAGCCAGATCGGATGAAAACGCAATTGTTGAGTATCTTTGCTATAAGAATAGTGCAGCAAATTATCCTCAATGTGTAATCCGAATTGGTGATCAGTCAGGTGATGCCAGCACAACGAGCGATTGGCAATCCAACATTTATAACGGGGCATGTTTCCCTCGTTTTCATTTTACAAAGCAGATGCCCAAAGTTTATGCGGATGGAAATGTAAATTTGGATCAGCATGACACGAGGATGACCATCGACAATATGCTTTGGTCAGGCTTTATTGTTCGGGCGATTTGTGAAGGATACGTTGATCAGAATAGTGATGCAGACTTGACTCAATACACTGATCCCCTTTGTTCAAGTCTTCCTTATTGTGGACAGGAAAGGATGTATGATTACAAGTATTCCACCTTAATGCTTCAAGCCATGGACAACCGTTGGTTTACCATGCATCCAGAAGTTGCTGACGGTTACAACTGGGAAGGGTTTGGGCCATTTGCACAAATGGAATGTTATGCAGACCATTTCAATCAAGTTGCAAAGTCGCTTAATCTTTTGACAAGAGCAAGAGTTGATTTGCCGATCTTAGGGATCAAGCATCGTAACAAATCGTATTCAGCTTTTTATTCAAACAGTGAAATACAATCATCATCATGTGATTACCTGTTTTCAGCAACTTTGCCTGATAACCTCAATTGGACTCTTACAAATACGACTGCTTGGAATTATGATGTGCCTTCTGGAACATGCAGTTTTGCGGTAATTCTTGAGAGCAATAAAACTTCATCATTGGACACAGTTGGTGGTGTATGTGGATTAAGTGTAGTGCGAACCGACGTTGAATATGAGATTGCGTTTGGTGAAACAACAGTTGAAAACATGGCAAAGTTTTCATTGCCAGATGATCTGCAAGACATGGTAACATTAGCAAATGGAAATTATGGCTACATGGGAGCAGTTGATGTCGAATTTCAAACTGGTGTAGCAACTCAAGTGGCAAGTGAACAACCATGTTCAACGCAAGTGAGCGGACAGTGGTATGAGTTTCAGCAATTTCAAGATATAACCGTGAATTGTGAAACTGTTTTAGGGGGAACACTTGAAGCCCCAAAACCCAAAACTAGCGCATACACAAACAATCTAGGGTTCAGTGCCTGCTCAGTAAATTCTTCAGCGCAAAGGAGGATTGTTTTTGATACAATGAGAGCAGTAATCAACGTGCCTTTAGTATGAGCCTTGGATCACCAAATTACATTAACTTCACGCAATCAGGTCCATCACTGACTTTAGTTTGGGGTGCAGTGACAGGAGCAACTTTTTATCAGATCACCAGATACGAGGACCATGCAACTTCTGCGGATCGCATTGAAGTGGGCAGAAGCACAACCACAACTTTTACGGATGAAACCGTTCCTGTCGTTGTTTACGATTCAGGTCCACCTCCTGCATACATCGCAGCAGGATGGCGTTATACTGTCAGTGCAGGGGATTCAGGGGGCATTTATTCTGGCACGACTCGCAGACAGTTAATGGTCCAACCTACTGTTGCTAACGTTCAAAGTTTTTCAATTACAAAGCCAGTTTTGGCAGATGGAACAACTTATGCATATGATCAGATTGCATATGGATCAACAGATTCAAATTCTCAGGAAGTGAGAGACTCAGTTTGGATCGCTTACTTAAGGACAATACAAACATGATCCGAAGAACAAAAGTCCTCACATTTGGGCCTGCTGAGAAAAAAATGCCAAGCGTTCAAGCCATGGCAAAAAATGTGATTAAGGATGGAAGTTCAATTTTGAAAAGCGGATTTAAATTGGTTGATTCAAAAACTTTTGAACAGCGAATTAAAACTTGCACGGATTGCGAGCATGTCAGGGTCAGGGGGGAGGAAATACGTTGCAGCATTTGCGGTTGCTACATGAGACGCAAGGCAAGATTTGAAGTTGCAAAATGTCCTCGGCAATTATGGGGTAATTAAAGCAAACTGTTTCTTTTCATTGCTCTCAAAATCTTCTTTGCAGAAGACTCCCAAGTCATGTGCTTAACCGATTCGTAAGCAGTCTTGCCGATCTTTCTACATTGGTTCCTGTTTTTATAAGCCCATCGCATTGCTTCAATTGCATCACTTCGGTCAGGCATTGACCAATGCCCTAACCCTTTATACTGATCAGAAGACTGAACCAACCTGTAACCGATTGGAATGTGATTACCGAATTTTAAATAATCATTTCGTGCAGAATAATTAGTGCAGATGACAGCATTGCCTGTTGCCATAGCGTTGTGCGTCCACATGCCCCAACCTTCAGAAGTGCTTCCATCCACGTAGCAATGTAATGATCTCAACCAGTCACGACATGCAGTTTCAGAAATGTCTTTTTCAATGACTTCAATTCTCTTGTCATTGGCAGCAAGATCATTTTCATCCCATGCGTTAATTTTAATTTTTAACCGCACATCTTTGCTTTTTGGGAATGCGGATTGAAACCAGTCAATGATTCGCTCGATTCCTTTTCTTGCTCGACCATGCCCAACGTGACCAGCAGCACCAAATACAAATGGACCTGATGATTTTGCTTGGTGGAAAGTAAAAACATTTTGGTCATATCCCATTAAGGTATGAGCGACAGGGATCGAAAGCTGATCTGAAAAATGGGCTTTGTTATAAGTCGATGGAGTCAGGCACAAGTCAAAAGAATTAATTCTTTGAATCCACTCAGGTCGAAGCTTTGAGCTTTCAAACATCGTAAAGATCGCATTCTTCTGACCGATTGGAGGACGCATCAATGAAAAGGTTGGCTGAATCGAAAGGGATGAAATGATTGTGGGCTTACCTTGAATGATCTGCTTGCCGTAACCAAGCTCGTCAAGGTATCCATGATAATGCAAGGGGGAGTGAATCTTGATCGGGATCAATTCGTTCAGGACTCTTGTAAAGTTTCGAGACAGATCACCATACCCGTTGCACTGGTTATAATCTGAATCGATCACAAACTCATTCACCAACCCTTTTGATTTATCCTTAAACATTCCCCTCACCAAAGTATGGTAACAGGTCAGTCAATCACATGTTAAAATGTATTTAAAAAAAGATTAAAAAAAGTATTTACAAACATGGTTAAGTAATTTAAATTGATTTCAAGTAAGAGGGAACAACGAAAACAAAAACAGAAAGAAAAATAAAATTATGACTAAAGCAGAAAGAATAAAAAGTATCATACTTAAGAATGAAGAGATGATACAGCTAGGGGAAAAAATCGGGTCAATTATGGAAATCCTCGAAAGAGGGCTGACAGAAAAGACTCTCCGCTATTGGGATGCGGGATTGCCATTAGACGGGCTAGTTGACCTAGCAGTGGAAGAGGCTGGAGAACCTGAACAATGCCTAGAGGATAAAGTGCAGGCATGTGCAGAATCACAGTTGAACATATTGTGTGCGGAAAAGGTCGAGAAGCAGTGCAAGGAGCATCAAGAAGCAGAAAGACGCTGGATGGAGAATACAACATTGGAAGAGCGAAGGGCTTACTTCCTTGCTCAATAATTGAACCACAATCTGGGGCTTCGGCCCCCACTTAAAACAAAAACAAAAACAGAAAAATAAACACTATGCATAAAATAGAAAACACAGACAAACAACAGGGAAGTGCCATGGCATGGCACGGACTCACCGAAGTCAAAGAGAACTTGGGATTTGATGACAACTTCCTGAGAGAATGGGAAATTACAGAGCGTCCATTGTATGACGAGAGCAGCAATGCAGTCGGATATTCAATTCTTGGATGCACTGACGATTCACAAATTAGGATCGGCAAGCCATACAATCCTGAGACTTATAAGCCGATCACCAATGAACAATTTCTTGATCTAGTTTATGACTGCATCAGTGGAACAGATCACCAGATTGAAAGCATTGGATCAGTTAGAGGCAGAGGCAGGGTCTTTTGCTCAGTTAAGCTTAATGGGCTTGATGACTACAATGCAGGGGGCAGAGAGTTTAAACCTTTTCTAAACTTTGGGAATGGTCATGACAAATCAAGTGTTCTTTGGGTGAACACATCGAACGTATGCACCGTGTGTGACAATACATTTAAATTTAATCTGCACCAGAAATCAAAGGATGGTTACAAGCTCAGGCACACCAAAAATGCGATTCACAAGTTCCCCGAAATCGCAAGACTGATTGATCAAGCGATTGGAGTGCAAGCTGAATTCCAAGTTGCTTTTAACAAGTTAGCCATGATCGATGTGAAACCCGAAACTGCAAAGAAATGGATCACAGGATTTGAAGCTGAAACAGTCACAGAAATTTCAAGCCAGAAGAAAAATCGAATTGATCGCATTGATGATCTTTTTGTAAATGGCAAAGGAAATAACGGAATGGATCGGTCTGACCTACTCAGTGCAGTGACGGATTATTACACTCACGAATTTGTCAAAGGCAGAGGGATTGGCAATCGTATCTATCAGAGTGAAATGGGAAGGGGAGCAGATCGAAAGTCAGATGCATTAACTAACTTGCTGGATCAAGGCAAATTTGAAGAGACAGTTGCATTTGGGAAAATGGTGATGAACTAAGCCGAAACGGGGGAAACCCCGTCTGCTGGAAATGACCACCCAGCACTGATGAGGCAGGTAAGTTAAAAGAGGGTATTTAAAAAAAGATTAAAAAAGGTATTTACATTGTCTGTGGATATGGTAGATTGTTCTCAGGTAAGAGGGAAACAGAAACAAATAAACAAAACAGAAAATTATGAAAAACAAAAATTACATTGTAACTAATCCACAAAAAACAAACTGGATCAAAGGTGCTAAGGTTCGAAGATTATCACCATGGCAAAAAGATGGCGCACTTTTTACAAACGCTGAAGGTGCTGGCCCAGCAATATGGGCTTCACAAGAAGAAGTGACAGAGGGTTAATCAATCGGGGGCTTCGGCCCCCACTTTAAAACAAATAACAGAAAGAAAACAAAATGAATTACTACGCAAAAGAATGGCACATGGGATTTTCCTTCACCGAGAAAAGAATTAACTACGGTGATTACACCAAAACAATGTTACGCCCAATCGTAAAACTTCACAGGTTTGCCACACGTAAAGAACGGGCTGACTTTGTAGCAGAGTATCAGCCAAGTGATTATAGCCCTTCAGCATATGTTGAAGCAGTCAAAGCATCTGATTCAGAAGTTAGAAGAGAACTTGAATCCGATTGCCCTTACTTCACAAACGAAAACGAATAAGTAGAAAGGAATATTATGGGATATTTTAGTTGGAAAGCAAGTGACACAAAAATTTCTATCGGAAATCGTGACAGCATGAGCGGAGCAAGTCCTTGTTATTTGCTCACTCCAAGCGGTGAAAAACACTTTGAAGATGATTATGAAGGGTACGGAGTATTCGGGGGGGTTGATGCTTATGCATTGGTGGCAAAAATGAATGTGCCTGAAGAGTGCAATGGGGACGTTGATCATGACAGACAGATCGGAATCAATCTTGCCTTTGGGGATAAAAAATTATTATTTCCAATCAAAATTGTTGAAGATCCCAAGCACACTTATTCAACAGTTGGTGCCTCAGAAATTTGCCCCGACCAAGGTTTTTTTTACGACGAGGATGACGATGAATGGTGAACTTACAATATCAGAAATTGTCACGATTCAGCAGTTTCTTCAGGATTACAGTGTTAAGCTGAAGCACGACAAAGAAATGATCTCAGGAGATCAATGGAAAAAGTATTGCACAAACAGAATTGAACAGGTTGAGAAATTAATAAAAAAATTGGAACTATGATATATCAAATAAAACATAAAAATGGGAATTCAGAACTTTACAGCCGAAGTTATGAAGGCGTGAAGTTTCTTCAAAAATGGTCTTGGTGGGAACTTGAAAAAACTGAAGGTGGATTCGTTGGGATTCTTTCCAAAAGGCCAAAAGGTGTAATTGCACATCGTGATGTGCTTACAGATTGGCATGGCAGAGTTTCTGAAATTGATGAAGGAACTGATGAGCATTCTAATCTATGGGATCGGATATGTGGAAATATTTAATATTGATCCTATCAATCACTCAGCTTCAAGCAGGGGTGGTCGCTTTGACCATCCTTGCGGAAGCAAGGGGTGAAGGTAAAGACGGGATGGCAGCAGTCGCTTGTGTCATTAATCAAAGGGCAATCAATAGGGGTTTAACTCCTGAACAGGTTTGCCTTCAGCGGAAACAATTTAGTTGTTGGAACGGTAAATCAGAATATTTAAAATCACTTTACAAATCACCCATGGCACAATGGGCTTTGTATCTGGAAGCAAATATCCAGAACATGAACAGGGAAAAAGTGGGATATGCGGACCACTATTATTCAACAATAATCAGCCCACCGTATTGGGCTAAAAACAAGAAACCAGTTGCACATATTGGACAGCACAAATTCTACAAACTAAAATGAAACGGGAAAATATAATGATCAAAGTTGAAGCCTTAGACAAGGCACGTTGGAAAAAAGCAGCAGCAAAACACGGTCAAACTCTTTCGGGAGCGATCAGGGAAGCAATGCAGGATTATGAACTTGCAGGACCAAGACCAAAGAAAACAGTATTGAAATAAGTATTGAACAAGATTGATTGATGTGATAAAAAAACGGTGGCCCAATTAAGGACCACCGAAAACAGATAACAAATAACCTATGAATAAACAAAATAGCAACGAATTGCTAAACATGAACGTATCAAATTCCGCAACGGGGTCAACCCCTAATGCGATGATAAGCACTGAGCAGTCACGAAAAGCAGCAGAGGTTCAAGCAGCCATGGCAGTAGCCAAGAGGTTTCCAAGGGACCAGAACATTGCATTCAGGAATATCATGGAATCCTGTAAGCGCAAAACGCTGGCTGAAAAAGCTACGTATGCATATCCAAGAGGTGGGGGAATGGTGATCGGACCTTCAATCCGGCTTGCAGAGGTTCTGGCACAGAACTGGGGCAACATGGATTTTGGATTGCTTGAGCTTGATCGATCAGGAGGCGAATCTTCAGTCATGGCGTATTGCTGGGATATGGAAACCAATGTAAAACGCACAACGGTTTTCCAAGTGCGACACATACGGGATACCAAGCAAGGACCGAAGAAGTTGACTGATGAAAGGGACATTTACGAGTTGGTTGCAAACATGGGAGCAAGACGAATGAGAGCTTGTATCCTCAATGTGATCCCTGCTGACATAGTTGAGGAAGCTTTGCGTCAATGCACGCTGACACTGAGCAAGGGACTTGAGCCAATAGCAGATCGATGCCGTAAGATGGTCAACGCATTTACAAGTATCAGCGTTTCGATTCAGATGCTCGAAGAATATCTTGGCTACAAATTGGATGCGATTGATGAAGATGGATTGAATCAGTTGAGATCCATTTTTACTTCTATTAAGGATGGTGAAAGCAATCGGGAAACATACTTTACAATCCGATCCCTTCCTGAAAAAAAACGTGACGAAGATGATGACAATGTTGTCTTCGACGATGAGAAAACAAAAACAAAAACCAGAAAGGCAAAATCATGAATTACAACGTATTTGATATTGAGACAGGTCCATTGCCAATTGAGCATCTTGAAGATATGATGCCTATATTTTCAGCCCCATCAAATTGGAAGGATGAAGCAAAGATCGAGGCAAAGATCCAAGAGCAGCAAACAAAGTGGTTTGAAAAAGCAGCACTTGATGCCAGAACAGGACAGGTTCTTGCAATAGGAATCAAAAATGAAGACGGGTTGACGGTCATTCAGGATCAGCACAATCTTTCAGAAAAAGAATTGCTTCAATGGTTCTGGGATCAATCAACCAATGATCATACACGCAAATGGGTTGGATTTAATTCACATGGTTTTGATCTTCCGTTCTTATTTCGAAGGTCACTTGTGCATGGTGTAACCATTGGAACTCCAATGCGTGAAAATCGTTATTGGCCCAATAAGTTTACGGATCTGATGGAAGTATGGTGCTGCGGAAACAGAGAGCAACGAATCAGCTTGGATAAGCTTTGCACCATGCTTGGTATTGGTGGTAAATCAGGATCAGGAGCGCATTTTGCCAATTTGTTTATTAGTAACCCTAAAGCAGCAATTGATTATTTAAAACACGATCTGGATCTCACCGATGCAGTCTTGCAGAAAATGTTGCCATGGATTGCAGGGGGTCACGATGAATGATATTTGTCAGGCTAAACATGGAGGCAATCAGCAATCAATCGAAGCATATGAATCAGCACTCCCAAGAATGGCAGAAACACGAAAACAGGTTCTTGAGGCAGTCAGGCAAGCGATGGATGCAGGAATCACGGCAAAGGAATATGCTGAGAGAAGTGGACGGCAGCTCAATACAGTGTCAGGCAGATTTTCGGAACTCTCAAGAGAAGGATGGATTGAAAGAACCAATCGAACCAGAAACAGATCAGCAGTCTGGAGGGCAACCCAATGAAATTGTTTTTGCTTGATTGGGGTAAGAAATGTAATGGATCACGTTATGCCATTATCTCAGCTCGTAACAAACGAGATTTATGGTTTCATGTTGATGAAGTTGGAGATGTGTGTGATGTGCTTGCACAAGAAATAAATAACGACAAAGACAGTCCTGACAGTTTTTATCTTGAGCTTCCTACAATGCAAGAAAGTGGCGAGATACAAGGTGGCTATTGTCAATCACTGAACATTTTAAAAGATAGTTGGCAAAAGGTTGCGGTAAATCTTTAGGCAGAAAAATGATGGATAAAGAAAATGCATATGTTGTAATTGGCAATCTTCACGTATCAATCGATGATGTTGAAGTTTTAAATATCAGCGAAGGTTTATTTGGTGAGGATGTAGTGACCTTTATTTATGACGGTCAGAAACGTGAATCAAGCATTTACAAACGACCATGAGACGAGCAGCCAGAGTGGACGCGAACCACAAGCAAATCGTGCAGGGGTTGCGTTCCTCTGGTTGCACCGTTCAAGACCTTTCAGCGGTCGGCAAAGGTTGTCCTGATATTCTGGTTGGTCGAAATGGATTAAACATTTTGATCGAAATTAAAACCGAAAAAGGGAAATTAACAAAGAGACAGATTCAATGGCATCAGGAGTGGAGAGGCAATGCTATTATAGCAACGACAACCCAAGAAGCAATTGAAGCAATTAATGAACTTTTAAAAACAAAAGAAATGCCCCCGATGCAATAGCAAACATCAGGGGCAAGGTGACTTTGATTGTAGCAACTAACCTATGGGGGTCAGAGTCTTCACGGTAGCATTTGACTAACTCAGGTCAAGGGAACTTTTATACCCAAAATTAAAATTCCATGGTAAATGGATTAAATGATTTACTAATGTAAACTTAACAGTAAAATGATAAACTATGAGCGGATTTACTAAACTATGGTCAGACATTACGGATTCCAGCATCTGGAATGAGGATGACAAAACAAGAATTGTATGGATAACAATGCTCGCCAGAATGGGTCCAGATTACGTTGTCAGAGCGTCTGTGGGAGGGCTTGCACACTTGGCAAGGGTAACAAGAGAGGATTGCGTTAAGTCTCTTCACATCTTATCTGAGCCAGATCCAGACAGTCGCACAAGTGACTTCGAGGGACGAAGGATTGAAAAGATTGAAGGAGGATTTTTTATCATCAATGGCAAAAAATGGAGGGAACAGCAAACTGCTGAAAGCCGAAGGGCATACATGCGTGATTATATGAAGAAGTATCGCGCAAAGGACAAAGGTGTAAACACTGTAAAGATTGTAAAGAATGAGTTAACAGAGTTAAGACAAGAAGAAGCAGAAGCAGAAGAAGAAGAAGCTATCTCTAAAGAGAGAGAGAATCGCTCTGCTGAAATACCAACATGGAATGAAGTCTGGGATCTTGCCCAAATGAGGGGGATACTTAGAGAAACGGCAGAGTCCTTTTACAACTGGCACAACGATAATAATTATTGGCTGAACAAATACGGAGCACTGATTAATTGGAAATCAAAACTTCAAAACTGGAAAACAAGATCGCAGAATATTCAAACCAAAGGCAATGCTCCAAAAAGGAAACGAGCATCAGCCGATGAATTACTAAGGAGACTGAACAATGATTGATGACAATTTATGGGGAATTAAAAACTTCACTTCTAGGGCAAAAAAGAAAGTTGATTCGAGGGATTGGCCCAAAGAAGTGCGCTCATGCCGAATATGTGGTCGCATGGCTGAAGCAGTGATACATCCAGACGCATATGATGAGTGGCAGACTCACAGGGACGAAGATGATGCTGACAAATATTTGGGCGTAAAGGTCGTAAAAATGGCCCTTAAAGGTCTTTGCTGCGATAATTGTGGAACTACAAGGGATCTTTATTTGAACAGCAAGGAGGGCATGCAAGCGATCGCTGTCGAGCTTATGAGGGTAACCGAAGATGGTGTTTCAAACCTGACTGAAAAACAAGAGGTTGGATTGATGGCAAATCTTAGAAAACATATGAAAAATTATTGTGATGCGCTTCGAAGAATGAATGGATCTGCCAGCATCATTTTTGATGAAATGTTTGTCAGCATGGTATGGGAAAGACCACATGGATGCTGGAGAACTTTAAGAGCAATGCAACTTTTCTTGTATCAAAACAAACCAGTCAGGGATCAATACGCTGATATGACCAATTGGCTCAAGAGGATGGGAAGTGCTTTATGAGGCCAATATACGAAAACAGATCTACAATGCAGCATGAGCAAGATTTTGCCAGATCCCTTGAAAAACTTTTGTTGTGTAATCTTGTCAAATGCCCCAGAAACTTCCACATCGATTTTGCAGCAGTAAGAAATGCAAAAGTTGTTTCGTTCATTGAGTTTCGGAAAAGAAGCAATGCAATGGATTATTATCCAACATTCATGACTGCTGCGAACAAGAAAATATGCGCTCAAGCAATTAATCGATCAAGCAGTCTGCCTGTTTATATGTTCGTTCAGTGGACTGATCACCTAGGATATGTTGATCTTGTTAACTGCAAAGCCGATTGGAGTGTGGGAGGCAGAAAGGACAGAAATGATCCTGCTGACTTTGAACCTGTAATACAAATACCACTGTCCGAATTTAAAAGATTATGACAAACAGAAAACCAGAGCAAACAGAAATAGATAAGGCAGCCGCAAGCATTGTGCAGCATGTAGAAGACCTCACAAACTTTGTTGAAAATTACCCAGATTATCATCTTTATCACATGACTTTTGCATTTGCAGAGGTTGGGGAACTTTTAGCAAACTGCCACACTATGAACGGTGAAAATGGAAGGGAAGAAATAGACAAAGCCATTCGGATCGTGCGTGAAGGATTGGATGAAAAAAGGGGAGTCAATTAAAAATACTATGATCATCGTCGAGCCTATCATTAACGCAACTGCTGATGCCTATCAAATCAGTGCGACTGAAATAATCGGACGGAGCCGAATCCATCCAATTTCTGAAGCAAGACAGGTTGCCATGTATTTAGTTTTAAAGCATACACACACTGGAATGCATTACACTGCTGCACGCTTTGGCAAGACCAGTGGATCTGCTTATTATGCAGACAAGACAATCAGAAAACTTTTAACCATCGACAAAAAACTAAAAGAGAGAGTCAAAAAAATTGAGACAGTAGCAATCGCAAAATTTAAAAACGAATTATGAGTAACTTTGAACATTCAACGCTGGTAAGTGATCTTAAAAAAACATCGAAAGAAATTATCAACGAATTAAAACCTGAACAAGCTGATGCTCTACACATGGCGATAGGAATTGCAGGTGAATCAGGAGAGTTGCTTGACGCAATCAAGAAATGGGCAATTTACCAAAAGCCTCTTGACCTTGAGAACGTGATCGAAGAACTTGGTGATCTGGAATTTTACATGGAAGGATTGAGGCAATCTTTAAATCTAACCAGAATTGAAACCTTGATGGAGAATATTGCAAAACTTCAAAAGAGATATTCAAAGGGGCAATATTCAAATGAACAAGCGAACAGAAGAGCGGACAAAGAAATGCGGGTTGTGCCTTACGATCAAACCCGATAAAGCTTTTCACAAGCGCAATGGAGTCAGGGATGGTCTGCAACCTTACTGCAAACAATGTCGCAAGGAAGACAACTATGGAAAACGATAAGGTTTTAAATCTTTGCAAAGTAGCAAGAAAAGTTCTTTGCTATGTTCCAAGATCCTACGAAGATGATGGTTTACATGGTGACCTAGAACGGGCGGTTTATGAGGTGGAACAACAATTTCAGCCCACGTGTGTGGAACCTGAAAACCAAAAGTAAAATACCATCAATCTCTGAGATATGGGGGAGGGGGTGATGGTCCTCCCCACTCACTTTCTAAAAAGACAATTCAACCTAAAATCATTATTCTTGACAATAAGCTCGACAAGAATCCTCAAGGGTATTTAAAATTTTTGGCGAAACATCTACCAAATAAAATTGTCTTATGAATTCAGATATTACCGAAGAGCAAGCAGAGAGCATGGATCAGGCACTTAAAAGGTTTCAGATACTTGCAAAAAACAAATACATGGCAGGTCAGCAAGAACACGGTGGAAATCTTTGGGAAAAGCCCAACTTGATTGATCATGCTGAAGAAGAAGTCCTTGATCTCTGGTATTATCTCCAAGGGATCAGGCAAAAGCTCAAAGACACTTGATGGACGATGACTTGCCAGAGGATCTCGATCAGTATGCTGCCGATTACTTTGGGCTGAAGAAAGGTGACATTGACATGATCAACGAGGCATGTGACAAGTTTTTTGATAGTAGAGGGATGCCAAGGGGCAGAGGATTATTCGAAACAACAAATCAGAAATTCTTTTTACCAAACCACAAACAAGAAAAAATAGAACAGAAAAAACAAAATGAACCGAATAAAAATAAACGTCGAAAAAGTAGATAAGAAATACCTATATAAAGGGGAAAAGGGAACCTATCTGGACCTTGTATTGTTTGAGTCAACAAATCAACAATATGGAGATACGCACATGGTAGTTCAGTCAATACCCAAAGAAGAACGTGACAAAGGTGAACGAGGGCCGATTCTTGGCAATGCAACTTTAGAGCTTAATGGGGGATCTCAATATTCTGCACAACCTCCAGTGGATGCTTCAAGAAATGAATCGCCCAAGGTCACAGAGGATGATATTCCGTTTTAATGAGCTATAATGTAAAGCCAATCAAATTCGAAGAAGCCTTTAAAAGATTAAAGGCAAGAAAAGAGATCGGTTCTCGTATGACTTCAAAGCAGTGGGCGTCACTTCCTGCTGCCATACGGGACCGATCTTTTTTTGCGTCAAGGGTAGCGTCAGCAAGATTCCTATCCTCTGCCAAAAAGATGCTTGAGGACTTTATGCTGGGGACAAAAGAAGAAGTCATTTCACCAGATGGCGTAAAATCAATTGCTTTTAAAACTGGAGGCAGAGCAGACTTTGTTAAAAAGATGCAGGATTTTTCTATCGCTGAAGGAATGGGTGATCCATTGCCTGAAGGGGTTCGAAGGGGTGATCGTGGAGTCATACCAGAGACAAGGGACATTTCATCTAATCGCAGACTAAAGCTTGTTTACGATACGAATATCAGATCCTCATATGGATATGGTAACTTTGAAGCGTCTGTTGATCCTGCAATTACAAATGTTTATCCAGCTTGGAGATTTATTCGAACAGGTGTAGTCAAGGAACCTCGACCATTGCACAAGCGATTTGAAGGTGCAGTGCGAAGAAAAGATGACACGAAGTTCTGGCTTGAAATGAACAAAAAGGAAATTGGTGGGCTTGGTGTTCCCCATGGTCCTTGGGGTTTCAACAGTCAAATGGATGTGCAGGAGGTTGGAAGGCGTGAGGCCGAATCTCTTGGGTTAATAAAGAAAAATCAAAAGATCCGTTCACCTAAATCAGCGTTTAATAAAAAACTGAGTGTGTCTGAAAAGAGAATGGATTCAGGTATTTTCAAGAAACTTAAAAAAGCAATGAGTGCAAAAATGAAACTCAGTGCTGGCAAATTATTATGGGCGAGAAAATAAAGATACATTGTTCACACACTGAGCTGAGAGATCCAACCTCATTGGTTGAGCATCCCAGAAACTACAATACACATCCAGCAGAGCAGATCCGTTTGCTTGCAAAAATCATCAAGCATCAAGGATGGAGGAACCCGATCACAGTTTCAAAGAGATCTGGGTTTGTCGTAAAAGGTCATGGGCGTCTTGCTGCTGCTATGCTTTTGAAGACAGAAAAAGTTCCTGTCGATGTTCAAGATTACAAAGACGAAGCATCTGAAGTTGCTGATATGATCGCTGACAATCGCATTGCTGAACTTGCCGAAGCTGATCAAGACGCTTTAAAGGATTTGCTGGTTGATGATTTATTTGAGAATTTTGATTTGGAATTAACTGGATATGACGATTCACTTTTAAGTGAAAACAATTTAAAAGAAGAGCAAGATTTGTCAGAAAAAATATTAGAAACTTGGAAAATTGAAATTGATTGTAAAGACGAAAATGAAGCTCAAAGCATTTTTGAAAAGTTAAATTTGGAAGGTTTAATATGCAGAATTTTGACATTGTAAAAACCACGAAGACAAAAAAAACTTTTCGTAATGAATATGTAATTGGCAAATTTGATATTCAATCAGATTCAGTGGTAGAACGATTTAATGGCAAAATTGATTTTGGAAATGATTGGAAAATAGGTTTAATTGTTGGATCAAGTGGTTCAGGCAAAAGCACAATTGCTAGAGAATTATTCTCAAACTATATTGTAAAACCTGATTTTGGTGTTGAGTCTGTTTTTCAAGAAATGCCTAAACATTCAACTTGCGAGCAAATTTCAAGAGCATTCACATCATGTGGGTTTAGTTCTCCTCCTTCATGGCTAAAACCTTATTCCGTTCTTTCAAACGGGGAAAAGATGCGAGTGGAATTGGCTTACTGCATATTGTCAAAACAAAAAAACATTCTTTTTGATGAGTTTACAAGCGTTGTGGATCGGACGATCGCTAAAACCACCAGCGTTGCAATAAACAAGGCAATTAATAGAACACAAAAAAGATTTATTGCTGTAAGTTGTCATGATGATATTCAGGAATGGTTGGAACCCGATTGGGTTTTTAGAACCGATAGCATGACTCAAATTGTAAAAAAAAAAACGTCCTCAATTCAGATGCAAGATTTTCAAATACCCACAAAAACAACTTTGGAACGTTTTTAAACGATTTCACTATTTAGATTCAAATCACAACAATTCGGCACATTGTTATGTTTTAACAGTGGAAAACAAATTGGCTGCGTGGTTAAGTGTTTTACATATGCCTCACCCAAAGTCCAAAAACATTAAAAAAGTTCATAGATTGGTTGTTCTTCCAGATTTTCAGGGTTTGGGTATTGGTTCGTATTTTACAAATTACATTGCAAATCATTATCTTAACAAAAATTTTAGATTTACAATAACAACAACAAACCCATCTTTGATTCACTCATTTAAAAAAAACAAAAAATGGAAATGCACTAATTTTGGCAGATATTCCAAACATGAGGGAAGTCTAAAAAGGAAAGTTGGAAATATAGGAGGACAAAACGTTTCCAGATTAAAAGTTTCTTTTGAATATAAAAAATGAGAACACCAAAAACTGATAGCAAAAGAGCAGTTGCTAAAAAAACTAGAAAGGCTGGAAAACCTTACAAACCATTGCCAGTTGAAATGGCAGCGGGATTCGGTCAACTAGGATTAACTCAAGCAGACATTGCTGGCATTCTTAAGATTTCAGTGAAGACAGTGAATCGTGAATTTGTGAAACCTGATTCTGAATTCGCTTCTGAGTATCGCAAAGGGAAGGCAAAGACTTCTCAAAGCTTACGCATGAAACTACTTCAAAGGGCAATCAAGGAAGATCGTGATTCACTTCTTCAATTCGCTTTAAAGAACTTTTGTGGAATGAAGGAGCAGGTCGAAGTTGAAAACTCAGGAGAGGTAACGGTCAATATTACCATGGGAGGAAAAGAAATCGAAATTCCCAAGTGGCTTGAAAATTGAATAAGGACATTAACATCCCTGAACCGCATTCTGGTCAGGCTAAAATCCTCAACCATGCAAAGCGTTTCAATGTTCTTCAGTGCGGAAGACGTTTCGGTAAAACTACGCTAGGGCTCCACATTGCTTTATTTTCAGGAATTGCTGGCAAGACATACGGTTGGTTTTCGCCAACCTACAAGCTCATGTCAGAGCAATGGACTGAGATCACACGCCAACTTGCTCCGATCGTTTCAAAGACAGACAAGCACACCCGAGAGGTGCATTTAATCAATGGAGGAAGAATTGATTTTTGGTCCCTTGAAAAACCAGACGCTGGTCGAGGTCGTAAATACCATGGAGTAATCATTGATGAAGCTTCCGTTGTCAGGGATTTAAAAACCAAATGGGAACAAGATATTCGTCCCACTCTCACCGATTACAAAGGTAAGGCATGGATCTTGGGAACTCCAAAGGGTCACAATTACTTTCATCAGATGTTCCTGCGAGGGCAGAAATTAAATGATGATTGGATAAGCTGGAGACTAGGCACCAAGGACAATCCCACAATACCCGATCTTGAAGCAGAACTTCTCGATGCACAAAAGGAACTCCCCGAAGCAATTTTTAATCAGGAATATCTGGGGGTTCCTGCTGATGATGGTGGTAATCCTTTCGGAGTGGATGCGATCAGGCATTGCTTTATTGATCAAAGCTTCCACCAGACTGCTTGGTTTGGGTGGGATCTGGCAAAATCTCATGACTGGACTTGGGGAGTCGGACTTGATGATTACGGTTGCCAGACTAAAAACATTCGATTTCAAAAACCATGGGCAGAGACAAAAGAAAACATTATCAAGGAAACAGATTATGTTCCTGCACTGGTTGATAGCACGGGGGTTGGTGATCCAATAGTCGAAGATTTAATTGCTGAGGGTAACAATTTTGAAGGTTTTAAATTCTCAAGCACAAGCAAACAATCCTTGATGATGGGGCTTCGGGCTGCTATCCAGCAAAACAGAGTCAAGTTTTTTGATGTGTCTTTAAAATCTGAGCTTGAAAGCTTCAGTTATCAATACATGGCTGGAGGTGGTGTGAAATACTCAGCACCAGAAGGGATGCATGACGATGGGGTCATGGCGTTGGCATTAGCGGTGGAAAGAATGCGAAGGGGAAACACTGATGGTATTATTCGGTCCACTAAAGGGTTTAAATTAGGCACAGCAAAAGCAGCAGCACATCACGGAATAGGTTTTTAATATGGCAGACGCACCAAAAAAAGCAGTCAGAAAGAGAGCATCAAAAAAGGCAGATGTATCTGAGCGGATAATCATGCCAAGCTTCAATGAGAAGTTTCACCCATTTTTAAATGAGAAGCTCGATCCTGCACAAGTGCGTGGATTGCTTCAGTCTGCATTTACGGGTGATCCGCAAAGTTTAAATGATCTCTATTCCATCATGGAGGATACTTGGCCCCGTTTGGCTAAGAATCTACATGAGATCAAAAAAGCAGCAGCAAGAGCGCAATACATTGTGCAGCCTTTTGCAAAGCAGGGGGAAGAACCAAGTCAATCAGCACAAGATAAGGCTGAGTTTACAAGATACATAATCGACAACATGCGTCCTGTTCCCAAACGGAACGAGAATGGATTTGAAGATATGATTTACGATCTTTGCGATGCTGTTGGCAAAGGAATTTCGGTTCAGGAAATTATGTGGGATGTTCAAGATGGGAAGATATGCCCAAAATCCTCATATTGGGTCCATCCAAAATATTGGGGTTACGACTCATCTGGAACTGAAATCATGCTGCGTAATATTGGCACTGGTGGAGGTGGTGCTGGTGGTTACGTCGAAATGCCAGATGATAAGTTCATAGTTGGTAGATATAAAACCAGATCAGGTAATCCGTTAACGTATGGCTTCAGCAGAGTGCTTGCTTTCTGGTGGTCTGGAATGATCTTTGGGCGTCAATGGTTAATGCGTTATGCTCAGATTTTTGGGATTCCATTGCGTGTAGCTAAGTATGGAAAAAACCTTTCAGACAATGATCGAACAAGTCTGGAAGCATGGCTTCGTGATCTGGCTGCTGCTGGATATGCAATGATCCCTGAAGGATCAGAAATCCAACTTCTTGAAGCAAGCAAAGGTGGAACTGATAACCCTCAGAATCACCTGATTGATGTTGCTGATCGTGTCTGTGATATTCTAATTCTTGGTCAAACCCTAACCACAGATGTTGCGGATTCAGGATCAAGAGCATTGGGTGATGTTCATGCAGGGGTGCGATTGGATAACTTACAGGATGCTTGTGATTGGGCTGCTCAGAATGTAAATGATCAGGTCATTCGCAAAGCAATTCTTTTCAATTATGGCAATACTGACGAAATGCCATATCTGGAAACTAAGTTTGAATCTGCTGAAGATCCCGTTCAGATGGCAACAAGGGATCAGATACTTGTAAGCATGGGGATGGAATTGCCTCAAGATCAGATTTACGAAAGACACAAGATCCGTATACCTGAAGCAGGGGAAGCAGTAATTAAGCAGTCAGCGCCAGAACCTTCATTCTTTGGCAAAGATACAATTCAAGCCAAGGAACCCAAAGCTGATTTAAATGATCCTTTTCGACTTCCCAAAGGTGACAAAAAAAAGTTCGGGGTCTATGTAAAAAATGACAAAGGCAATACCGTGCTTGTGAAGTTTGGAGATCCAAACATGGAGATCAAACGCGATGACGATCAAAACCGTAAGAACTTCCGAAGCAGACACAATTGCGATGATGCTGGTCCAAAGTGGAAACCACGATACTGGTCTTGCAAAATGTGGGAAAAAGGCAAGACAGTTCAGGATGTTCTTGATGCTTCAGAGTGGACAGGATTGATTGAAGACGAGCCTGATAATTGCGGTTGTGGTAGTGATTCATTGATTCAGGCCAAGGGAATCCCTTCTCAAAATGATCGGCTAACAGAAGCAGTGATGGAGGATCTGACAGGCGTATCTGCTGAGTGGCTTGCTCCAGCTAAACCAGCATTTGCAAAGGTTATGTCACTTGCAATGAATGATGCTGTATCTGACGAAAAAGTCATTGAGGCAATCGGCGAGCTTGCTGATGCCATGCCTGAATTATTCGAATCATTGAATCAGGATGCGTTGCAAGAGTCCTTGGAATCTGCAATGGGTGCTGCTGCTGCTAATGGTGCATTTGATCGACTTCAATCATACACGGAGGAATTTCCTGATGGTGAAAGTAGAAGTAAAAATCCCGAAGATTCTTGATCAGCTTGCTGATTCTCAAACCTATCTTGAAGCTACAAAGTTAGGTGCATTTGAGGTTTCAAATTATTTAAGAACTGAGCATTTTCCTGAGAAAAATGCAAATGAACCTAATAAACTAGGTGCAAAAAGAACTAATTTTTGGGCTGACGTTGGCAGGTCAGTTCTTCAACCATTTGTCAAAGGATTTAGTGTCATTGTAAGGATCAATGATTTTCGTTTCGCTCAAAAACTCTATGGGGGAGTAATAAAGGCAAAGAGAGTAAAATTCTTGACCATTCCAATATCAAAGCAAGCATACGACAAACGTGTGTCAGTCTTTGAGCGAGAAACAGGAAAAAGGCTTTTTAGAATCAAAAGCAAAAAAGGTAATATTTTATTAGTAGAAAACCTTGACGGACAAATCAAACCCCACTATTTGCTGAAACAGAGTGTGGATCAAAAGCCCAATAAAAATGCTTTGCCAAGTGATGAAAAAATCGCAGAGGAATTTAATAAGGGAGTGACCGAATATATTGAAACACCCACAAACCTAGAATGATTACTTTTGCAAAAATCAATGCCAGTTATGGAAACGAGATTCATGTCGAAGGCAGTGTTCCAGCAGATATACAGTGGATGCCTTCAGGTGAGCATACAATAAATGCCTCCAAAGATGGCAAGCCTACAAAGTTAACTGTCACAGTTACGGAAGACATTATTGATTCTCTGAATAAATCACTTGAGGAAATAAAAGCTCAAGGATTTGACACTTACATCGATTTCAATCACTCCGATGAAAATGCATCAGGTTGGGTGCAAGGTTTCTTTTGGGGTGGTGATGATCCTGACCATGGAGGCATACGAGCAAAAGTTAAATGGTCTGCCGAAGGTGCTGAAGCCTTAAAAGGTGGAAGCTACAAACGGTTTTCTCCCACTTTTCTTACCGATGCAAAAGGAAAGGTAATCGGCACAACTCCAAACGCAGGTGGATTGGTTAACCGTCCTGCATTCAGAGAAATCGCAGCAGTCATGGCTGCTAAAGATATTTCAACTACAGATTTACGATTCGTTTCGGCCTCACAATTGCCACCCGAATCCAACGCAAAAACAAAGGAACCCACAATGTCGGAAGACGAAAAAGATAAAATGGAAAAGCTTGAGGCTGAAAATAAAGAATTGCGTGAAGCAATGGATGAGCTGAAAGCCAAATACAAAGCTACTGAAGAAGAATCTGAAAAGATTAAACAGGATGCAAAAGATCGATCAATCAATGATTTGGTCAATGCTGCTGTTACTTCTGGAAAACTGAATGCCAAGGATGAGAAAGCTATCGAGTCATTGAAGGCAATCGCTGCCAGTGACATGGAGAATGCAAAAACATTCATTGAGTCAATGCCTTCACAGGTTAATGCAAAAGTTGCAGAACTTACTGGCAGAATCACCCCTAACAATCCTGATCAGATCACTGCAAAGAATCCAAAAGATTTAATGTTTGCTGCTGTTTCTGAAATCAGGGCAAAGAATCCAGCACTTTCTGGAGAGGACGCCTTTCGTCTTGCCCGTGAAAGTCAACCTGACGTTTTCAAAGCTTAATCAAAGGAATTTAAATGCAATACGGAATTAGTAAACAACAGTTACTCGTTACCCTTGAGGCCAACGAAGATCAAACCGACAAAGAGGGTTATGCCGTGAAGTTTTCTTCAGGCAAAGCAGCCCTTCAAACTTCACAGACTGCAGTTGATACAATCGGAGTAATCACTGACGGTGCAGCAGCAGGTAGCAAGTCAAGCGTTGCAGTTGCAGGGATTGATGCAGTCATTTATGTCAAGCTTCATAGCACGGCAGGAACTGTAAACGCTGGAACTTTCCTCGGCACACATACTGATGGCACTTGGAAAGCTACCGCTTCGGCTAAAAACTTTGCAGCACAAGCTTTGGAATCAGGCAGCAATAGTGCCATGATTAAAGCACGTCTTCTCGACGTTTCTGGTGTGACTGCTTAATCATAAAACAAAGGAAAAATAATGAGTGCAATAAGCAGCGCATCAGGAAACCCATTACTAACGTCATACGCTCAAGCGATCATTCCAGATCTTGAGTCTTCACAGGCAAATTTTATTGCCCCACAGGTTGTGGCACCCTCCGCAAGGAGTCGCTACAAGATCTACAATGAAGTCAACTCATGGCAGACTTACGAAACCCAAAGAGCAATCGGTGGACCTGCAACAAGGATTCCATGGCTTGCCTCTGACGGTCAGTTAAACCTTGAGCCTCATGCTTTGGAAAATCCCATTGATGATTTCGAGCGTGAAGACACTGCCGATCTCGTAGGATTGCAACAGAGCAAAGTTCGTTCTTTGCTTTCATCCGCAACCTTGAGCAATGAGAAGGATCTATTCACCTACATCAAAGCAAATGTATCTGCTGAAGGTGGCAAGGGAACTTGGAATGCAAGTACTGATCCTATCGAGCAGCTCGACGAGCAGTTGGTAGCATTGGAAACTGCATTGGGTCGCAGACCTAACCGCATTCTGATGGGAACTCTTGCTTGGCAGATCATGCGTGACAACGCTAAGACTCAGGCTCGATTCAAGTCTGGTTTTGCCAGCATCACCCGTGACATGGTTAGCAATGTTCTGATCTTCCCTTGTGAAATTCAGATCGGTGGATTGATCTACAATGCAGCACAACCACAAGCTACAAAGAATAAAGCACGGAATGTCGGATCTGACGTTTTCTTGTTTTATGCCGATCAAAACCCAACGATGGAAGATCCATCATTCGCCAAGACCTTTACAACTGGTCGGGGTGGAATCACATCCGTGAGAACTTACCGTGAAGAAGGTTCACGATCCGATATTGTCGCAGTGGACTGGAACAGACAATTCGCGATCACAAACTCTGAAGGCGTCAAGCGTCTCACAGTTACCTCCAGCTAAGTCCACTAATCGCCAACCATGCGTGGGGTGCAGTTAGTTCTGCACCCCATGCTTACAAAATTTTAAAACAGTTATGCCAAGCAGAGATTTTCCAGCCCCACTTATTCAAGCGGAAGACACCGATTTTGATGTGCTTTCCAAAATCAATTTAAGCAATGGACCTTACCGTCCAAAAGTCCTTACATCAGGCACAAGCTATACGGGGCTGAATTTGCTAGGCGTTTATTTTTATGGTGACGCGACCGTAGCAAGTGCAACGGCAACTGGAGTTGAAGGTAACCTTGCAGGAACTTATCCAGCAGGGTCTTTCTTACCTTACAACATCACTGCAATCCAAGTCACATCAACTGGACCGATTCACGGTCTGCTTGCATCAGCAACATGAGTCTTTTCGGGTTAGGTTTTGCAATCATTGACATTCTGCGACAAGCAGGATCAGAGGCTATTAGTCAGGAAGGCACTTACAACCCAATTGAAACACAAATCAGCGAACAATTAATAATCACTGATGACGGCACGGTGATTCATGCCTTCAGCGAAGATTAACCATTTTTAAAAGATGCCAACTTACATAAGAGTCAAGGATTTACCAAACAGTGCAAGCAGCCTTAACGCTGATGATTACATCATGCTTTCAGGCTCAATTGCTGGAGCCAGAAAAATAGAAAAAGCAGATTTCTTGGCGACTGTAGCTGATGAATTTAATGCTGCTCCAAGCACGTATAAACTTGCGACATTAGATGCTGCGAACAAGGTAAACATCAGCCAACTTCCTGCATCAGCTTTTAGTTATCAAGGGACATGGGCTGCTTCGACTAATACGCCAACTCTCGCCAACGGATCAGGAACAGCAGGATATACCTATTACGCATCTGATGCAGGTTCCGTAAACTTCGGAGCAGGAGCAATTAGTTTCACTGCTGGTGATGCCGTAGTTTATGATGGATCGATATGGCAAAAAGTCCCTGATGTTGCAAACATTCTTGACGGAAAAGGCACGGTTGATGAAGGGAAAACCACGCTTCAGATTCCAAACGTAGGCACCGCAGCGAACGAGGTTCCAGTCAACGGCATGCTGAATTCTGGTGCTTGGCTTGATTTTGACGCTTTCTATGAGACTGGCACTTGGACTCCCTCGGTAAGCTTTGGAGGAGGCTCGACGGGGATAGCATACGGGGCAAATACTTTTGGGTATTACACAAAAATTGGAAACACGGTCAGCTATAGTGGTTATTTAACACTGACCAGTAAAGGATTGGACAGTGGTTACGTCTACTTGCATGTCCCGTTCGCAGCAGCCTCGGCCCCAGACTCTCACCAGTCTGGACTGACTTTCGGAATCACTTCGGGCATGGCCTCGCTGACCAGTCCGATTAGCGGAGTTTATTTGCAAAACGATTCAAAAATTCTTCTGTACAATAGCGGGGCGACTGGCACTAACGCATTGTCTGAAGCTAACCTAACCGATGCGAGTGAACTTCGCTTCTCCGGCACTTACCAAATCGCATAAAATTATGTCTTATTCAGATTCATTTCCCACTCAACGCCCCAGCTTAAACCTAGTGTTCAACGGGGGCAGTGACCAACTCGACTCGCGCATATCGTTTTCTCGTGCAGATTCAACGCCATCAGCCGTGCATTATTGGAGCAATGAGAAACATTTGTCCTCAGAAAACTTGGTTCCCTACAGCAATCTCAGCTCTGGTTTTTCGTTCGGGCGAACCACGCTTGCCTCAACAAATAATTCTGCACCAGACGGTGGCAGCGATGCGGCTTCAATTCTGGAGACAGCAGTTAGTGGTTCGCACGAAGTCTATGACACGTTTGCTTCTGTCAGCGGACAGCAATACAGTTTTGTTTTTTACCTAAAAGCCAATGGCAGAACGAAAGTCATTTTCAAACCTCAAGCGACATCCGTTATTGCTAATGTCACTTTTGACTTAACCGCAGTGACTAGCGCAGTTACATCTGGCAGCGCAGACAGCCACAGCATCACCGCAATCGGCTCAACGTCTGGCTGGTATAAATGTGCCGTCACAGTAACAGCAACGGCCACTGGAACTGGTTACACTCAGTTCAACTTGGTGGACAGCACTGGTGCATCTACCTACACCGGTGATGTTACTAAAGGCGTTTATGCGTGGGGAGCTTCTGTGTCTTCAACGGGGCAGACAGTAGTCAATCAGACGAGCGGCAGCATACACCGAGAATATTCCTCTACTCTCAAATCGGTCACCACGTCTGGACAACCAAGATTTGAATATGACCCCGCTGCTGATGGTCAGTCAGTTGCTAAAGGACTTTTGGTGGAAGCGCAAGCCACGAATCTCCAGAGATACGGTTCAGCGTTTGCGAGTTGGTCAACTCGCGTTGGTACTAGCTACACATCAAACGCGGCTATTGCACCAAACGGCCTTTTAGGAGCGACACTGATGACAGCAACGTCAACGAGCACATACCACTATGTAAACGATACCACTATTAGCGTGGCCAACGGGACAACTTACACGGCCAGCTTATACGCTAAAGACGCTGGTCAGCGTTATCTGCAACTCTTCGGGGCTGGCTCAACATTTGGGCTTAGTCAATACGCAACATTTGACTTGCAAACTGGAAGCGTTGACGCCAACGGGGTTACCGCATCCGCTGAAAGCGTTGGCAACGGTTGGTGGCGAATACAAGCAACGTTGACAGCAACGTCATCGGGCAGCTCGAGAATCAGTATAGCACTAATGCCAAGTGCAACTGCTGCACGAAATCAAAGTTGGACAGCGAACAATTACAGTGGCGCGCTTTTATTCGGGTTTCAATTTGAAACGGGTTCCAGTGCGTCATCGTTGGTGGACACGGGTTCGCTAAATTCAACACTCACCAGAGCAGCTGACTCTTGCTCACTTGTTTCTGAACAGTTATTTGACAACGGTGGCGGCACACTTTACGCCGAGGCGTCACGAAACGGTCTGGACACCTACAATGGAATTGCATCAGTCGATGACGGGTCGGGGTCTAATATCGTGCAGATTTTCGGCAACTCCAATAATTTCCGAGCCGAAATTGGAAGTGGAGGGAGTACCGTAGCCAACATGACAGCTTCGGGACATTCGGCTGGTGCTTATTATCAGCATTGTGTTGCGTTCAGTCCTAGCGAGGCAAAATATTATGTGGACGGCAGCCAAAAAGGCAGCACAGACACTGACCTCAATATTCCGTCGATTTCGCAAATGCATCTAGGGATGCTCAATGCCGCGACCAACGGCAACTTGAACGGGCACATTAAGCGAGTCGCACTTTACAATGTCGCCCTCTCTGACACTGAGCTGCAAGCACTCACCTCCTAAAATCAACTGACTACGAATCAAATGACATTTACAGACTACTACCTAAAATTCGCGGACGCAGCTGAAGCTGACAGCGTCCTGTATACCGAGGTGCCAGTAGAGTGGGATCGGACTGATCCA